>Ga0123352_10010522_pt1 | contig 14513 bp, 10 predicted proteins | sample TergutLab28metaG_FD_89700 | JGI IMG/M metagenome (GOLD analysis project Ga0123352, IMG submission 89700) | Labiotermes labralis P1 segment gut microbial communities from Petit-Saut dam, French Guiana - Lab288 P1 | ecosystem: Host-associated > Arthropoda: Insects > Digestive system > Gut ... | reverse complement strand
TCGCATAGCTGAGGGTGTTTGAGAACATGGTGTTGAGGAGAATATTTGGACCTAGGAGGGACGAGGTACCGGGGGAATGGAGGAGATTGCATAACGAGGAGCTAAATGATCTGTACTCCTCACTCAATATTGTGCGGGTGATAAAATCGAGAAGAATTAGATGGGCTGGACATGTGGCGCGTATGGGTGAGGAGAGGGGTGTGTATAGGGTCTTGATGGGGAAACCGGAGGGAAAGAGACAACTGGGGAGACCTAGGCGTAGATGGGTGGATAATATTAGGACGTATCTCCAGGAGGTGGGATGTGAGTATATGGACTTGATTGGGCTGGCCCAGGATAGAGACAGGTGGCGGACGCTTTTGAGTGCGGTAATGAACCTTCGGGTTCCGTGAAATGCGGGGAATTTCTTGACTAGCTGCAAAACAGTTAGCTTCTTAAGAAGGACTCTGCACCATGGAGTAAGTAAGTAAGTAAGTATAGCCTGTTGCGTGTGTCTCATTGTACTGATAGCATTGCTGACATCGGAAGAAATATCATAACCAAGACAGTTAAAAATGCGCTTTGTTCTTTTGAGTGTAATTAAATAGGCGCTAATTCGCAGTGAATTTGATATTAATCTCCATGTTAAAATTTCAGTGCTCCTTGCACTAAATTCAACATTTAAAGACGACAAAAATCGTGAATTATGTTTAAACATTAAGTTCTTACCGCGCAATAAATATTTGTCGTCCTGATTGTAAAAAGCAGTCATTGGATGCTGTGTACTTAAATGATACCTGTTCGTGATGAGATCCATAGAAATACAAAAATACCCTCTATTGACATAATTTTTAGGCGAATTCGCAAAATGTTCGAAAAGAAATGCTTCGCTTCGTCATGTCTGTCCGTCGACATGGGACAACTCGGCTCCCACAGGACGGATTTTCTTGAAATTTAATATTTGTGTATTTTTCGAAAATCCGTCGAGAAAATTAAAATTTTATTACATCTGACAAGAGTAACGGGTTATTTACATGGGGTCCTATACACATTTATGGTAGTATCTCGCTGCATTCTTCTTAGAATGAGAAATTTTTCAGAAAAACACGTAGAGAAAGTCAAAACACACATTTTATATTCAGTCACTTTTTCGGCGCCTTCGCAAAATCGCGAAAATCGACTATTAGCTTTGTCGTGACTTTCTGTGCGTCCCTCCGTCCGTCCGTCAGCCCGCATGGTACAACCTGATAATGGAGTATTTTTAGAAAATCTGTTGATAAAATTCAACTTTTACTAAAACATGACACGAATTACGGGTACTTTGTATGAAAACCAATACACATATTTGATCATATCTCTCTCAGTTCTTCTTAGAATAAAAAATGTTTCAGACAAAAGCTGTAGAGAAAATAAAAATGCACATTTTGTGTTCTATATCGGAATTTTTTTTTCGAAAATCATGCCTTTTATGAGATAATGTGGAAAAATATTGTAGAGCCGGACAGGCCACAGATGGTAATATGGCGCATGCGCACTGCATGCTGATTAACTAAGGCTATAGATACACACTCAGACCATGTAATGCTTGCTGTTTTTCGACGGCAACAATGGTTACACCAACGCACACCAATTTTTCATGCAACTGGGAAACGTGAATTTGCAGTGCATTTGGAATGGATCTGCGTGTCAAGACATAAGTTTCTCGTTCTGCTTAATTTACCCTTTGAACACGAAAAAAATTCGGAATTATGTTTAAAAATCAAGTTCTTACTGCAAAGTAAACAATTGTCGTCACGGTTAAAGTAAAAACATATCAGTTAGTTCTGTGTATTAAAATGGTCGCTGGTTGTTCTGAGATCAATAGGAATACAGAAATATAATCTGTGGGCAGAAATTTTAATATTAAGCGTTTTGGTACATAGTGCATCCACTGAGCGCTGGGGAGTTAAACACCACGCCATGAAGACGCGTAAGTGAACAGAGATAAAATTTCACGATTTCTTTATCTGGTTACTAAACTGACCTGTTAATTCAGCTGTACACCCTGGAATATTTCCATTGACGAAACAACCACTGGTACCCAAGGATTAGGAGGCTGAATAGGCCTCACAGCAGCCATGGATTCTGTCAGAAGTGGAAAATTCCCTACTGGAATCCAACCCCGATCTCTCGAATGTTTAGCACATGATCTAGATACCGTGCGAACTAAGACATCCCTGCTCCTAATCCGTATACCTAGGGGCATATCTAAATAATTTCTTCCAAGACAAAACGCCTGTCGAATGAAGTTCTACTTGAGTATTTTTGGTTATCCAGGGGTAGTGCTTTAATGCATACCAGGAATTTTTCCCTCCACATCTCAGTAATTATTCAGAAACGTCCTATATAATTAAATAACCCTAGAACCAATCACATTTCTCATCATACCTGAGGGGATTGTATACTTCAGAATACAGTAGAAGTAGACAAGCGATTACTTGAACAACAGTCATCGAACTACGATAGTGAAATAAAAGTCAGCCTTATGCCTGCAAAGTACGTCACACACTAATCCATCAGCCAGTTGTCAGAAAGCTGTATGTCAAGGGCAAATTACAAGGTTTTGTGTTGCTTAGCAACTTCTGCACGCCTTATTACAAATATCAAGTTAAAAAAAGTCGTCCGTAAAACAAATCGAGTTAATTTATGTCATACTTACATATTAATTATTTTACATAGAGGGGAAATTTGCAATTTTGTGTTACCGGTGGATATATCATTCATATACATTAGCGTTAAATTATTTTTATACTTTAGGATAAAATTTTGCTTGCTATGGAACTGTTTTTTTGTCATTAATTTTATTCGAATTTTTTTTGTCATAGCTTGTTTGAGTCCAGTATTTCTGGTGAAAGTTTACATAATTTGTAATAATACTTTAATGTAGAGATATGTCTTTGTTTTCATCGTAGTGTCAAGACTGAACGAAGGGATGAGAAATGAATATGGAAATTTGGTCGAAAACAGTGAAGGTTGAATATTTCTTCGAAGAGGTCAGAAGAATATTGAAAAGGTACCATTGACGGCGATAAGTGCCTAGACTGACTTGTTGGAAGACTCACTAAGGGTGGTACCCCCAGTGCCGAAACATGTAGGAGTTTCAAACTTGTCGTGAATTGTGTTTTATGATTTGTATTTTATTGAGTACATGTGTTGGTTGTTACACTGAATGTAAGAATATGCACGGTGTGAATAATATAAAATGTAACGCCATCTGTGTTAGTACGTGTGTGTGTGTGTGTGCATATTTCGTCATTTCAACTCTACAAGTACTTGCCCGATCTTCACGTACTTTGCTATGAACGCGATGTCCTCTGTAACTCTCACAATCTGTAATAACAATATGCCGGACGCGATAAACTGTCAAGTGGAGAGATACTAGTGCCACTAAACCCTACCTCCTTCCTTTTTTTTATAATGGTGTATAGTAACATGCCACTGGAAAATACTGAAGTTGTTGTATGATAATTTTATTGCCGTAATCTCCTGGATGAGGTAGGTTCGACATTGGTAGACATGCTAGAGCAGCGGCCAATCCTATCGCCAAGGAAGCAAGTTTATCCGAGGCAGGATCGACCCGTCACTGATACCGGGTAGCGTAGCCGTGCAGTAGCTGTATTGTGCAAAAGAACAACATGGCAACCGTGCGAATATTTTCTTCGGGTATTAGTTTGATGGCAAAGGCTAATGAACCATTGGAGCTGAAAGTTTATATTTGGTTCAGATGTAGATCATGTACCTTCTTGCTTGCACGTTAGCAATTTCAGAAATGGCGACGTAGCTAGTATCTGTCCCATAGCCGTTAAATTTTACCTATACATATATCGTATTTTTCTTCATACCTTAAATGAACCAGTAGCAGTAATACCACTACTACTATATTCATTTCTTCACTATTAATGTGTTGCCACAACAGCCATAAAGCGAATTACAGAAACAGCACAGGAACGTAAGAGAAAATACATTCAATAGTAAACCACAAACAGAAACACATAGAGAATAGATAAGAAAGACAAATTACATGAGGTAACACGTAACATGAATAATATTATTATTGCTACAGTGAAAATGTTGACAGCGAGACTTTTTTCTCGAATATCTGGATAGTTTCAATTCAGTTAAAACTGTCGGCACGCAGTCTTAGCAGCACAGGTTCGATTAACGGAGTACCACAAATATGTGAGTACACAATTACATGAGTACAGCAGATTTGCACGGGTGTGGCGCAATTACGTGGGTATGGCACAATTACACGGTTATAGCACAGTTACACGAGCATGACACAATTACACGGTTATGGCACAATTACACGCGTATAGCACAGTTACACGGGCGTGGCACAATTACTCGGGTATGGCACAATTACATGGTAAAACTAACACAATTATACGGGTGTGGCACAGTTACATGGGTATGGCACAGTTACCTGGTATAGCACAATTGTACGGGCATGGCACAATTACACGGGTATAACACAGTTACACGGACGTGGCACAATGACACGGGTATGGCACAACTACATGGGTATGGCACAATGAAACGGGTATGACACAATTACATAGGTATGGCACAATTACACAGGCATGGCACAATTACGTGGTATAACACATTTGTACGAGTATGGCACAATTACATGCTATAGCATAATTATACGGGTATGGCACAATTACAGGACAAACGAAAAGAAGCACCAATAACCTCACATCACAACGGGCGTAGTGATTATAAAAACCGTAATGACAGTAAAAATAGGTATGCAGAACTACGAGTTTGTGCAATAGGAATGTGGACTTGATGAATTATGCTCTGAACTCCTCGTCTGTTGCATGAAGCGACAAGCCAAACGCCCGTTGATATTAAATGCTTAGCTGTGTTATGTGACAATACTTACGCTTGTCAATAATACAGGAATGTAGGTGAGAGCAGCTTATGATATTTTTGTAGCTGGCGTGGTACCGGACACTAAAAAAACATAGAAGTATATGCAGTTTTTAATTCTTTTAAATTTGCCCCCCAGTTACAGGCGCGCTCGCAAAATTGCGACATGCTACTGTTAGCTTGGTCATGTCTGTCTGCCCCTCTGACTGTGTGTCCCTCCGCATGGAACAGATCGGCTCCCACGAGATGAATTTACCATGAAATTTGATATTTCAGGGTTTTTTTTCGAAAACCTGTCAAAATGTTCAAGTTTCATTAATATCGGACAAGATTAAAGGTTACTTTACATGAAGACCTATGTACATTTATGATAATATCTCGGTGTATTCTTCTTAGAATGAGAAATATTTCAGAGAAAAGTTGCAGAGAAAGTCGAAATGCACTTTATGCTCAGTGCAGTTTCTTCCGAAAATCGTACCGTTTATTGGATAATGTGGTGGAATATGGTAGAGCCGGCGAGGCTACAGATGACAATATAATACGGAGCATGCGTACTGCGTCCTGGAGAACGAAGGCTACAGACACGCACCCGGAATTTGTAATGCTTATTAGTTTTCCACGGCAAGAAAGTTACGCGAACGCTTCTCAGTGTTAAGTAGTTCGTAGTTTGCCTGCCTGTTCAGTTTCTCTTCGGTTTCAAAATGTTCTAATATTGTCCGAGAAATTTAAAGGTTGGCAAGAAGAGGCATTCCTACCCTTGCCAAAGAACATGGAGATGATAAAATTTTCTGAGTAACTCAGAATTAAAAATTCTATGTTTCTGGTAAGCAGACATGTGCAATGTGGCGCGTGTTAAATCACGCATTTCGTTTACGTCGGTCAAGCTTAACTCCGCAAGACTGTGTCCACTTCAGAGTGACGCTGACACCGACAATCAATCAGACAGTCCGTCGTGGTGTGAAACCCCTCTAGGGGCTCATGGCCAGACATTGGTCTAGTCCTGAAATTTAGCTTTTTCACACAGTTTTGCTGCTGTCCCTGTGACCAGAGACCTGTATCAGTCCCGGCCTCAGACAGTAGATATTGCCGTATCTCAGCTGTTGTAGCGACAGCTGCGTCAACTAAATGGACATTAGGCTGACCGCCACTTTGTATCAGCTGTCTTTATTTCTCTGGTCTTACCCTATTCCAACGTTCCGAACATTTTCTGTCATAAGATCTTTTATGACTTCTGCTTGCTGCCGCCTCCTAATGTTGCGATAACATCATACTTCCTCTTCTTCAATGGTGCGACACCCCGCATTGGGCCGTGGCTTCTTCTGTAGTTCGTCTGCAGATTTCGCTGTCCCCTGCCAGTCTCCTCCATCCTCTTTTATTCAGCAGCAACAAGGAGTCCCTCCTGATGTTGCCTTCCCAGCCCTGTCGCGTTCTTCCCACAGGTCTTCTGCCATGGAATTTTCCATTCAGTACTTGGGCATTCTAGATTTATCCATTCGGTCTACATGACCTGCCCACTGTAGTCTTTTGAACTTAATATATTTCACTATATCAGATACCGTCTTGCAATTCATAGAGCTCTTTATTATGTCTTAGTTTCCATCCGAAGTTATTTCCCCAGACCGGTCCAAAGATTATTCCTGGTATTATCCTTTCAAATATTGCTAGTCTCTCTTCTGCTTCCTGAGGCACTGTCCATTTTCTCGCAGCCCATGACTTAGTAATGGTCGGACCGATGCAGTCACACACTTAGAGAATTCTGAAATCCACATTCAAATCCTGACTCTTTGTGTTTCTTTACAAGCTGCGAGCCGTTTGCCTAAACAGGCGCTGCTATTCCAAACTGTGTCTCTGCCGAAAATTCGCAGCGGGCTGGCGTAACTCATTATAAAAAAAATTAATGTTTTATGTTGGGCTAATTTAATGTTAGGCTCTTAATCCGTTACTTCTCAATTCTGTAACAAATGTTCTGAAGACGCTGACGTCTGTAATTTGTATGTGCAATCTCTAGGCGATTTATCCGTCAAAGATTTCTCCGAGATCATTTTTGGTTGAAAATATATAACAAAGCATTCTATTCTTTGAGTGTAAGATGAGGCTCTGGCGGTAAGTCAGCGAAAGAAACAGATGACCTGAGTCTCATCTCCGTCGATTTTTGTGTTTCACCATTCATACCACGACTAAGGTCATCCTGAATTATATATAAATATTCAGTACGTACCGCGCAGTAAACACAGTCCGTCACGGCTATAAGAACCTGCTCATGTCAATATCGTAAAAAAAAACATTTGTTTGTTCTTAGATCCACACAAAGCCCAGAAATATAAGATGTGGGCAGAAAGTAGATTTTGTTTTACCCTCTTAAACCTACTGGCTATGTGATGCACCAACAGGTTTAACTACGAAGAATTTTACATTCTGCCCACACTGTATTTGTGTTTTGTATTTAACTCAGAACTAATAGCGACTTTTGCCCCATACAACACAGACTGATCGGTTTTTATGACCGAGATGAAAAGTGTTTACTGCGCGGTATGATCTGGGTCTTTAAATAAAACAGTCTGCGCTTCGTCTTGGGGGTTAAACTTATTGGTACATACTCGTTTGTAGAATGATTCCCAAGCTTTGAAGTCTAAATGAATTCCAGTTTGTTGTTTCAAAGTTGGTATCTCGAAGAAACGACGCATAAGAAGTATACACTATATTAGGACATATATCATGAAACCGAGGCTAGTGAGCATTCTTCGATGTAAAATGTTTCGACGAAAATTGGTCAGTTCAGTATTAAAAATAAATTAAAATTGCTTATTAATTTTTATGTTGCTAGACTGAGATCTCAGTTCTATTACTATTACGTAATGCGTGTTGCTTATCGGTATGAAGCCTTAAAAGCACTACAATATGTGACAGATTAACGTAATATTAAAACATTTCAATACTGAGTATTTCCTGCTTATTTAATTGTCTTCCCTGGAGATTTTTATTTATTTTTTTTTCAGTAACGTTCGATAGTACTTGGGAAATGTCAGTTGATAAAATGTTTAATATTCGTGTATAGTAAATTATTTGTGTATTTCCTTATTTTTATTTAGTTTATCTCGTAGATATCCAAAAGAAATTTCTTACGTCATAAGCCCATCTTAATATCCCAAAATTGTGTCTGAAAATTTTTGATCTTCGAACTATCACCGATCAACAGGAACTGTACGTATGACGTCACACCAAGTCGACTTCAGATTTTTGCCTTCTAGATTCTTCTGAGATGTTCATGTATATATATATATATATATATATATAGGCTATAATGAAATGTTATTGCTGTTGCAGGGTCTGTTGTATGGAATGTCTACATAGATTGTGTTTTTCTTAGATTTGTGCGTCATACACAATGATAAACATTCATCCCGTCGAAATATTTTGTAATCACGAACTTAACAAACGATATTTTGATTTGAGGGTTGTCTGACCATGTATCTTCCTCATGAAATAATGTGGTATGCAACAAGGTAATTTTATTGATATATTCTACGATGATGGGCGTATGTACCCGGAACATGTCGAGCTAAGAGTATATCAATAAAATTACCTTGTTGCATCAAGTTTGGCGTACCACAATATTTTGATGTTTTGCTGACCGTGCATCTCAGTATAATCTTAGTAATTAACCAACTTAATGCAAAAAATCTTGTTTTATAATAAGTTTATTATACGCCTCTACATGTTTCGAGCACTCTGTGCCCATCGTCACGAGGTCAAAATTGTATTATACAGCATCTGGTATCATCACACCCTGTACGTGGCCGTCCCTTGCACGGCCGTGCACCGGACAGCCACCTACAGAGTGTGATGATACCAGATGCTGTTTAATACAATTTTGACCTCCTAATGATGAGCACAGAGTGCTCGAAACATGTAGAGACCTATAATAAACTTAGTATAAAACAAGAATTTGTGCATTAAGTTGGTTAATTACTAAGATTGCAAACAATATTTGCTACATAATTTGAGGATATGGTCACAATCGTAATAGATATTGAATTCTATATCGATTTATATAGGCAATAAATATTAAATATGTGATTGAATCGTTTTAATTTTATACAGTAATGAGTCATGTACACGGCAAGGAAAACAATCGGTAACTGTATAAGAGCAGTACTTCACAACCTTAAGTTTATGTCGTTGATTATTACGTTACACCATAACAAATTTCAGCCTACCGTGTATGTGAGTGATCCCGTTACAGGCCCGGTATGGCCCAGAGGGTGGGTAGAGGTGTAGCTGTACTCTTCCATGACCGCGGCACTAGAAGGGGGTGAGTGGTCAGCAGCACACCCCGGCCGCACTTTACCCCCGGGAAAGACACCGTGTATGTAGCCATAGTAAATATTATGTAAATATAATCAATCAATAATTTTCGTAGAAGAATGCTTTTGTCACTCGATGAGGAATTAGCTGAAACACACGTCGGTCTGCATGTAAAGTGGCTGATATTTTTATCCGAATTTAAAGAAACTAGAATTTTCACGACAAAATTTAGAAAATTCTCCACCAATATAGAATTTCACAACAGTCTGTCCAGTGGGACGGCCAGACGTGACGAAGCCAATGCGAATGCACCTTTTTTTTGTTACGTTTATGAATGCAGAAATCATGTGTACACTTCGAAGGTCTTCCAGATACAGTGCAGCTAAATTAGCATACTTCCTGTGTGTGTGTGTGTGTGTGTGTGTGTGTGTTCCTCACTTCTACTTTTGAAACAATGGACTAGTCTTCATTAAACTGTGTACACACATTGTACCATTAGAGGTCTCCCCCAGAAGCCGCGCCACGTGAATTACTACACACCAGTAATGAAGCTAGTAGACCGCTGTGACTAGGCACCTAGGATTCGGTACGGTGACAGGTCATAAACATACTTACGCATTTGTTTATGAAATGTTGTCCGTAAGTTAATATTAGATGCAAAAGTTGCGGGTTATTTGTCCGAGAAATTTAACTTAAATGGAATTTGTACCTACAGGATAAATTCCTTACAGGAATGAATACAAAAAGTTGATGTTAACAGATTTGTATAACAGAAAATCTGTTGAGTTTTGTTTCAAACTGTTGTCAGGAATAACACGATTACGTTGAAGATGATTTAGTGTAGGGCAATGGCAGTGATTCTTGTGTTTCTTTGTTAGGAGCCTGGAGTCCAGTTTGTACAACAAGGCCAATGAGCTGCAGGAGGACATTAGCATGAAGAGGTTTGACCTGCGAGTAGCACAGATCCATCTTGCAGCTGTCAGAGCCCAGGTAAGTACACATGTTATTCCTTATGATGGACAAGGTTTATTGAAAGGTTCACTTGGACAGATCGGAAGATTCAGAATTGTATTGTGACGCAGAGAATCAGTAATGTACCGTGTACATTGTTGGGAGCTCAGAGAAAACACTGGCCGATCACCCAGTGTATATCGTTCATCTCTTTGGCCAGGTGCCCCCCCCCCCAGAATTTTTCACTGGGGTGGGGGGGTGGGGCAGGGACTGACCCTAAGGCAATATATATAATTTATGTTTGATTTTAAAAAATCATGTTATAAAATTATGTTAAGCACTTACAGACATCTAAACACGTGTGATTCTTCGGAATAATTACTATAACGGATTGTCCTCCTCGTCTCTCGTGCTCACAGCGTTTTACAACTGTTCCTTCATGTCACATGTATATGGTAATTTATAGCCCACGCTTCGTAAAAACTGGGGATCCCATTTTCAGGTATTTTCCTCATGTTCTAGCCATTTGTAATGTGTCTGTTATCCTCATAACTTCGCTGATATTTTCGTCATATTTAATATCCCTCATTATTTATTCTGTCTTGCTCTGTGATAAGGCATTTCCACCGCTTCCATTCTTCGCGTTTCTTTTTTCGTTAAGCTCAGATATTCTGGGACACGTCAAAATAGAAGGGGCATTTAATCGCCGGTCTGTCAGTGCTGGCAACCAGCTTCGATCCCAGGCCGTTCTTATGGCATTTCTAGCAGAAAAATTTACAATAGGACAGGTTTATCTCACGAGTCCTTCGGTCTTCCCTATCAGTATTATTCCAAAAGTGCTTCTTTGCCAAGATTCATTCATGTTGCGTGGAGCTGTGTAAACTTCGCAGTTGCCAGCCTCATTAAGGCATCAAAAACTGTTGATATGAATATTTTTATACAAATAGAGCAAGGTTTGCTTTTGGAAGGTCCGTAGCGATTTTGTGTTTTGCTGCACAGAGCGGTGATCTGAATTTCTTGACGGTATTGTTCATTAGCTGTGTCAGATTCTGAGGTTATGTAGCGTAAAAACTGTCGTCTGTTTTTGTCTAACCGTTTAAAGCAAAGTGGTAATTATATGTTCCACTAGGTGTAATATAAAGAAACTCTGCATTTCTTCACACGGTATTTCGTGTAATTCCTGCTGTAAGTACGAGTTGTGTACAAGATAACTGAAGGCCCTTTTCTGCCCAGTGCTTCCCGATTAGCGAAAGAACACCCCTTTTTTTAAGGTTCCCAGGCTTGGCCCACTTGTCCTTCTGGTAAGAGCAAAATGTAGATGAAGCTGAGTATGGAACGCTGGTGTAGTGTTATTGACTTGGAGAAAACAGAAGTCCTTGGAGAAAAACTTCTCCCACTGTCACCTTGTCCAACAAAATTCTCACAAGCACTGGTCTGGGATCGAGCCCGGGCCTCCGCGGTGAGGTAGCGGCGACTAACCACCTGAGCCTAGGCACGGTCCTCTGTGTACCACTTTAACCGATTGGATTTTATAATACGAGTATATAGGGATTGTGTTCTCTTTGAGCTAGGAAATGAATTTTGATGTACAATTTAAATGTCGGTTTTAAAATAATGTTAGCACCATTTTCTCTCGAATTGCATAAATACTAAAGATGGAGGCAGCAAGTTCTTCTTAAACGTGGGTAAAAATTTACCAATCCTCGCGGCGTCCTATTCAAAAGTTCTTAACTGTGAGACTCACAAATCTTGCAACACATACACAAACACGCGCGCTTCTTCTTCTTCTCTCAAATAATTATATTATGAAGGTGTAGTAATGTAATTGTTTTCAGATATGTTTTGTACTGTCAAATCTAAACGTCCGTTGTACGACGCCGCCTCAAGGCATTCCCCGTTTTTTGAGGTAAAGAGATAAATAGTTTCCTTATCTTCTCCACAAGACATTCCAGCGTCAGGACAACACGATCCATATTATACGCTTTTAAATTATGTTTTAATATTATTATAATGCCATATTGCTTCGAATTTAAGACGCACCTCTTTTCACATTTTTTCCGAACCAAAAATTAGGATGCGTCTTAATTTCGAGGTATTATTTTTCACTCTTCGAAAGTCTCAAAAACATAATTTTCCTCCAAAAACAAGTGGCCTCGCTGAAAGAGCAGTAAACATCGGACAGTGAAATATATTTGCTTGTATTTTTTTTTACTGAAAGTCCCTTTTTAAAGGTGGGGTGCGCCTTATATTAGAAGGCGTCTAAAATCCGTAGTAAAAAAAAATAAAATCATAAATGGGAAATATAAAAATACCTATTTTTCATTTGTTACATAAAATTTAATATGACTTGTACAATTTGTAATATCTCGCAAATTCAAAATATATGCGCTTTATTTTGAATCTTAAACGTAATGTATTTAAGGCTTGAATATGGTCAGTAAGACCGGAACATGTAGTAGGTCTGACGGGACTAATAAAGTTTGTTGTAGTTGAAGACATTACGTATGTCATTTTAATATGTCATTAGACGAGTACATTTTTATAAAAAAATTGGGAAGGAGTAGGAATTAAGGGTGAAAACTGAATAGATTGATTATAGGTACAGAAGGTGAATATAATATGAGTTGAAGTATTAGAAGTAAGTACAAGAAGAGGCGAAGTTTAAAGCCGCCAATTACTTGCTGATGGGATGAAGCATCTGATGTGATAGACATAGTTTGTTTGATGTGCTTAGTGTGCAGTTGTCGAGTTGCTAAACGGCTTAGCACTGATGCAGCACGTGAATAATACACAGTGACAGCAAGTCTTTGTCTTGCATGTTTCACTTCGAAGCTAAATAACAAGTTTACGAAGGTGAATTGAAGTGTAAATATATACTGAATAAACACACTTCTTGCCTTCCGAAGCTTGGTTAGTTTTCGCAAACATACGATACAATTTATGCATTGTTGATAATTAGTGACAGTTGCAGACGGCCATGTCGTTCTAATTTATTTCAAGAAAATAAAAAAAAAACAAGAAACTTTCCAAACGGAATTACTAAAAAGCGGGCGAATTCTTGGTGAGCGGTGCACGAATGTACAGTGACAGTAAGAATATATGTCCGAATATTTTTTGTTACAAACTGCTGTCCACCTGCGGGCACTCTGCATGTCTTCATGGCTGGTATGGGGACTTTACCTTTACCTTTGTGACGCGGTTTTGTTTTTACATTGACATAGTAAAAGTATATTTTTTCTCGAAATTTAGGCGTTTATTACGAAGTACGAAAAAGAAAGCCATATGAAACTCGTCCACCGCCTGCCCGTTGGTGATCTAGTGACATAACGTAAAATATTTGTCGAATTTTCATGAAACTCGGTATAAGAGCTCTTTACAAAACGTCGCTGGAAAAGCGTGAGTTACGTGAAAATAGTGCAGTAAGTTTCCTACTTTATTTAAGAGTGAATTTAATTTTTGCTCTAAATTTTGTATTTATTAATCGAGTATGGTTCGATTCTACACCTAAGAGGTTGTTACCGTCTATCCAGGAGTCAGATTTCTCGGACACCTCTCTCCTTACCATGGTAGTCGGTGTGATTAGCTGTTATTCTGGGAGCTGCGCTCTTCTGGGTTATTACTTAGCGATTACCAAGAACAGCGCATTTCTAATCTACTTCGCGGCGCAAGCCTGGAATCAAGCATATCTGCTCTTCTGTTGAAGGGCGCTTACCGGTCGATCTGGATTTCGTGAACGAAGAAGCCTCTTCTCCATATGTCACCTACTGGTTTGATGTATTGTTGAGACTGTGGGTTGGTTGACAGTGGGCATAAGCAACCAGCCGCACTTGCGAATGGGATGTAAACAGTGATGGGAATTTAATGTTTTGTTGAATGTGCATCGTGATGTATTCCTAGAATAAAAACAAACCGGATGCACTACTTACTTTCAATTTATTTCAATAATTAAACTTGTACATGTTTCGAGCAGGCTTACAGCTCATTATCAGGAGGACCCCGATCCTGCCAACAGCCAGTCAACGTAAAGGCATGACATATACCAACTGCTGTACATACAGAGTAGTACCTCCTGATGATGACCAGTAAGCCTGCTCAAAACATGTAGAGGTTAATTATTGAAATAAATTGAAAATAAACAGTGCAGCCTGTTGGTTCTTATTGTACGCAAAGTTATGGAAATGTTTATTGCAGGTGACCGAATGTACAAGTGTGGGTGAGTTTTGTAATCAGGCTCGGTAGGCATGAGGTCTTAACTTCGAGGAATATTCCCGTTGTGGTACAACGATTTGCACTTCTACACCACTACGCTGCACTCAGGAATGAAACGATAATTCAGTTTATTTCTTGATTTATGGATCATC
>Ga0123352_10010518_pt1 | contig 14515 bp, 9 predicted proteins | sample TergutLab28metaG_FD_89700 | JGI IMG/M metagenome (GOLD analysis project Ga0123352, IMG submission 89700) | Labiotermes labralis P1 segment gut microbial communities from Petit-Saut dam, French Guiana - Lab288 P1 | ecosystem: Host-associated > Arthropoda: Insects > Digestive system > Gut ... | reverse complement strand
GGGCGGGGTGGTGGGCGGGGTGGTCGGGGGCGTCGTCGGTGGCGTGGTGGGCGGTGTGGTCGGCGGTGTCGTCGGCGGGGTGGTGCCGTCCACGTTGCAGGCGGTGCCGTTGAGCGTGAACGCGGTGGGCGCCGGGTTGCTGCCCGACCAGCTGCCGAGGAAGCCGGCGCTGATGCTGCCGCCGGTGCCGAGCGTCCCGTTGTAGGACATGGAGGCGACGGACACCGTCGCCCCGGACTGGGTCCAGGTGCCGTTCCAGCCCTGGGTCACCTTCTGGCCGCCGGGGAAGTCGAAGGTCAGGTTCCAACTGGACGTGGGAGCGGCGTTGTTGGTGATGACAACGTTGCCCTGAAAGCCCGAATCCCACTGGTTGGTCACCGAGTACTCGACCGCGCAGGCGGGCGAGGCACCGGACGCGGTGGCGCCGAGTGCGGGGAGCAGTGCGGCCGCGGCCGCGGCAGTGGTCACCGCGGCCGTGCTGAACACCGCGGTGCGCGTGGGTCGTCGCATGTGCGACTCCTCGTGATGTGGGGGGATCGAGAGGTCGTGTGCGTGAAAGGTGGACGCGCTCCCACTGGTCCGCCGCAGACCCTAGCGTCCCGCCGACGCGCTCGGTAGGGGGCCCGTGCCATCGGTTCGGCTTCCGAAGGCGTCGCACGCGGGGGAGTGCCCGGTGAAGGGTGGGATCAGGGGCGTGCGAACAAGTCATGAACATGCGGTTGGGGCCCAGCTCTTGACAGCCTTTCGTCCCGCCTCGATTGTGGGAGCGCTCCCACTGGTTCAGTACTGCCTTTCTGGCATCCCCCCACCGAGAACCGCGAGGAGGACCTCTCGCATGCCCAGAGGAAGACCGTTCAGGAAGCGGCTGCGACGGCTGGCGACCGCGTTCGCGGCGGCCCTCGCCGTGCCGCTGGCCATGACGGCCGCCGGAGGAGGGCCGGTCGCGCACGCGGCCACCCTGCAGTGCAGCGTCGACTACTCGACGAACGACTGGGGTTCGGGCTTCACCGCCACTGCCAAGATCACCAACCTCGGCAGCTCGGCGATCGACGGCTGGACCCTGACCTACGCCTACGCCGGCAACCAGACGCTGCAGAGCGGCTGGAACGGCACGTGGTCGCAGTCCGGGAAGAACGTCACGGTCGTGGCGCCCGACTACGCCAAGTCCATCCCGGCCAACGGCAACGTGTCGACCAGCGCCAACTTCAACTACAGCGGCACCAACGCGGCGCCGACCGGCTTCGCGGTCAACGGCACCGTCTGCGGCGGCGCCCACCAGCCGCCGTTGCCGGTGCTGACCAGCCCCGCGGCCGGCGCCACGTACACCGCGGGCGCCACCATCCCGCTGGCCGCGACCGCGGTCGCGGCGGACAGCGCGACGATCACCAAGGTGGAGTTCTACAGCGACACCACGCTGCTGGGGACCGACACCACCGCGCCGTACACCCTCGACTGGTCGGCCGTCCCGGCGGGCGACTACTCGGTGTACGCCAAGGCGTACGACAGCCTCGGCGCGTCCGGCGAGTCCACCCCGGTCGGCGTGCACGTGGCCGCCGGGCCGTCCGTCGTCGCCTCGCCCACCCAGCTCTCGGTGCAGCAGGGCAAGACGGGCACCTTCGGGGTGAAGCTGTCCAGCGCGCCGTCGTCCAACGTGACGGTCGCGGTGGCCCGCACGTCCGGCACCACCGGGCTGAGCGTGCAGTCCGGCGCGAGCCTGACCTTCACGCCGAGCAACTGGAGCACCGCGCAGAACGTGACGGTGGCCGCCGACGCGTCCGGTACCGGCACGGCGACCTTCGCCGCCACCGCGACCGGTTACGCCGAGGCCGACGTCACGGTCACCGAGATCGGCGCGACCAGCGACTACAACGCGCGGTTCCTGTCGCTCTACGGGAAGATCACCGACCCGGCGAGCGGCTACTTCTCACCGGACGGCATCCCGTACCACTCGGTCGAGACGCTGATGGTCGAGGCGCCGGACTACGGCCACGAGACGACCTCCGAGGCGTACTCGTACATGATCTGGCTGCAGGCCATGTACGGCGAGGTCACCCAGGACTGGAGCAAGTTCAACGCCGCCTGGGGGACCATGGAGACGTACATGATCCCCCAGCACGCCGACCAGCCGACGAACGCGTCCTACAACGCGAACTCGCCGGCCACCTACGCCCCCGAGCACCCGCTGCCCTCGGACTACCCGTCCCAGCTCGACAGCAGCGTCAAGGTGGGCGTGGACCCGATCGCCGGTGAGCTGAAGTCCGCCTACGGCACCGACGACATCTACGGCATGCACTGGCTGGAGGACGTGGACAACGTCTACGGCTACGGCGACACCCCGGGCGGCGGCTGCGAGCTGGGCCCGACGGCCAAGGGCCCGTCGTACATCAACACCTTCCAGCGCGGTGCGCAGGAGTCGGTGTGGGAGACGGTGCCGCAGCCGACCTGCGACGCCTTCAAGTACGGCGGCAAGAACGGCTACCTGGACCTGTTCACCGGCGACTCCAACTACGCCCAGCAGTGGAAGTACACCGACGCGCCCGACGCCGACGCGCGCGCGATCCAGGCCGCCTACTGGGCGGACACCTGGGCCAAGGCGCAGGGCAAGAGCGCGGACGTGGCGACCACCGTCGCCAAGGCCGGCAAGATGGGCGACTACCTGCGGTACTCCTTCTTCGACAAGTACTTCAAGAAGATCGGGAACTGCACCAGCCCGACCACCTGTGCGGCCGGCACCGGCAAGGACAGCGAGCACTACCTGCTGTCCTGGTACTACGCCTGGGGCGGCTCGTCCGGCTCCGGCGGCGGCTGGGCCTGGCGCATCGGCGACGGCGCGTCGCACTTCGGCTACCAGAACCCGCTGGCGGCGTACGCCCTGACCACCGACGCGGCCATGGCGCCCAAGTCGGCCACGGGCAAGGCGGACTGGACGACCAGCCTCAGCCGGCAGCTGGAGTTCTACCGCTGGCTGCAGTCCAGCGAGGGCGCCATCGCCGGTGGCGCCACCAACAGCTGGAACGGCGCCTACGAGCAGCCCCCGGCCGGCACGTCCACCTTCTACGGGATGGCGTACGACTGGGAGCCCGTCTACCACGACCCGCCGTCGAACCAGTGGTTCGGCATGCAGGCCTGGTCGATGGAGCGCGTCGCCGAGTACTACCAGCAGACCGGGAACACCACGGCGAAGGCCATCCTCGACAAGTGGGTGACCTGGGCCATGTCGCAGACCACCATCAACGCGGACGGCACCTTCAAGATCCCGTCCGACCTCCAGTGGTCCGGCCAGCCCGACACCTGGAACCCGTCGAGTCCGGGCTCCAACGCCGGTCTGCACGTGACCGTTTCCGCCTACGGCAACGACCTCGGCGTCACGGCGGCCTACGCCAAGACGCTGGCGTACTACGCCGCCAAGTCGGGCAGCACCGCGGCCAAGACCATGGCCAAGCAGCTGCTGGACGGCATGTGGAACAACTACCAGGACCCGCTGGGCATCGCGACCCCGGAGACCAGGACGGACTACAGCCGGTTCAACGACCCGGTGTACGTCCCGTCCGGCTGGACCGGGACGATGCCCAACGGCGACAAGATCGACAGCAACTCGACCTTCATCGAGCTGCGGTCCTTCTACAAGAACGACCCCAACTGGTCGAAGGTGCAGGCGTACCTGAACGGAGGTGCGGCCCCGTCCTTCACCTACCACCGCTTCTGGGCCCAGGCGGACATCGCCATGGCCATGGGAGCGTACGCGCTGCTGTTCAACGCGTGACGACCCGGCCGGGCGGCCCGCGCGCCGCCCGGCCGGCACGCGTTCCACCGGCAGCCACCGGCCCCCGGGAACGGGGGGCGGCGGGACGATGACCCGTGCGGCCCTGCCAGCCGCCCGGCCCGCCGCCCCCCACCCCGGGACCCGCAGGCCCGCCCCCGCGGAGAGTGCGGAGGGCGGGCCTGCGGTGCGGTTTCCCCATGCGGGGGGCACGGTTTCCCCATGCGGGGGGGCCGTTCTTCACGCAGGGCGGTGCCGTTTCCGCCCGGGGGCGGCACCGTTTCCCATGCTGGGAGGCACCGTTTCCCACGGAAGCCGGCACAGGTCCGCGAGCGGGCAGCCCGCGCGCTTCGTCCAACGGTGGCCGCGGGCCTGGCGGACGAAGGGGCCACCGGCCCATGGTCGACGAAGCGCCGGACCGGGTCCACCCGCGGCGCCCGACGGGAAGGACGTGCCCGTGAGGCTGGGCATCACCGGACACCGTGGCCTGCCGGAAGCCGTGGCGCGGCGGGTCCGCGCCGCGCTGGCCGCGGTGGTCTCGGGCTACGACCCGAACGAGCTGGTGGGGGTCTCGTGCCTCGCGGACGGCCCCGACTCCTGGTTCGCGGAAGCGGTGCTGGACCACGGAGGACGGCTCGAAGCCGTGATCCCGGCCGCCGAGTACCGCGCGGGGCTCCCGGAGCCGCACCGCGCCACGTACGACGCCTTGCTGGGGCGCGCCCGCGAGGTCCACACCACCGGCCTGACCGAGTCGGACTCCCGGGCCCACCAGGCCGGGAGCGAGGCCATGGTGGACACCGTCGACCTCCTCGTGGCCGTCTGGGACGGCCTGCCCGCCCGCGGCTTCGGCGGCACCGCGGACGCCGTCGCCCACGCGGAGCGCACCGGCGTCCCGTACACGATCATCTGGCCCCCCGGCGCCACCCGGGACTGACCGGCTGAGGCCGTACGGTCGGGCTGCCCAGCGCGCTCTCCCCATGGCTGAGCCGTTCTCGCCCGTGCGGCCCCCTCAAGGCGGGCGGTACGGCCAGCAGTTCAGGCAGGAGAACGGGAACACGTTCCTGGGACGCAGAGCTCCGCGCCCGCGCGCTCCCGGCGGACCGCGTCGAGGACCTCGCCGGGCTCCAGGCCGATGTCGAGGACCCGCGGGTCCAGGCCCTCTACGAGTCCTGGAGCTTCCGCAAGATCGGCGAGCGCCGGCCGTTCCCGGGAATCCCGGTGTCCGCCGTCATGCCGGCCGAGCCGCCGCTGGCCTGACCGCGGACATGCAAAGAGGCGCCCCGCCACGTTTCCGCGGCCGGGCGCCCCTGCGAGGTGGGGTGAGTGACGGGACTCGAACCCGCGGCATCCTGGACCACAACCAGGTGCTCTACCAGCTGAGCTACACCCACCATCAGCGGCGCTGTCCCTGCCGGGGTGGCGCCGCCTCGAAAAGTGTACAGGGTGCCGAGGGGTGGTCGCGCCCCTGTTATGCGGGGGTGTCCGGGGTGGCGCCCGCGCCCGTCGTCGCGGGCGGCACGACGTGCTTCGCGGCGATCGCCCGGGCCGTGTCGGTGTCCGGGCCGGGAGCGGGGACGAACACCGCCTCGCGGTAGTACCGCAGCTCGGCGATCGACTCGCGGATGTCGGCCAGCGCCCGGTGGTTGCCGTTCTTCTCGGGGCTGTTGAAGTACGCCCGCGGGTACCAGCGGCGGGCCAGCTCCTTGATCGACGACACGTCGACGATCCGGTAGTGCAGGTGCTGCTCCAGCGTCGGCATGTCCCGGGCGAGGAAGCCGCGGTCGGTGGAGACCGAGTTCCCGCACAGCGGCGCCTTGCGCGGCTCCGTGACGTGCGCCCGCACGTAGTCCAGGACGATCTTCTCCGCCTCGGCCATGCTGACGCCCTCGGCCAGCTCGTCCAGCAGCCCCGAGGTGGTGTGCATCTGCCGGACGATCTCCGGCATCGACTCCAGCGCCTCGGCGGGCGGGCGGATGACGATGTCCACCCCCTCGCCGAGGACGTTCAGCTCGGAGTCGGTGACGAGCGCGGCCACCTCGATGAGCGCGTCATGCGCCAGCGACAGCCCCGTCATCTCACAGTCGATCCACACCATCCGGTCGTTCATGTGTCTCACCCTACGGGTCGATCTCGCGGGCCGGGCAGTGCGGCACCCAGGCCGCGGGCGGTGCGCAGCCGGGTACGCCCGGGTCCGTCGGCCATGTCGCCCCGGCCGGGCTGGTCCGGCACCCGGGCGTACGCCTCTCCGTCGGCCTTGCCGGCGACCGCCAGGATCTGCGCCACCGGGCCGCGCCGGAGCGCGGGGACCTCGGGGGTCGGCAGCGGCCGGTCCGGCTCGTCCTGGGGCCGCCTGGCGCGGTAGGCGGCCCGGTACGAGGCGGGGGAGGAGCCCAGCTGGCGGCGGAAGTGCCCGCGCAGCGCCACCGGGGACCGGAACCCGCAGCGCCCGGCGACCTCGTCCACCGAGTAGTCCGAGGTCTCCAGCAGCCGCTGGGCCTGCAGCACCCGCTGGGTGATCAGCCACTGCAGCGGCGCGCTCCCGGTGAGCGACCGGAACCTGCGGTCGAAGGTCCGCCGGCTCATGTAGGCGCGCGCGGCCAGCGCCTCCACGTCGAACTGCTCGTGGAGGTGCTCCAGCGCCCAGGCGACGACCTCGGCCAGCGGGTCGGCGCCGATCTCCTCGGGTAAAGACCTGTCCAGGTGCCGCTGCCCGGTCTGCCAATCCGAGCGCCGCGGCGGCACGACCAGCCGGCGGGCCAGCGCGGCCGCCGCGTCGGTGCCGTGGTCGGTGCGCACCACGTGCAGGCACAGGTCGATGCCGGCCGCGGTCCCCGCGGAGGTCAGCACGTCGCCGTCGTCCACGAACAGCTCGCGCGGGTCCACGTGCACCGACGGGTAGCGCTTGGCGAGCGTGGGCGCGTACATCCAGTGCGTGGTGGCCGGGCGGCCGTCCAGCAGCCCGGCGGCGGCCAGCACGAAGGCACCGGTGCACAGGCCGATGATCCGCGCGCCCTCCTCGTGGGCCCGGCGGATCGCCTCCAGCGCGTCGGGCGGCGGCGCCTGCGAGATCGAGCGCCAGGTCGGCACCACCACCGTGCCGGCCCGCGACAGCGCCTCCAGGCCGTAGGGCGCGCTCAGCTCCAGGCCGCCCGTGGTGCGCAGCGGGCCCTCCTCGCCGGCGCACACCAGCAGCCGGTAGCGGGGCACGCCCGCGTCCTGCCGGTCGATGCCGAACACCGACAGCGGTATGGAACTCTCGAATATCGGGCCACCGCTGAAGAGCAGCACCGCGACGACCTCGGGCCGGCGCCGCGCGGAGAGTTTACGGATGGCGCGAGGCGATGCGGATGGTGCTTGCGACGAAGTGTCCGTCGCCGTACCGGAACCGGACTCCTGGCTCATGGAGCTCTAGCCCCCCTCGAATCGACGCGTCGTCCCCTCGGTCCTGCACGTACTCCCCCGTTGTCCGGCGCAGCCACCTCATGATCAAATCTACTGTGTCAGGTGGGGCGTTAGTGACAACTTCCTCATCTGACGCTAAATCGACAAGACAACGTGGCGTAAAGCATTCGATCACGAAGCGTTTCACTCACAGCGCCCACTGGGAAGTACGCCTCACGTCACAGGAGCCCCGTCCGGCGCGTGACGCGTCGTCGGGAGCCGACGTGCATCGTAGAACCGCAGGTGGCAGAGGTGTTAGCCGGCATCCGTCCCAACACGGCCACAGGGAAGGGAAGTTGGCCGAAAATCGCCCTCGCGTCGGGGTGGTCGGGCACCATGCGCCGGGAAGTGCGCCGGAGTGCGGCCCGGTAGCGGGCATCCTTGAATTCCCCTGAGAATCCGCCGTCTTCCGGGCATCTTCCAGGGCGCCGTGCCGCCGCCCGCGGGCGCGCCGCCGGGCGCGTCCTGACCTCGCCGGGGACCGGCCCGGCCGGACGACCGAGGTGCGCCCCCGCGGTGCGCCGGTGCGCCCGGCCGTGCGACCGGTTGGCGTGATGGCGTTGCACTCTCGGCCGTGCTCCGGCATTCTCCTGGGAACTCCGGGTACGGGAGTCCATGTGGGGGCCTGGCTGCGCCTGTGCAGGTGGTCCCCACGGCCGTACTCTGGAGGGAGTGGGACGGGAAGTGGCGAACTGGCCGAAACAGGCCGCTGCGGCGGCCCGCCCCGCGCGAACCGTCCTGTCCGCTGCTCGGCGCGTCAGCGCCGCCCTCGCCGAGAATCCGCATCATGGCCGGTCCTGAGTACCCCGAGCCTGCCGACCGCAGGCCGCTCGCCGAGTCGGCGGCACTGCCCGAGCAGGCCCCCACGCTGCGCCACGCATGCGACCCTGCCTTCCGGCACGGCATCGTGGTGGGCTTCGACGGCTCCACCTCCAGCGAGCGCGCGCTGTCCTACGCCATCGGCATGGCCCGCAGGACCGGTACCGCCCTGATCATCGTGCACGTCGCCAACCGGCTGCCGGCCACGGTGTGGGCGGGCTGCGAACCGCCGGTGTTCGTCGACGTCCCCGACCACCGCACCGAGGTGCTCGGCCTGGAACTGGCCTGCGCGGACCACCTGGCGGAGATGTCCTGGGTCCTGGTGGAGCGCGGCGGCGACATCTGCCACGAACTGGAGGAGGTCGGCCGGGAGTACGAGGCCGACGCGATCGTGGTCGGCGGCACCCACGGCCTGGTCGGGCGGATCTTCGGCTCGGTCGCCGGCCGGCTGGCCCGCCGCGCCCAGCGCCCCGTCGTCGTCATCCCGTAGCCCCCGAGCCCGGACGTCCCCCACCTCCCGGACGCCACCTCCCGGACGTCCCGCGCGCCCCGCAACTCCCGCACGTTCCACCGCGGGTACACCCGCGGCACCGCACGGCGCACCCCGCGGTGCGCACCGCGCACGAGCGCGGGCCCCGCCGATCGGCGGGGCCGGCGTCGTACTCCCGGTGTCGCGCGCCTACTCGACGGTGACGGATTTCGCCAGGTTCCGCGGCTTGTCGATGTCGCGGCCCAGCGCCAGGGCGGTGTGGTACGCGAACAGCTGGAGCGGGATGCCCATGAGGATCGGGTCCAGCTCGTCCTCGTTCTTCGGTACCACGATCGTGTGGTCCGCCTTCTCCTGCTCCTGGTGCGCGACCGCGAGGATCCGGCCGCTGCGGGCCTTGATCTCCTCCATCGCCGCGCGGTTCTTCTCCAGCAGGTCGTCGTCGGGGACGATCGCCACGGTCGGCATGGCCGGCTCGATCAGCGCCAGCGGCCCGTGCTTGAGCTCGGAGGCCGGGTACGCCTCGGCGTGGATGTAGCTGACCTCCTTCAGCTTCAGCGACGCCTCGCGGGCCACCGGGTAGCCGCGCACCCGGCCGATGAAGAGCATCGAGCGGGCGTCGGCGTACTGCTTGGCCAGCTGCTTGATCTCCGGCTCGGTCTTGAGGATCTCGTCGATCTGCCCGGGCAGCCGGCGCAGGCCGTCGATGATCCGGCGGCCGTCGGCGACCGACAGGTCGCGGATCCGGCCCAGGTGCAGGGCGAGCAGCGCGAAGGCCACCACGGTGTTGGTGAAGCACTTGGTGGACACCACGCACACCTCGGGCCCGGCGTGCACGTAGGTGCCGCCGTCCGCCTCGCGGGCGATCGCCGAGCCCACCACGTTGACCACGCCCAGCACCCGCGCGCCCTTGCGCTTCAGCTCCTGCACGGCGGCCAGCACGTCGTAGGTCTCGCCGGACTGCGAGACCGCCACGTACAGGGTGTCGGGGTCCACCACCGGGTTGCGGTAGCGGAACTCCGAGGCCGGCTCGGCGTCCGCGGGGATGCGGGCCAGCTCCTCGATCAGCTGCGCGCCGATCTGGCCCGCGTGGTAGCTGGTGCCGCAGCCCAGGATCTTGATGCGGCGCACCCGGCGGGCCTCGCCCGGGTCCAGGTTCAGCCCGCCCAGGTGGACGGTGGCGAACCGGTCGTCGATCCGGCCGCGCAGCACCCGGTCCACGGCCTCGACCTGCTCGACGATCTCCTTGTGCATGTACGTGTCGTGGCCGCCCATGTCGTACGACTCGGCCTCCCACTCCACGGTGGTGGGCGTGGCCGTCGTCAGGGAGCCCTCGGTGGTGTACGTGCGGAAGTCGTCCGCCTTGAGGGTGGCCATCTCGCCGTCGCCGAGGGTCACCACCTGGCGGGTGTGGGTGACCAGCGCGGCGACGTCGGAGGCGACGAACATCTCCTTCTCGCCGATGCCGAGCACCACCGGCGAGCCGTTGCGCGCCACCACGATCCGGTCCGGGAAGTCCTTGTGCATCACGGCGATGCCGTAGGTGCCCTCGACCGTGCGCAGCGCCTCGCTGACCTTCTTCTCCAGCGTGTCGGCGTCGGAGCGGCCGATCAGGTGGGCGAGCACCTCGGTGTCGGTCTCGGAGGCGAAGACCGTGCCGTCGGCGGTCAGCTTGGCGCGCAGCTCGGAGGCGTTGTCGATGATGCCGTTGTGGACGACGGCGACCCGGCCCTCGGTGTCCAGGTGCGGGTGGGCGTTCTCGTCGCTCGGGGCGCCGTGGGTGGCCCAGCGGGTGTGGGCGATGCCGGTGGTGCCGGCGAACCGCTTGGGGATGCGCGCCTCAAGGTCGCGCACCCGGCCCTTGGCCTTGACGGTGCGCAGGTCGCCGGACTTCCCGCTGATGACGACGCCGGCCGAGTCGTAGCCCCGGTACTCCAGCCGCTGCAGGCCCTCCAGCAGCAGCGGTGCGACGTCACGCCTGCCGATGTATCCGACGATTCCGCACATATGCCGTCCCTCTCCGTCGTCCTGCCTCGTGGTGAATCCAGAAAAGCGCCGTGGGGCGCGCGAGCCGTCCGCTCCGGGGGCTGCCCGGCGGGGACGGCTCAGCCGTAGACGATCCGGCGGAGCTGGCGCTGGGAGAGCGTCGCGGGGGCCACGGCCCGGTGCGGCAGCTCCTCGGCGATCCGCTGGAAGATCTCCGCGTTCACCAGGCCCTTGGCCTGGAGCTCGCGGTGTCTGCGGCGGACGAACTCCTCGGTCGTCTCGTCGAAGTACGCCAGGACGTCCAGCACCACCCGGGTCGCCTCGCCGCGGTGCAGCGACGTGGTGCGGACCAGGTGGTCGATGAGGTCCTCGTAGGACGTCCGGCGTTCGAGCACCCGTTGATACTGGTGTGATCATCTTTGGTTTGCAAGAATCCTGCCCGATTTCGGGCAGGGATGCCGGACAAGGGCGGCCAGAAGAGTGAAGAAGGAGCGGGGGAGCGGTCCTCGCGGGCCGCGCGGCGCGGCCACCTTGACCGGGTCCGGCCGCGGGGGCTACTCGTGGGGGCGTGACACGACGCGACGCCGCGCGGCCGGGGGCCGCCCCGGTCCCGCCGCCCGGCCGGCCCCGGCCCCGGGTCCCGCACGGCGCGGTGCCGCGCGCGCTGTGCGCCCTGATGCTCGCCGCGGGCGCCTCCGCGGCGGGCGCCAGGACCGCCTCCTCCGAACCGGCCGCCGCCACCGCCGCGGCGACCGTGGCCGCCCGGGTGGTGCCCGTGCCCGCCGCGGTCCGCGCGGGCGGCGGGGCGTTCCGCCTCACGCGCGGCACCGCGATCGAGGTCGCGGGTGCAGGCACGGGCCCGGGTGCGGGCGGTGACGCGGCGGGCCCGGCGGGAGCGGGTGCTCCGGCCGGCGCGGACGGCGCCCGCGGGACCGCGGTGCCCGCGAGCGCGGCCGGGGTGGCGGCGTACGCGGCCTCGCTGCTGCGGCCGCCGACCGGCTATCCGCTGCCGGTGGTCGCGCTGCCGCGCGCGACCGCGGCGGACCGGGCCGGCGGGATCGTGCTGGCGCTCGGGGACGCCGACCGCGGCCTCGGCGAGGAGGGCTACCAGCTGCGCACCGGCGCCCGCTCGGTGGTGATCAGCGCGCGCACGCCCGCCGGCCTGTTCCACGGCGTGCAGACCCTGCGGCAGCTGCTGCCCGCCGCGGTCGAGAGCCGCACCGCGGTGCCCGGCGCGGCGTGGACCGTGCCGGACGCCGACATCCGCGACGTGCCCCGCTACGCCTACCGCGGCGCGATGCTCGACGTCGCCCGGCACTTCCTGACCGTCGCCCAGGTCGAGCGGTACGTCGACGAGCTGGCCCTGTACAAGGTCAACACGCTGCACCTGCACCTCACCGACGACCAGGGCTGGCGGATCGCCGTCGGCTCCCGGCCGCGCCTGGCGTCGTACGGCGGCAGCACCCAGGTCGGCGGCGGGCCCGGCGGCTTCTACAGCCAGGACGACTACCGGACGATCGTCCGCTACGCCGCGAGCCGCTTCCTCACCGTCGTCCCGGAGATCGACGGCCCCGGGCACACCACCGCGGCCCTCGCCTCGTACCCGGACCTCGACTGCGACGGGAAGGCCCCGCCCCTGTACACCGGCACCAAGGTGGGCTTCAGCTCGCTGTGCGTGCCGAAGGCGGAGACCTACGCGTTCCTCGACGACGTCATCCGCGAGATCGCCGCGCTGACGCCGGGCCCCTACCTGCACATCGGCGGCGACGAGGCGCACTCCACCAGCGCCGCCGACTACGTGGCCTACATGGACAAGGTGCAGCCGATCGTCACCCGGTACGGCAAGACCGTCATCGGCTGGCACCAGCTCGACGCCGCGCACCCGGTGCCCGGCGCCCTCGTCCAGTACTGGGGCACCTCCGGCCGGGCCCCCGAGGTCGTCGCGGCGGCGAAGGCCGGCACCCGGGTCATCATGTCCCCGGCCAGCCGCGCCTACCTCGACATGCAGTACGCCCCCGGCGGCCCGCCCGGCCAGCACTGGGCCGGCTACGTGGAGGCGCGCACCGCCTACGACTGGGACCCGGCCTCGTTCCTCGCGGGCCTGCCGGCCGGCGCGGTCTACGGGGTCGAGGCCCCGCTGTGGACCGAGACCGTCCGCACCGGCGCCGACCTGGACCACCTGGCCTTCCCGCGGCTGCCGGGGATCGCCGAACTCGGCTGGTCCCCGGCAGCCACGCACGACTGGAACGCCTACCGGGTGCGGCTGGCCGCGCAGGGGCCGCGGTGGCAGCGGATGGGTATCGGCTTCTACCGGTCGCCGCAGGTGGACTGGCCGGCCTCCTGAGCCGGCGGCCGGCCGCCGGGCCGGTGGGCGGCCAGCGGGTTGGCCAGGGTGCCGGCGAACTGCAGGGCCGACGACGGGTCGGCGAGGTCCACCATCTGCTGGTTGTCGCGCAGTTGCAGGCGGTTGAGGCAGGACAGCGCGAACCGCGGCGCGAACAGGTCGTCGCGCGCGAACGCCTCCGCCAGCTGCGGGTGCGCCTCCTGGTAGCCGGCGACGCACTCGGCGACGGTGCGCCAGAACACCGTCTCGTCCAGCACCCCGCCGGTGTGCAGGGTCGCGCTCAGGAACCGCAGGAAGCAGTCGAAGACGTCGGTGAACACCGACAGCACCCGCAGCTCCTCGGGCACCTCCGCCCTGATCCGCTCGACCTGCGGCGGCAGTTCGGCGGCCGGGTCCATCACCACGATCTCCTCGGCGATGTCCTTGAACACCGCGCGCCGCACGCTGCCGCCGTCCGCGCCGAGCACCAGGATGACGTTCTCGCCGTGCGGCATGTACGCCAGGCCGTACGCGAACAGGCTGTGCACCACCGGCACCAGGTAGGCGTCCAGGTAGCCGCGCAGCCAGCGTTCGGGCGCCAGCCCGGAGCGGGCGATCAGCGCCGCGGCCAGCGAGCCGCCGGAGGCGTCGCGGTGCAGCAGCGCGGCCATCGTGACGGGCGAGGAGCCGTCCTCCAGTGCGGGCACGGGGCTCTCGCGCCACAGCGCGGCCAGCATCTTCCGGTACGGCGAGCCCTTCCCGGTCGCCGCCTCGAACGGCAGGTGCCGGTAGCCGACGGCGGCCCGCTCGCGGATGATCGAGAACCGCGCGGCGGCCAGCGTCGGGTCGGCGGCGATCAGTGCCGCCAGCCAGTCGTTGATCGCCGGGGTGGCGGCCATGTAGGCGGCGGACAGGCCGCGCAGGAACCCCATGTTCAGCACGGACAGCGCCGTCTTGACGTAGTGGCGGTCCGGCCGGGTGGCGTTGAAGAAGGTGCGCACCGACTGCTGGGCGAGGTACGTGTCGTCGCCGGGACCGAGCAGCACCAGGTGCCGGCGGGCGAGTTCGCCGGCGAACGTCACCGCGAGCCGGTGCTCCCACTGCCAGGGGTGGACCGGGATCAGCAGGTAGCCGTCCGGGTCGAGGCCGAGGCCGGCGAGCACCGCGGTGAACCGGTCGCGGGTCGCCCGGTCCAGCTCGGCCTCGATCAGGGCCCGGTAGTCGAGGCCCTCGCCGGCGTGGAAGTCCGCCAGATCGCGGCGGGCCGCCACCCAGGTCAGCCGCACCGGCGCGGCGGCTTCCGGCGCGTACCGCAGCGTGTCGTGGGCGCCGAAGCCGAGGCGCCCGCTGTTGGCGACGAAGCAGGGGTGGCCCTCGGTCATCCCGCTCTCCACCGCCTGGAAGCCGGCCGCCGCCAGCTCCGCGGCGTCCGGCTGCCCCTTGGCGTCCTTGAACGCCAGCGCCGACAGCGTCGCGGTGATCTCCTCCAGGTACAGCGGCAGGACCCGGTCGGACAGGCCCAGCGTCGCGCGCAGTTCGGTGAAGAACGCCAGGGCGTCGAGCGGGAGCGGGGTCTCCCGGCCGTGGGCTTCGGCGCCGGTGCTGGCCGGGGTGGCCGGGCCGTGCGGGGTGCCGGTGCCGTCCGGGCTGCCTGTGCCGTCGCTGCCCTCGGTGCCGGATCCGTCGCCGGTCCGGTGGC
>Ga0123352_10010517_pt1 | contig 14515 bp, 6 predicted proteins | sample TergutLab28metaG_FD_89700 | JGI IMG/M metagenome (GOLD analysis project Ga0123352, IMG submission 89700) | Labiotermes labralis P1 segment gut microbial communities from Petit-Saut dam, French Guiana - Lab288 P1 | ecosystem: Host-associated > Arthropoda: Insects > Digestive system > Gut ... | reverse complement strand
TTTAATTTTAGCACACCCTGTATATAAAATGTGAATAATACAGGAACCAAATACGTTAGAATTATGAAACAAACTGCATTTTGAAGAAAAAAACGGAGAGTATATACCATGTTTAAAATATTCGGTAACTATATTTGTTGAATAAATATATAATATGCAACTTTGGAGGTTAGCAGTGCGGTACGTCAACTATAGTTGACGTTAGGCGTCTAAAGTTTAATTATCTGCCACCGTGACGGAAGATACGATCCGTTTGTGAATAAAACAGTTGTCAAGCAAAGAAACAGAAAGCACGTAGATCGCTTTTGTAGTGTTCAGGTATTTACATTCGGCAAATAATCAGAGCAGAGAAGGAGATTTTTACATTAAATTTAATGTAATATTTAGGAGACATGACGAGAGAAGAGTGGTTGAAAAATTGCTTAATTGGAATTAGGGTGGTTGTTGATTATAGCTTCTTTTGCCGTTTCTCTTTCTCAGGGCCCACCCACAAAGTCAAGAAATAATTCCCAAACTTTCATCTCTTTGTCACCCACAGCATCCTGTCTCAGCTGTTGTAAGCTGACCAGTCACACGAAGACATTCTCCGAAACGTCAGTGTTTAATTACGTTTATCACTTATTGCACTACATCTAACAGGAGCCTTCCGAAGAGAACAATATTCGATGAGCTAGTTACGAAATTCCTGGCCGGAAGGATCATTAGGGTGGTCAAACGAATTGGCCATCGAACGCAATTCTAAGATATCTAGACGAATTGCACACACTCCCTACACTATAAACGTTACAGATACAATTGCCCTGTCCACGCCACAAAGTCATATAGGGAAGGCAAAGTTAAGATTTTAGCGTCACTCATTCTTCACCTCCACAATAGGCGGAGGTGAGTCGTCAACTATACACACCTACCGCTTTACCCCAGGCAAGAATAAGTGTACCCTCTGAATATGAGTTTGGGTGGGTCCGAGAGCCTGTCTGGACTATTTGGAGACGAGAAAACTCTCTATCCCTACAGGGATTCGAACCCCAGATCGTCCAGGTCTTAGCCTGGTCACTATTAATGACTACGTTATCTCGGCCACCCTACAAACACTAGTCTATTATGACCCATTATCATCTGTGTCAAGAAGGGTTTTAAAGCCTGCTCACTCACACCAGAATCCTCCTAAGAATTCCTCCCATCTTCTTCTCGGACGACTGACGTCTTAAGGTTTCACCGGCTTGTCATAGCAGGTTGAGCTGTTCTGCATCGGTTCGTTCTTGCAGAGTGTTCTTGCAGAGTGTTCTTGCCAATTTTCTCCGTACTGCAATACTCACCCGCGCGAAGAAAATGAGCTTGTAGCTCTTTTCCATTAGTCCAAACAATTTCGTAATTCATCTGACACACGTCGTTATTTGATATCCTCTCAAGCAGTTTCCTTCCATCAACTCCTAGCGAACAGTCAGTGTTTCATTTATCTGGAGCTACCATCCTCTAACACTTCACCTAAATTTCAAAGCCCAAAACTAAGATTTTTGTTTTTCCAAACTCCGGTGGAACTGTCCTCTGTATGGCTATGGAACATCCTATGTCAGTGTTATGATTCACTTTAATAATATTTTTAAAATCAAATCTCGATGTTCAAGGTGGCTTTCAGTCTTTGTGTCGTTTTAACTTCAGGTTTTATACATTCATTTTAAATGTAACTGTGACGTTATATATTGTTACTCGCATTTCAATCACGTGCGTCGCGATAGTTGAGTGAATGCTGTCGCCGGGCACTGTCCTGTGTCCTTTCACATGGTCATGGCCAATGGAAGCCTGAAGCAACTTCAGGAAAAATACGTAAAGATATGACCCTTGTCTGACGGGTACGAGAATAGTCAGACGTCAACTGTCAACAGTCAACGAAACACACCAACAAAACATGTTATTTAACAAGGCTAAAAATTCCAAAAATATGTAACCATCTCCTTCTACAGTTACGTCAACGTTGTGGCATTCTTCAGCAGTTAGAAATGCCATATTGCTCCACAGTGCAAAGTTCTTCTCCAGAAAACGGCAGGCTATCAGCTGGGCACGAAATCCAAAACCTGTTGTTCATTACCTTGTCCATAACAGCCCGCTACTCGTCTGTATTCTGAGCCAAATGAAACCAGTCCACATACTTACACTCTTTATTTCTTTCAGATTAATTTCATTACTATCCTCCCCTCCATCCCCACACAGTCTATCTTTCAGATTTTTCGACTATTGTTTCGTATCCTTTTTCATGGCCATCTGGGTGCTGCTTGTCTTTCCGTCCCATGCTCCTTGATTTGAGCGCCCTAAAAATGTTTAGGAAACAATGCAAATCATGAACCTGACGACACGTATTCGATCCCAGCTTGGTACATGTCAAAGTTGTGCTGCACAAAAAACTGCAACTAGCAGCCTACACTAAACACAAAAATGAGCGGTGCTTGATCTAAAGACTGTATAACAAATCACGTTGTGACGGCAGCCTTGAATGTTGGGCCGGCCTGAATCTCTGTGCTGGGCTGTACTTGCTGAATGGTAGCTCAGTAGAGTACGGCAGCCGAGGTTAGTGCCAAACACTGTTTTACACAGAATAACATTCTTACATTTTACATTCCAGAAAATGTACACAATATTGAGTGGCACCATTAAGGGACAGATGGCAGAACTTTACACACAGCTGAATGTAAGGAAGGAGAAAAGCTGACGTCCCCTACTGTTGTCACAACATCCCCAACATTTATGGCAAAAGAGGATCAAGGTAATGAGTGTAAAATGTTCCGTTAGTGATGTGATATGGCTAACACTGCAAGATTAATAAACCAAACCACACCCTCCTGTAACCTTCAAGGCAAAGCTGAAAGTGAGAGTGTAATACAATACTTCTGAGGAAGCTACATTAAAATAGATCTAACATGGCTTATACAGTCATTAGCATGGACTAGGGACTTAAAATTTATTCTAACCTATCGGAATGACTTTATGTATCGGATATCGTGTGTGAAGCGACATATGCTCTACTGTGGTAAATGCGTTGGGTTCTTCCCTTTGCTCTCATCCGTGCTTACAGCGACCATCATGGGAGTCACTGCAACTAACTCTAACTTTCTACTGAACCTCACATTTGACTTCCTTACAGCCCTCTAATCTGGCTCGCATTAAAGCAATATACATATTCGTATTCTATCACTTACCCCCATTTCATCAAGAGTAATTGTAAAATGGCCTTTTTTCTTCTTCGCTGCAGTAAATATGACAACTTCGGTTGTGTTCAGTATATCGTTGTCAATAATAATTTTTAAATGTATTGAGAAATATATACGTTATATCACGTAAGATTATACAGTTTTTTTGGTATGTAGCTGTTTGCTGTATCATCCGCAATAATCGCATAATTTTCTGTTTCTGTTTCCTTGAATAGACTTCTCCCTGGTGTAAGTTAAGTTAATGAAATCTAACAAGATGCAAGATTATGCAGATATTTGTTTACTGCAAAGTACAAAAAAACTGTAACTGCAGCCTCTGGTACAGATCATAATAATATAATATAATATAATAATATCCTCCGTCGTAATAAAATAAGTCCTTATTTGGTTACGGTGGAGGAAGGTTGTAGCCCATATAATACGACCTGTACCAGAGACTGCAGTTACAGTTTTATGTACTCCTGATGATGGGAGCGGAAGACACCCGAAACATGTAGAGTGATTTTGCAGTAAATAAATATCTGCAAACTGTTGCATCTTGTTGGATTTCATTAACTTAGAACTACGATGCACGGAACCACGAATATAAAAATTCTCCCCGTTGGTACGTACTGCATCAATCGATCTGCGGTAACCTCTATCCGTTTCTAGACAACCGCATTCTTACATAAGCAGAAAGCGATTTATTTGTCGACTACTGGACCTAACACCATACGACACCTGGCAATTAAATACCCCGAACATTGTGACGTCGCAAAAAAGTAACGTTGTCCCTCCACGAAGGTATGTAGGGGGATCAGGCGAACAGCTCCACTCATTCTTAATCCAAATGGAAGTCAGTGGCCAATTTCACGCTTCGGCCGCATTACTTCCGACACAGAACCCCTGGTACCCACTCAACATGGAGCACTGTGGGCCCCATAGACTGTCTGAACCTTCTGGGGAACAGAAAATCCCTTGCCCTTGCCGGGAGTCGAACCCCAACGCACCCAGTCCGAAGCTAGTCGCCATACCGCCTGTTATCGCAGTTCCTTGTGTGATGTCGCATCAATTTGTTGTTAGAAATTGAGAACAGTAAATAAAGATAACGGCTCTGTCATCAATTGCTATGTTTTACATCTTCCGCATAGCAGATATGTTAGTAACAAAACTCATTTAAGTACCTTTCAATTGGCAGCTAAAAGCAGACGTTCCTTTTTTCGTCACTAATATATATATATATATTTTTGTTTTGTTTTTTTGTTTTAAGAATGACCCAAAGAAAGAACGGCTACTCCATGTCAAGAGCCATGGCGACCTTGCATGATCTTTCCATTGTGAATTCTATACATCAAGACTGAGTGTTGTGTTTATGTTTCACGAAATGTAAACCAAGTCATGTGGAGTGCAGTAATAATAGTGTCAATGGAAAGTGAAACACACTAACTGTACTTAAAAATAAAGACAGTTGTACAAGAACCGACAAATCCCGTTACGCCGTTGGCCTATATAGAACGACTGAAGGAAAAACTACCCAACTCAGAGCAAGAGTGATTTATGAGAATTTCAATTTAGAAGACAAGCAACCTGTAGCAAAGTGCCCTGTCCGATAACTGCTGCAACTAGAGAAAAGGAATGTTTTCCAGTTTGCTGTAACAGACCCAACTTGAACGTTTACATTTTTATTCTACACGACGGAGAGACTACACACACACACACACACACACAAATACACACAAACAAACAAAAACACAAGTCAGTCAACAACCATAATTGACCTTCACCAACAGGAAATCGAATTCTACTGAATAACAACAATACATCTCTAATCCTATGGTTGTACAGCAAGGAATACAAACACGTAAATTTGGAGAAACCGATTATTGCAGGGCAAACCATGCATTAGATTTCACTCGTTGTAACACAATAAAAACTACTACTACTACTACTTTTACTACTACTACTACTACTACTACTACTACTACTACTACCACCACCACCACCACCACTACTACTACTACTACAGTTCATAATAATAATAAATGCATGTAATAACACCTTGGCACAGAGCTCAATCACCCTTGAAATTCCCGTCAGTTTATGTTGCCACAATTGTGATTAGGCTATCGTCTTCTCAACAGCCTCTCGTTGTCCTCGCGCTCAGCCAGATGAATCAGTTCGTATCCTATGATCCTATTTTTAAAAGACTCATTTAATAATTCCTTCCGACCTATATCAAGGTCTTCCAAACCTTACAAGTGAAACTTTCTAAAGAAAATTTCCAAATAAATTGGATATAGATTTTTTTTTCAAACTATTCTCAATAGAAAATTTATCACACAAATGTTTGCCTTTACACGCTTAAGTATGGTTTACATTTAAATACATCGTAAGTAGCGTAAATAGATTCCAACGTATAGGAAACGCAATGAGAATACTGTATAAAACTTGTTTCGAAGCAGAATCTCGCACTTCTCGAAGCCTTGTAAACGGGTAATGTACTGCCCCACTTTATCGCCCTATCTTTCTTCTGTGTCTGATGAATGCGGAATATCCTATCTGTTTATGATTACAAATTAATGTGAGGGACTCGGATTAGTTCTAATGAATGGCAGAACGTCAACGTGAATATTTCCCTGTTCATTTTTCGTTGCTATTTAAACATACATACGCTATTCCCTACCATAAAACAATGGCTGAAATTTTCGAAGTACTGTACAATGTCTGCTTGCTCAAGACTTACCCGTCCCATAACAAATTCATATTTGTATACCAGATAACTATGCGTGCTAAACCACACTTCACTTTTATGGGGTAACATACGTTACGTGTGCTAGAAAACTCACGTGGGTCTCAGTCAAAATAACTCCACCAGGCCGCGAGTTGCCTCTCATCACTGCAGATTACGCTCGATCGCAGTTATCCCCATGCACCTCATGCAGCTATATAGGGGAAACTCATTCCTTAATCTCACCACTTGATGGAGGTCAGTGATTAAATTCACTGCACGGCCGCTTTACTCCCGGGAAAAAAACACCCGGTAGCCATTGAATGTGAGGCTGGATAATGTCTTTTGCACACTGCGGGAATCAAACCCCATATCGTACAGTCTGTGTATTAGCCACAATACAAGCTGCGCTATCTCAACTGCCGAAAATACCTTTGACCTTGACAAATGCGTTTCCGGTAAAGCCAGGTTAATGCTAAACCCTTATAATTCATCTATTTAGTGACCAAATTCATTGTAACATTTACGTGGAGCCGACTACAAAGTTGAGGTCAGACTACTTCTGCCATCTGGGCAGGACAGTATAAACTACGTGTGCAGTCGAACTTCTCCACTCAAATGCTAGTGGAATCTAGCGGCGGCAGTGGTTACCAATTACGCTCACACCTGTCACGATGGCTCTGTGTAATAGGTAAGCTCAAGGTAAAACTTTTGTTATCGTTGTCTTGTTGGCCTCCTTGTCACTAATTTATTTAATGGCGCTTTTTCTGTTGAATATATGTATATTCTCAAACAAAAGGATAATCACATATCATTAATTGGGCAGGACGTCGAAGCAGGGTAGTGAGCTGTATTACGGCAGTTATACCGTGTGAACTGTGAAGCTAAGAGCTCAACCCATGACTGCAGATATTGAAAATGGCTGGAGCTTGATCTTCACTTACTACCTATCTTCATGTCATGGTGCTTTGCCACAAAGACTTCTACTAGCAGCTCGTTCCGTATGGCGAATAGCTACGGATGGAAAGTCCAGGGATCGCATTCCACTGGGGCTAGAATTTACGCACGCGTCCAATCCGGCCCTGGGACCGACCCGGCCTCATGTACAATGAGTACCGGGACATTCCCGGGGGTAGTGCGGCCAGTGTGTGGCGTTAACCATCCACTCTCATCTAGTGCCAAGGTTAAAGAAAGTGTAGAGCTACACATCTACTATCTTTTACAGCCTCCATCCCAAAGTCCTCCTACGAAGCTACAGGAAAGAGATTAATGATTCACATATTCTGGGATGTTGTGCAGTGTCGGCCGGTAAATGTTTACCGGCATTTCGAAAAGACATAATTACCGACGTAAAGGAGACGCTATACGTTTCCGAAGTTTCGGTAACCATTTGTCAATTGACACGGCGTAAATTCCTAGAAGAATTAAAACTTCATGAAGACTGCTGTAAGAACCAAAATCCTCGCGTTAATACAGCCGTTTGCCGAAACGCAGATACATTCTATTCATCAAGTTACTCCCTACTCTTTTGTTATTTACATTTGTTACAGTATAAACCTGGGGGACCGCGGTAGCACAGTGGTTAAGGTGCTGTGCTACAAATCGGACGGTCGCTGACTCGATCCCAGCTGGTGTCAGTAGATTTCTTCATTGACACAAAATCCTTCCGAACGCACTATGGCCCTGGGGTCGACTCAGCCTCTAACAGAAATAGGTACCAGGAGAATTTCTTAAGGGTAAAGACGGCCGGTGCGTAAGGCTGACAACCTTACCACCATCCTGTGCCGTTGTCACGAAATCTGGGAGTCTTAACTTCCTGGAACCCTCTGGGCCTGTCCAGGCCTGTAATGGGACTGCTTTACCTTTACAGTATAAAACTGAAATCGCTCAATATCAGTTCCTATCGGTAAGAAATCTAACCCACTGTGTACAATGGGCACAACTGCTATTCGCTTATAAAACTAAAAGCTCATGCAGTTGCTGGTTAAAAAAAATCCGAATCGAAGTTCCAAAAAAAATGGCAGTTTATGAATTGCGGTTTTTTTTTTACTAAAACATATTTGCCACAGCCCAGACCGCCGGGCAACTACACGGTACATTTTATTCGTTCGACATATTTCGTCGATAATACTGTCTACATTTTCAAGTATTCGTGTAAGGATTCTTTATTTACTTTATTTAAAACAAATATTTATTTAATCGTACAGGTTACACGATGGTTAGTCACCTGAAACAATTGGAACGCATCGTGACAAGCTGTAATTATTAACAGGACGTCACTTCTATCACACTTGTCTTCTGTTAATTTCATAATGCAGTTCAGTTTCAGTACACAGAATATTCCTACTTAATGAACACTGTAAAATGGCACGGATGTACAAGTGAGAAATGATAAGAGGAATAAATAACGGGGAAGCAAACATAACCTCAACAAGAGTAAGTGCCAGTACGCTTCTGCTAATCTGTAGCGATGTTTACAAGAATCGGTTAAAGTCTGAAAAATTCTCCTCAAAAAAAATTAATCCTTAAATCCGTATTATTTAAGCGTGAATTGTCTTTTGCACTTTCTCACACACCGTAAAATACAGTTTGTATCCCAAAGCAAAAATTACTTTATAAGATCGATCATTAAGCCCCACTTCATACAGAACAAAGGCACATGAGGAGTGGGTGCTTAACACATCACTCTGGCTTAGAACATTTTCTAATGGTGTTCTCCTGTATAAATATAAACCAACTTTCGGATTCCATTAGGTGACGCACTTCTTAACTTTTCAGGATTATTTCTACTTAATGCATATTTCTTTCACGAGTCAGATTGACTTAAGAAGATAAATTTAAAATATTTCTCGTGTTTAAATATCATACCATGAAAATATAGATGTGAAGAAGTGGACACGTTCCACGGAGTTCTAAGAATGGCACATCACCTAAATCATTTCTCAAGAACGGGTGTTTGGAACTCGTTAGTTAGGATTTTATGGGAATTTCTGACTCTTCTGGAAGTGGCCAAGAAAAGAAAAACACTAACATGTGTGCCTGAAATCGAATTCCAATCGTCCAGACGGCAGCCAGTCGCTTTATTACCTTGAATCATTACGTTTCTTTTACGAAGAATCTACTGGGTGAAACTGGAGAGAACTTGTGACAAGGTGCGAACACAGACGGCACAAATCAAACCTCTGTTAAAAGGTGATCAGCTATTGCCCATACGGCTTATCATACAAAAGGGTATACAAAGTTACTTATTCGATATTACCTGTAAAGTGTCTGTGCGAGAGTGCGTGTATGTGTCCCTCTAACTTCTTAGAATTTTCTTGTTCAGCTTTAAATCGTTGTAACAAGACAGGAACACGCTCTTCCAACATTTAACCAACTAAACTAGTGTTTCCCAAACAAGATTTCGCAGAACATCGTTAGAGGTCCCGAGAGAAATCGTGGACGAAACACATCACAATTTTGAAACACACGAAAAGTTCCACATATCGCTAGAAATATCGCGGGAAATTTTGTCCGGCTATTGGCAATACTGGATTAACCTCCGCATCTGTTTTTTATCTGGTCTGTAAGCATTTTAGTAGATGGGAGTTCCTCGGGATTTAAAAATTATTTTAGAGATTCCCCCATGGAAGATATTTTCGAACACACTGGGACATGGATGGCATGTGGAGCATTTCATTATTTTTCTTTATCATTTTAATTAGCATCATAAATCCAAAACCCAAGGCACATATATATAACGAACGCATCTACGAACCGGATGCTGATGGGGAAAACCTGATCTAAAAGAGACAGCAGAAGAATATAAACAGGAGCTTCGTAATGTGTCTATATTCAAACTGGATTTAAGGTCTAATTCAGGAGGACGAGAGGGCCGAAGTATGGGTCTTCTGCGTATGAGCAGAGAAACGCATACATCATATTGACGGAAACCCCGAAGGGAAGAGAGTGATTGGGAGCCATGTGTATACTGATACGACAATAATATTGAGTCTGAATGTGCAGACTACATTTACCAGGCACTGTAGAGTGTCTACACCTAAATTCTTGCATATTCGTTAATGACTCTTTCGGTTTCGTAGAAGACGGGTGAGTCTCTTTAAGAGATCAGCGACTCTTAAGGTTCTCAGTAAGACCTTTGCTGTATGGATTAAGTTAGTAGGTCTCTGTATTATGTAGAGTTAAAGTAAACAAATACAACTTTATTTGTTGCATGAGTAAGACACATGTGCTAATCGTGAAGTTCGGAACTTTAAACAGCGTACACACAAGGGCACATTTTACGCATGCGTAGATACCGATAACGTTGTTGGAACATGTGCAGAGCCTGACTGTTTGCAAACTGCGAAACCGGCGTGCAGGGGGTGATGCCAGTCAACAACCTGATACACGTATCTGGGTCAGACACGCGACCGAATCCAAACACGATGTCAGAACTGGAAGAGGGGATTAGTCCGGTTAAGCAGAACACTTACCATGTTTATGGACTCCAGAAAGAGGCACTTGTTTATAAACGGTAAACATTATAAACTTAATTAATCGAATTACGTGGCCTCGATCAAATACTCGGCCTTATCTCTTATTCTTATCTGATTTATATGTTTAATACTGCAGGCTGAGTGCAAAGTACTTTTCTGCAAAATCCATTTACTAATTCTGTATTTTCAAGCGATTTTACAAAGTCAAAGAGCACGCCTTTCGTAATATTCCTGTCTTTCTGTCCGTCTGTGTCGTAGTACCAGCGTCGAAATTTCGGACGTATGCTTTTCCTAAGTTCGATAAAGAGCATTTTCACCCAAGTTGTCAACAATTCCAATTTGTTTCTTTTAAAATCAAGGAAAAATAACAGACACATTACATGAAGACCTGAGTGAGTTGGTTTGTAAACAGTATCTGGGAGTAAGTGGCGAAAATTGTTCGGTACAGAAGTGGCATACAATAATGCAATACACACTCTGCCCTGTGCACTTTTTCAGCAAGCTTTTTGGTTTTCGAACTACTTAACAAGAGGAATCATTTTGCTGTGTCCAGAATAAATTAATACTTTTGTATTGTAACTCATTTACAATGCATCCTCTTGGAAAAGGAGTGACAAATAACTGTTTGTTAGAATCACAACACCGAACTTCTGCCTACTATTGTTGTTTGTATGTGGTTACAACAGGGGTGCACAAATCCCGGGTCCAAACCGCTATAATACTGAATTTTGTAAGTGGTACCTAATGTCTGTGGATTCTCCGTATGGAATTTGCCTCATGTCACACATGTGGCGACTGGAATTTTGAATTGGCTCCTAGGCATTTGAAAATATTTGTTAAAAAATTTGTCCACCCTTGAGTTACACATATATATGTGTGTGTGTGTGTGTGTGTACGCGCTCGCGTGATATTCGGATATCATTCAGAAACAGCACGGTTTCCACACCTTTCTATCGTCTTACTATTTCGTGTACTCCAAACAAGGTCTGTTCCTCTGCGAAGCTATGAATTGGGACTGTTTACTGACGAAGTATTGTACTTTTCATCAAAATCCTAATAGAATAGCGTCTATTCTTTGTTAAAGTATAAGAGCCAACGTCAAAGAAACGAGTCACTTCAAAGGAGTATTAAAATTACCATTTTATTAATATTTTAGATTACCTGGTAACGGCAACGACAAGAGTTTTTTCTCTTTTCCAGATAATCCTGACCGGATCTGAAGCCGCCTCAAACACCGCAGTTTTTCCCCACGGGTAAAGCGGCTGGGGGGTGACATTGACCACCTACCCCATCTAACGCAGAGATTAAAGAATGAGTGGAACTATACTTCTAATCCCCTTATACTTGTACAAATTCAAGGCGTGTAGAGGAACAACTATATTTCTAGACCTTTTTGACTGACTACTCTGTAAAATATTCGGTCCCAGTGGCCGCGCGGTCTAAGGCATAGATCTGCTGCCGCTCGCCTGCTGAGATTGTGGGTTTAAATCCCACCGGGGGCATGGATGTCTGTCTGTTGTGAATGTTGTGTGTTGTCAGGTAGAGGTCTCTGCGACGAGCTGATCACTCGTCCAGAGTAGTCCTACTGACTGTTGTGCGTCGTTGTGTGTGATCTAGAAACCTCGTGAATGAGGAGGCCATGACCCAATGGGGGCTGTCGCGCCAAAAACAAACAAATAAACAAACACTAAAATATGGCTGTGGATTTATTGTTATATCTATCGCTGTGGCAGGCAGATGCGTATTTTAAATACCGCTGGTAACAATAACATGTATTTGATTTAATCTCTTTTTTTTTCAAACCAAGACACCACGTTTACACCTACACGCCTAGTCGATATTACTGCTTTGGGTACTTTGATTTCTCAAACTGAATAATAAAAAGCCACGTAAAAAATTGACAGTATCCTAATTGACAGTATCCTAATTGACAGTATCCTAATTGACAGTATCCTAATTTCATTACGCAACTCATTTATACTCTTTCTCGTTGTCTCTCCAGAAGCCCGAAATCTGAGACATTATTAGACACAAAAATTATGACCCTATTAAAATACACACAAATACAATTGCAGGCATTTATATCGCATTTCCAATTTCGGGCGTAGTTCATATGCAATACTAACGTGTAGTTGTTTTGACTGTTGCCTGGGTTCTGTGGGGCTAATGACTGACCTGTAATTAATACCGTCGATGCGTGATTTGTTAATGGATTTGTTTGATTGATACGCTACGCAATTAACACACATATGGCTAGCAATTTTAAACTATTTCAAGCTTATAATTTCCAGTGCAGTGTGAAAACAGAACAATTTCCTCTTGCTGTTAGCAGGACAAATGCCTTTGTGTTTGTATACCCACACATAGAGCGCTGTCATAACCATATTACGATGTACATACGAATATAAATATCGCCTATCAACTGGTGGTTATTTTAAGTGATTTGCGTACCAATCGTCACGTGTAATTTTTTATAGAAGTCGCTACACTTCAAAGAAAATTACATGCTATTGCACACCTAACATAAAAGAGCAGCATTACACAATCAAAACCTACACATATTTCAGAAAAAAGACAGGGATCACGTACACAAAATGTTGCCACAATCTTGTTCATAACAATAAATTGAAAAACTACAAATTTCTGACACTAAAATCAAGTGTCCAGATAATTTTTAAAAAGTAATTTTAAGACCATTTATATCACAATAAAAAGTTAAACGTGTCTTATTTTTCTCTCTATCAGCTCTGACTTTCGATATGTTTGATCCATCGGTTCACAAGCTCAGTCTACCAGTATCAAAAGTGTTTCACTGTGCTAACAGTCATTCTTGAACCCCTTCTTGCACTCTGTCTTGAGCACTTCTTATGCCACTGAGCCAACACCATTTCCGTGGTTGGCTTTGCTACAATGATCAGTCACTCCTTAATTTCGAAGAGGCCTGGTACATACACACACCATCAACACTCTTCCGTTCTTTCTGTACCTGGACTTCCTACGCTTGAACTTGTGTGTAGGCTACCGTGCATTTTGCAGATATTTACAACAGAAGAAATCTAACACAATAACTGCCTGATAATGAAGCATTTGAGTCATCGAAACTTGCAGGAGATTTTAGATACAATCAAGTATTAAATGTATGGTGCATTTGTTGGTTACAAGTTGTAAAAATTGACTTCCTACAATTAAGCTTTCTTAACAAGTTGAAATTGACAGCTTGGTCAGTACTACAACTAGCTACGGGCTGGAAGGTCCAGGTACAGATAAATTTTCCGTGGTGGTCCAGACCGGCCCCTAGGCCCACTCAGCCTCCTACACAAAGGGTTCCGGATATCTCCCAGGGGTGACGCGTACGGGGTGTGGTACTGATCACCTATCCCCTTCTAGCGCCGAGGTACCTCCGCTCCCCTCTGTGTCTGAATAGGCAAGTCTTGGTTCACCATAACCTGTAACTTTAACCCGCTGAAATAGGGTTAGATGTTAATACTGGTTTCATTTATTTCAAGATGGGGAATAGAGGCTGACTTTTGTGAGCGCGGCAATGAAATTTCGGCTTCCACAATAAGGAGAGTATTTCTTGATTACTTAAAGAGAATATTAGCTTATCTTTATCGCAAGTTACTTAACTCGACCTAAATGGTCTATTTATTTACGTAAACTGTATTTAACAAATATGGTGACGTATACATTATTTTTCCGAATGTTCAAAGTGCATATCCAGAACTAACTTCAGCTGTGATATGGTGTGCTAGAGTTCACCAAATATTATTCTGGTGACCAAATGAAGAAGAAGAGATAGGCTGGGTGTATGCTACGTTCAGCTGAGAGTAGATGTGCATACAGGGTTTTGGTGGGGACACATGCGGGGTAAAGAGCACGTGGAAGATATAGCCGTAGATAAGATGATAATATTAAAGTGGATCTGTAAGAAGTGAGTGCAAAGCGCTAACTGGAATGATCTGGCTCCGGACAGAGACAAGTGTCTGGCCCTTGTTAAGGTGTTAATGAACTGCAGGCTTCATAAAATGCTGACTTGTTGCACAACTACTAGCTTCTCCAGAAAAACTCTGTTCCATGAAATTACTTAGTTCTTTGGATAGTTGGTTGGTTGATGGATTGGTTGGTTG
>Ga0123352_10010516_pt1 | contig 14515 bp, 6 predicted proteins | sample TergutLab28metaG_FD_89700 | JGI IMG/M metagenome (GOLD analysis project Ga0123352, IMG submission 89700) | Labiotermes labralis P1 segment gut microbial communities from Petit-Saut dam, French Guiana - Lab288 P1 | ecosystem: Host-associated > Arthropoda: Insects > Digestive system > Gut ... | reverse complement strand
TGTATAATACAATTTTGACCTCCTGATGAGGAGCACATAGTGCTCGAAACATGTAGAGGCATATAATAAACTTATTATAAAACAAGAATTTGTGCATTAAGTTTGTTAATTGCTAAGATTACGGAGGGAATGTATTGATGATAATTTCCAAATTCACCTGCAACTGTAAAGAAGAAATAGGTAAAACCCCTTGCATCAAATTGCAGGTTTGGCATACACTGTTACGATTCAAATTTCTAAAAGAAAGCTTTAACAAAAATATTTTTCGGGAAAAATTCCAAATTCCTAATGATTAAATAATCAAACCAACAACAGGTTATTTTCAAAGCCAAAAAATCTCCCATTCGAACTTGTACAGAATTAGGCGCACACTCACAATTCATTGCATTGTTCCCCGCTTAAATCTAAATGCGATTCTTAGGAAGGGTGACGAAATATATATAGAAGCCAGAGATGTGAAATTGTAAACTCGAAATATCCAGAAAGTAAACAAATTGCTATAATGCTCTGTACCTGATGATGTGTTTAAATAAATGTGTGCCAGTTCCTAAGCGTGTACAAACATAATCAGAGCTCCTACTAATTAAATGACGGGCAAGAATGTTCAGTACAAAGTTCTTAATGAATCTTCCATCATTCTAAGTTTCTTCGCTGCCTTCAATGCTATTTCAAGCACATTTCTCCGCTCTTCAAACAACTGACACAGAGTTAGTCAAGCGCCTGAGGCTCCTAACCTATGCTTTATGTTTCGTCTGGCCCTTTTAAAGCCTAATTTTCTCTCTCATTATATCGCACACTCTTGCCTCACCAATCTACATATTTCCTTATTATATAACACTCTGGGCCCCCTCGCCCGATTTGTACGCCCCTGATTGAGTAAAAATTTGTGTTCCACATCCTGTCGCTCTGCGCTGAATGACTAGCTGACTGGCTGTGTGAAGGAATCATTGAATGACTGTAAGAATATCTGATATATGTCTGATTCGCTGTGTGTACACCTGATATCAGACTGATTGCTTGATTGGATGAATGGTTGATGCGCTGACTGTGGATACCTGGTATCCGATCGAGTAAAGACTGTGTGGATATCTGATAAGTGAGTGAGTCACTGAAAGCATGGATATACGAAATCTACTCCGCTAATTTACTGACTGTGGATATCTGATATGTGACTGAATCATTGACTGCTTGTATGTCTGACATCTGACTGATTCACTGAAATACTGATTGGTTGTATATTGTTTCATTTACTGGCTGAGAAGTAAATGAATATGCTTGCTGGACTAACTTGCCAACTAGACCCTTCTGACACGAACAGATAAGATGCATTTAATCTCGTTTCTACTTCTCTCTGTATGTCACAAATAAATGCTGTTTTTTTCAGCACAATTTTCGTTACTTTGAACATATGAACATATGAACTCAACCCTAAACAGCCGACAGTCCATAAATATTGAGTTAATGTACAAGTCCGTCCTAACAGCGGCACGAGTCCTGGGGTCATTATATTCTGATGACAAGTTATTTATACAGATTAGACACACCCAGCCGAACATAGTGTTATTTGAAAATCATGTCCGGGCCGAATTAAGAATAATCTTCTGCTTCACACTGGAACAATTCAGGATGACATTTATACTCATCCATGATGACAACAGTAGGAAGTAAGAGGAGGAGGGGGGGGGGAAACAGGATTTACAACTGGGTAATTGCTATTTATTTATGTCCGAACCACCGCATAACATAGAACAAACATACTATTTACGTAACCGAGTGTAAAACAAGAAATGAAACTAGGATGGACTGTAGGCATATTCCATTCCATACGCATGTCAGGAACAGAATTATTACACCGCAGGACAGTGCAGTGTAATCACAGTGTGGTCAGCCATGACGCCAGGCTGATAGATTGCTTTTATCAAGGTTATAATTCCCCTTCCACTGTTTCGCAGTGGATATGTGAAATGAGATTTTTCCATCAAAATTGCTAATGAAATCTTTTTGGATTGATTATTTTAATTGCATGAAGGATACTTGTACGAAAGTTTAAGGTAAGCCACAGAAGGCGCGAACATTCATTCATTTCAGCCAACTGCTTAAGGATCGTCCAGTCATTCAGTTGGATGTCAATTAGAACCATCGATTTGCTCGGCAAGAAAAAGAATTAGATAAATCGGTAGGCTAGCCACTCAATCCGTCAACTCAGTAGAATATGAAATATTGAATAAATCAGAAAATTTTTCAGCCCCACGTTTAGAACTTCCAAAATGCAACAAGCAAACAGACCATAATCTATCAATGATTTGTGCATTACCACACATGAAGACAGAGGGGCTTTGGATCGCACTAGACATAAATCAAATACACACCCATAAATTGAAGAATGGCTACTTTCCGCGCAAATTACAAGACTTAAAGTTCGTCAACGTTATAATTCACAGTCATCTAATTGACGCTGTGCAGAATTATTGTCACCAGAGCATGGACCGTCCTAAAGTTTCATTCTGAGTAGCCTGCTGTTATTACAGCGTATAGTAAGCGAGCATTCTACTTAAACATTCTCTTACCATGGAGGAGAAACGAGTAGAAATATTTGGGGTTAAGCTCGGGGCTAACAGTTCTTCACTGTAAATATATAATGCAAAATAAAGACTTAGAATAAAATAGCAAACATTTAACGCGTAAATCGTTCAATATCTGGTGTCATGGTTACATCTTCAACCATAGAATATTGCAGGGGAATATGTGGGCATAAGACAATGGCTTCCAATTCCGTAATAATACAGGGTTATTCATAAGTCCGTGAAACATGTTAGAAAACTGGCTGATGTCACAGTTGAATGAAGACAGTAATGATAACATCTTTCAACAAGACGGCTCTCCGGCTCACTACAAAGACGTGCGAGGGTATCTCAATCGAAACTTGCCACAAAGGTGGATAGGACGCACAGGCAAAAAGATGATGCGTTAAAGCGGTGGCCACCCCGGTCCTCAGATTTAACCCCGTGCGACTTTTTCTTCTGGGGGTTTGTGAAGGACACTGTCTTTTTGCCTCCACTCCCCGCTTATCTCCAGATTTTCGCAACCGTATCGCCGCTGCTGTGGCTCTGGTCGACCGTGATATTCTGACACGCGTGTAGAACGAGATGGACTATCGCATAAATGTCTGTCGTATTACCAAAGGTGGACACATTGAGCATCTGTGAGATATGTAAAAAACAACTTGGAGAATTTCTCTCTCGATCGGCATAAGAACTACCATGATCCGTTGAGTAGTTTATTTGTTGCGAATTTTTTAATTGTTTCACGGACTTGTGCATAACCATGTAAGAATGTCCTTGAGAAAACAAGTAATTTAATCGCTATTGAAGAATAAAAAACCAAATAGTTGCCACTTGTTATTTTATTTTACTTCTTATAGGCTCAACATATTTCGGGCATTACTATGCCCATCATCAGGAGCTCGCGACTATGATGTTGATTACCACATTGGTCGTATTGTTCTTGGTTTGTTGTATGTTGGAGGTAAGGTGTATTTAGGTTGGAGTGGTGTCCGGGCTGCCTCCAACATACAGCAAATCAAGAAAAATACGACAAATGTGGTAATCAACATCATAGTCGCGAGCTCCTGATGATGGGCATACTAATGACCGAAACATTTTGAGCCTATAAGAAGTACCATAAAATAACAAGTGGCATCTAGTTGGTTTTTTATTCTTCAGTTATCACAATGATGCACGGTCCAATAAACATCAGATTAAACGCTATTATCTGTTAAATTGTTCGTTGAAGTAACGCTTGTGTAGTGACCATTTATAGTTTACAGGATTCCCTATACCTAACCAATAACTGGACATTAAATCGTGTTGATATCGTATATTCTAAAGAACGAAGCGGTGAATACACCATATGGATTATGACTCAAACCGATCTGACTGTATTGATTTGGATGTATGTGGTCAAAGACTGGAACCAACACCAGACGTCTGTAAGGGCGGCAATGAATTTTGGATTCCATAAAATATGGGAAACTGTATGCCAATTAAAATAATATTGACTCTTCAAAGGCACCACTTTATAGAATTAGTTAATGAGTGACTTGCTTCGTAACACACATTGCGGGTTATTTTTAGGGGATGTGCTAATATTTGTGTAATAAGCAACTTCTTCTTCAGAAATTACAAAATTACATGAAGAGAAATTTAATTAATGTCTGTGTAAAGCGGTACAATTTGTGTCCCGTTTATAAGGCAACCCGAACTTGATATCTCATTTCTGTTTAAACTGTACTTGCACACCAGATGTGACTCTGACACTTCGTCAGGGTGTCAACTTAATAACTCGTTGCTCTTGTGATGTGTCAACTCTAATTTTGTGTAAGTTCATTATTACAGTAACAAAGAAATTCCGACTCACAAACTTCCACGACTAAGTCAAGCAAAACTAATACACATTTCATTCCCAATTTTAGTTTGTACAAAGAAGACACTTGAGTGTAAGTAGAAGGAATAATATTTGAAAATTTAAGTTTACTGACATATTATGCTTTGTCAGCAGGTAAATAATCTCCGACGTTTAGGACTGACTGCGCTCTTCCGAAGCTGTCTAGCAGTCTGCTTGACGTAGCGTACCAGCAGATCTGAATATTCATTAACACTGCTGTGAAAGCCTCAAATCTCGGGAAGTGATATTTATGTGCGGGAAAGAAAATGACAACTCTGGATAACAAAATAATTTTTATTTTTGTTACATGAGATAAAAGAGGTAAAACAAACAGCCCTTTTTGCGCTGAATTCAAATATGTTGTCAGTTTTTTTTAATTTTAGGCAAAGGTTTGAAGTAAAGTAACGCGCGCTTGAATTTCGAAGAAACGTGTATATCCATTATGTTACAGACATTATGTACATTACCGAAAAAGTGACAATGGATTACTTTCTATTACATTTTGCCTGTGGAACGTCACTTAAAAGTGTCCAGCAATAATCAGCCAGCATACTGGAACGCCACTTACCTTGGAAGCTTTCTTCCTACGTGGAAATTTCCTGATGAAATGACTGTCTGTGCTCATCGCTTACTGCCCCAAGAATTACTCGGAAGAAGTCCGAGTAAGGATTTAAGAAATGCACTCATAAAGACATATTGCACTCCCGTAGTCTTGTAGGATTTTGCCAGTTCAGCCACCATATTACGGTACATATTCTGCCTTCAGATTTCCCAAAAAATTGGTAGTGTCATTTTTTTAATATTTTCCATGTTGCTCTTTTCAATTCACCCGGCTGGTCTTCATATAATACGCCCTGTATTAACTCACGTATTTCAAGTTCAACAAATGTCCCTTCTTTGATTTTAGTATCACTCATCCAAATTCGTAAACACAGCGCTACTTTTATCTATTGTCTTAAATAATTTTTTTATAATCCCGAGTTTGCTATGCAACGAAGGTAAATAAACTTTTTCACGGTTGATTAATGGAGTATTTACTACATATTTGTTTCCTGATATAAGCGATTCTCGTTCAGCCCACTCTTTGTGGTTGAAATGATATTTTCGGTCCCTACTATTCCACTCACACAGAAAACAACTAAACTATGTGCAGCGTAGCTGCAAGCCAAGCAAGAGTGCAATGACTTTTAAGTCCCCACAAAGGTTCCAATTGAATTTTCCACACTGGATCTTTTCCAAAAGCGGTTTCATATTTTCACAGAATCTTTTTATGTTAGCAGCATGGGCTAGGGATACAGACGGTAGTTTATTCCCTTCATATAGAAGTACAGCTTTTAAGCTGACTTTGGAATAGTCAATAAACAAACGACACTCAGTTAGATCGTGTTGCTTTTTAAGAATCTCTATAACAGAGCAAACATCATTACAATATAACAGATCATTTTCTTGAAAGAAAAATTCTTTGAAGTCATTTTGAAAATTGTGAAAGAAACATATTTCATTATCTTGGTGGGGATGATTCCACGCTTTTAGTCTGAAACATGGGAGTTCAGCTTGTTTTTTTAGACAAATTCACATCACGGAAAAGTTCGTTAAGATTTTCGGGTGTTAATAGATGAGGTTCAGATGAGGAAGAACTTGTTTCTTATGTCCGATCGTAATCATTATTTTCCCCTTCTTGCTGTCCGTGATTTTCATCAGAATCAAAGGTATCATTGCTAAATGTCCGGAGGCTTTGGTACAAGCAACTTTCACTGTGTTCTACAGACCTCATTGCGGATTGGAAATCTCGGCATTTCATAGTGTGTTTGGATTTGGAGGTGATGCCCTGTTATGTCTGTTCAACAAATGTAACAGTCGAATGAGTGGTCTTTCGGTTACCCCCAGACCATGAGAACGGCGAACGTCAATGGGCACGAACCACTTACCTATCCTCTAAGAAAACTCACACACGTTACACAACACATATCAGGGGTCAAACTTTTATCTTGGTTTCCCACTTTACATCCAAAATAAAGCTCATAACATTCCTTAATGAGCGGGGTAAAATATGTCCTCTGAGATATTAAGGTAATTTCACCACTGATGTAAGAGAAGGTGTCAGGATGAATTAAAAACTTTCTTGTCATGATGAAAATACGATACATACAATCGTTTTACACAAAACGCTTCACTAAAAAGAGCACGAAAACACTTGCAACTTATCACAACGCAGTCCGTCACACCACTAGCAGTGCAGTGTTCCTCAAGCAGAACTTACTGCTAGTTTCATGGCCAATAGTGTCAGTAAATATGTGAGCTTGCACAGTCTGGCTGTCTGTGATTGGGCTCGTGTGCATACTGTCTTTGTGAAGAATGCGTTTTCATCGTCACACTTTGTTTAAAATATAATAAATTGCCTCAGCCTTATTTAAAACATGCTGGTAGCGTGACAAAAAGAAATAAATTCTCTAAAATTGCAGTTTAAAAAATTATATCCCATAAAATCTGTGGATGATCGAACAATTCTAACAGTATATTTGAATTCAACGTGGAAAATACATACGAAAGAGAAGTTAGTTTTCATGTGACAAAAATTATGTCTACGAGTGAAATTATCCAGGTTCTAGGTGCGTTAATTTCACTGGAGGAGTATGAATATGACAGCTAGGTAATACATGTGAACATGAGACTTAGAATGGATCTTACAGCAACTGGTTGCGTGGGTGTGGACAGGACCCGCTTAAGTTATTGCAGGGTTTAGCACACCGTCTTGTGAACACGGTAATGAACTCCCGAGTTCCATGAAGTTAGGAAATTTCTATAACATCACGCCTTATGAGATGTGAAGCGACGTAGTTTGGTAGTTAAGGCAACAACTTTTAGCAAAATCAAACAGACACGCCAACCTTACCCTATAAACTTACGTTGAATGCAATATATATATTGCCGTCTATGTTTAAGTGTTCAAAGTGATTTCTGACCCTTCAACCTCGCGATATCACGCTACTATTTCTTGCATTTCTCAGCTCTATCATTAATATTTCAAATCTCATCAATCACATGCTACTTAATTTTAAATCTACGGTAATTCTAACAAAAATTTTTAATGATTCAATTTTTTCATGTCTCCATTTATTCCAGGCTGTCATTATGTTTTTTCTCCCACATATCCACGTGGTTTCTTCACGGAACTGTTCCTATAATTCCCGAAATTTGTGTCGCTTCTTACGGAGGCTAGATAAATTTTTCACATCCGTAAGAAAAAGAATTTACAAATATAATTTAGAATAATCTTCATTATGAATTTTAAGCCAGAGAAGCAAAGACAAAATTTCAGTACTGCAGGGCAGGAAAACATTTTGTTAAATAAACCTATTTATTTTGCCGGCGGGGAGTAACAATAAATCTTCTAACTTTCCTATGAATTAATTTATAGACTAGCCTACATATTATCATCTAGCAAAAAGGGTATTATTTCTTAGACCTGGGTTTTCTTACAGTTTATTCGAGGCATGACATAATTATGGATTTAACCAAAATCAGAACATTAACAAGTAATATTCTGAAGCAGTAAATTATAACGAAATTCCAGGAAATAATTTTTGGGTACTATGCAGTTTATCACTTGCAATCGGACTTAGCTTTGCAACAACAAATGCATGTAAGCGATAAATGAACTTCCAGCAAAACAAGATAAACACCGACACAGAGAAATCTTATGAATAACGTCTATAGTCGAGAATGGAATTCAGAGCACCTGTTTTCTCTGATGTTCGTTTATTAGGACAGTGTAAACGCGAAACACTCTGCATGGCAAAAGAGGAGAATTCCGGTGTATGCTTTCTAATTAAGCAGCACTGCTGGAAACAACGGTAACTGCTACAGCGAAGGCAGACGCATTTCTGTTAAGACTCTTACAGAATTCACCAGTAACTCCTCGCTGCGAGACGCTGTTTCTAGCAATTCAGGCCTAAGTATGTTACAGGTGTACTCACTCTAAGCTCCGGATTATTAATACTGAAATGGGAAAGTTTATAGTCTCCGTTATCAGATGCGAAAATCAAAATTAAAAGTAATTGTCATGCTGATACATTTTTCTATCCGTGGTATCCGTGTAGCATGCTGAAGCCTGCTACACGGATACCACCCCAACCCAGACACACCGAAACTCCTACACGTCGAAACAAGAACACAAGACCAATATGGTGATTTAATAGAAAAGTCGCAGGCTCTTGATGATGGATGTATTAATGTCCGAAACATGTTGAGCATAGAAGAAGTGAAATAAAACATAATAACTAGTGACATCAAGTTGGTCTCTTATTCTTTAACAATCAGTATATGTATTTGGATTTTACTAAATACTACCTGCGACACTTTCGTCAAATACATGGTATATACACAAATAATAACAGACGTAAAAAACCTGTTTTACACAGATCGGTGACGGTATAAGAAAAGGAGCTCACAATGACGAAAAAACACGCAAAAGCATAGGTAACAAATAAATGCAAATGAAATTATAGTTAACTAAAATTATGAAACTATGCTCATATCTTAATATTCAGGCACGTAATTTCTACATAATTCCCACAACAAACGTACCATACTATAGTTCATATTAATTGTAAACACGTAGAATTACTTCCAAAAATAAAGAAAACGAATTATTCTGAGTGTGGAGTATCTGAGTGTTATCTCTAAACTTCAACAACGAGGGAGCCAGGGCCCACTAGGGCTGTCTAGCCATGGACAAAAGAAAAAACTGTCAGACTACGCGCGACGAAAATGCTCGTTAACTTTAAGGAACGAAGTGGTTGCTATTACACGTGAGTAATGTTAAAGTGTCCTGGCAATTCACCAAACGCTGCAAGAACAAAACACTGTGAATTGCTGAGTGCAGTGACTCAATCACTGATCTCACGAATGTGAGGACACGATCTTTGTGCCAACTAAGCCAACAACAGTGTGCGGAATCTGCTTACAAGCGTCTCTTCATTAACAGCAATTGGGAAACAATACCACCGTTAGCATTTGCAGATTGCAACCCTCTAGATCCCACATTCCTGTCCCAGCATTTGAATGAAGGATATTTAGAGGCTACACATTAATGTGTCACCTTTCTTCATGAGCATGAGTTGTTTGTTTTGCTGCCGCTCCTTATCGAGGATTTCTACCTACTCTTGTGTTATAGACGTAAGAAGATTCAAAACAAGTTTGTTTACGTAATATTGTTCCTTATGGTTCCATTCACACACAACAAATTAGCGAATTTAAGGATAATTTAATAAATAAACTTTAGTGACCTATAACAGACACATCTGCAACTTATGAATATTAAATCTGTAAAAACAGACGACAAATTTTGCGGGTTTCTTACATATCTGCCAGGAATAAAGAAAAATAAAAATAAGTCCCAAAAATCACCATTCCTTAGCACTTGCCACTTCATTACACTCCATTTTGTGCACGTAGTGAACACTGAACTCTTAAATTAAACAGTTACCAATTTTATAGACAATAGATGTGGACTAATTTACGTTATTTGTTAACAGAACAATAAAATATGCTTCAAAAGGATACATTTCTTAGGTTCGGTTATTGCGCTCCAAACGAGCTATATCAAATTAAAAAGTAATGTCACACGTCATCTATTACTAGATCTACTGTATGGCCAAGATAACTTGTAATGGTATTTACGTGGGGTGAAGACTTATTGCTAAGTGAGGAAGCACTGCGCACGCCCCACAGATTACTTTTATCTGTTCCAAAAACGTCTTCCTCTAAATGGCAGTGCCATTTGCTTCGTTTCAAACAACAGAGCGTATGTAAGCTGCAGGACTACATATGTTGCAAAGTGTCTTGTATTTTAATCTGAAACTATAACAAATCCTAACAGAACGTATAATATGTACTCCCAACAGTGTAAACGATTTTGAAATAAGTTCAACCCTTCTACGATAATTCAACGAAAGATACTCCTAATGTGAACAAGTATAACTGAAGAATAAAAACCAACTAGATACCACTTATTATTTTATTGTACTTCCTTTAGGCTCAACATGTTTCGGGAATTACTATGCCAAACATCAGGAGCTCGCGACTATGATGTTGATACCATATTGGTCGTTTCGTTATTGGTTTGCTGTAGGTTGGAGGTTATGTGCGGTTAGGCTGGAGTTGTGTCCGGGCTGCAGGCTCAAGCACGACTCGTGCTGTAGCCTGCAGCCCGGACACTACTCCAGCCTAACCGCACATAACCTCCAACCTACAGCAAACCAAGAACGAAACGACCAATGTGGTATCAACATCATAGTCGCGAGCTCCTGATGATGGGCATAGTAGTGCCCGAAACATGTTCAGTCTATAAAAAGTACAATCAAATAATAAGTGGTATCCAGTTGGTGTTTATTCTTCAGTTATCACAATGATGCACTGTCCAACAAATATAAAAAATGCGAACAAGCATGTTTCATGACAGCCCGGTCTGCATAATGATGTTTGTTCCACCATAATATGCTGATCTTCCACGCAGCAAGCAGAAGTATCATTACATCATATATTGATTGCTGTGATGGTCAAATACCCACATGCTTGTGGAGGTATGTAATAGAGTTGGTTACTCTATATTAATTACTGCTAGTTTGAACCGTGATGGAGAAGTTGAACGACTGGGGTATTAGGCAAGGCTCTATATCCCCTCCATGATAGGGGTATTACAGCATTTGTCACAGAGATATTAACATGTCTTCAAGGTCAGGAACGGAAGAACCTTCGACCCACAGCTTTCTCGGGATTAAAACTCCGGCAGCGATGGTCCATTCATTAAAATCATCATTTGGTCCCGTGAAGTTTGTGGATCCCGTGATTACCTTGGGTCATTCGGCTGAAAGTTCTTTCACATTATAGAGTGGATACAGGCAACAAAGAGACTATGGCAGCAGTTCTCCCCAAAACTGCAAATGTTTCATAATTCGCGAATGCTAAATCCAGACACAAATTCAGTCTCTTTACTCTCCCTAAATCTTCGAATTTATACAACTCATTACGAAATGCGTATTTAGTCACATTTTACGTTTGGTGTTGAAGGTTTTATTTAAATTGTAATATTTGTTTATAAATTTAATACTATTAATCAGAGCATTAATTAACAAACTAACGGTCCAGTTAACTGCATAGAGTGAACCCTTTCTGACAAACAAACAAACAATTCTTCATCTAGCCAAAAAAAATTCTGGGAATATTCTGAAATTCTATTATTCGTTACCGTATTCACAGAAGCCCAATATATGGCCCTTTTCTAAAACAAATTAACACAACACCCGCCCCCCCTCCCACCACTGCAAAATTAATTTTAATATTATTCTACCATCCACGGCTGTATTAAAAGATATTTTCTTCAGGGCTACCTACCAAAAACTTGCATACAGTTATCTTTTCCCATTGCATGCTGCATGCACTGCCCTGGTTACCCGTCTTGATTTGATTACCTGAAAAATAAGCGGGTATGATAAGAAGCACAAATAAGGCAACTCTTCTTTATACAATAATCCAAATCCTCCTCAAATTTCTTCCCACTTAGGCCCAAACATCTTCCCAGGCACTCATTGCTCGAACATCGGCAGCCTATTTTATGTTGTGTTGACCTGCATCCTCGTATGATCCTTGTAAATAACCAACTTGACGCATAATTTTTCATGTATGTTTATTTCTATTCTGGTATACAGGTTAAAACCTGCATACCAGATGGTCATCTACACAGAGTGACGTAAACCAAGTGTCGCATTGATACAATAATTCTCCTGATGATTGGCACATGGCTGCCCGAAACGTGTAGAGAATAGAAATAAACATACGTGAAAAATTATGCTTCAAGTTGGTTATTTACAAGAATCGGCAGTCTTGTGTTCTTCCTTTAATGTGAAAGACAAAGTTCCACGTTGAACAAGAGGAGTAAGTTTCGGTAGGGAAATCTGTGATTGTAAAAGTGCGAGCGGACTCATGACTAGGCTGCTGAAATCAGTAAACTATGTTGCAAGTTGTCTGTGAGTCAACTTACATAGGTGGTTTAGAAATATCATCCATTATAGGCAAATTATATGCAGGTAAAGGATATTAAGAACTTGTAAATTGCAAACGGAATTGTCGCAGAAAGTCTCATTGGAAGCACGTGAAAAACGTTACAATACAACCTTTATTATGTAAGCGTATGGTTTAGATCTATTATTTGGGCATAGCTGTTATGTGACAGTAAACGATTTCATACAATATTGCGAAGACACGCGACCCTCCGTACGTCCTGCAATGATCAGCACGAATGTATCACTTGATACTGAACATCAGGAACACAGTAGATTGTGTACCTTCAAATGCGTAGCTACGGTAATAAGTAACAATGCTTGATTTTAGCATGTATATTAATGTAATTACTACAGGAGATACATCTGAACGAAGTCAATACTATGTACTCAAACGTAATATTAGGAAAGAAAGAAAGAGTATTATAAGAGGACACAAGAAGCAAAGAGCTCCCGTTCCTCTCTTTTCTGCAGAGCTTCAAGAAGAGAGGATGCCATACAGTGAAGCAGACACCAACAATATCCAATCAGATCGCAAGCTGATACAGCGTAAAGTGAGCTGCCTCGCTATTCGCTCAGAGCTATGTTTGTGTGTAAACACGCTGGAAATGTTAAATTTCAAAATGTTTACAATACTGCGGGCTACATGCATCATATCATGCAGGAGAATATCAATCAAAGTTAGCACGAAGCCTCGACAATTTACGACATGTTCGAGTTATGGCGACCTACACTCGAGCAACCAAAATAAAACGATTAATTTCGTTTGGAAGAAAATGACACTCAAGGTAGCGAAGACTGAAGTTAAATATTACATTGGCGTTCTAGATTCCATGATACAAGAGTAGCAAACAAACAGAGTAACAATCAGAGTATATACACCGAACGGCTACAAAACTTTTACTGAGTAGTTTCATTGAAAGGACGATGTTAAATGTCGCAGTGAAGCCTCAGACCTTTTGTTCTTGTCATCTGTAAATCCGGTGATGAAAAAATGAGAATGAATTTTGTGACATGTCTATCAAATGTGAACATATTGTCAAGGCACCTGGTGTTTTCATCTCTTTCCGGTACCCTGAATTTTAAACAAAGTTTGTTTCCACCTTTAATGGCACAGCAGCTTGGTGCGAAGTATCACTGGTTCAAAACAACAATAGTTTCTTCCTTACGAACACAAATTATGTAGGCGATCTAATCAAATTTCTGCACTTACACTCAAAGTTAATATATGCGTGTCACTTGCATTTCCTAGATTTACTGAAAACAAATCCGCAAATTTAAATAAGAATTAATCCTAGATCGTGTTGTTGTCCCTCAATTGCAACACACTGGTTTTCGATGTCTGATTCAGGTTGAAGGTGGATAATAGAGAACAATTCGGTGAAGTTACAATTTTGTTTGTTACTGACGAGAGACCTACTGTGTCACCATTTACGACGTTCGGTCAGAAAACAAAGTTGCAATCCGTATATTTAGTGTTCCTTACTTTCGAATGAAACAAGAAGAGATCAAAGTTAATTGCACTGTTAACGTATTACTTCTGCCCGGCACTTATATGTTCATATCTCTTGTTATCAGCCATCACATAACATCTGTTATCACCTCCTGATAAGGTTATATGTCTGGTCGCCAATACTTCCTTTCATCACTAGAACCAAAATCGCTGGACGATTAGTTCCGCTGATATAACCACAGTCTATGCAAGTTCTTTAATTACCAAAGTATACGCCACATAAACTTATTTCCTTACCGATCCTTATACATAAGTACATTCATCATATTTACTAAATTTAACCCTAACTATAAAGTGCTTTTAAATATACTAAATACCTTTTATCCAGCAGTTCAGTTGATTACTCCACACAGCAGAGTTGGCATATTTCGCTCTATTAAAAACAGGAATATCTGCAAACACAAATAATTAGAAGGCTTGCAGAAATATTACTTGAACATTTTATAGTTCAATTTTAGAATTCTACACAAATTTACTGTTAAAAACAGGAATATCTGCA
>Ga0123352_10010515_pt1 | contig 14516 bp, 16 predicted proteins | sample TergutLab28metaG_FD_89700 | JGI IMG/M metagenome (GOLD analysis project Ga0123352, IMG submission 89700) | Labiotermes labralis P1 segment gut microbial communities from Petit-Saut dam, French Guiana - Lab288 P1 | ecosystem: Host-associated > Arthropoda: Insects > Digestive system > Gut ... | reverse complement strand
GTTGCTGACATTGAGGGAGGAACATAGGCTGAGGGTGTTTGAGAATAGGGTGCTTAGGGGAACATTTGGGCCTAAGAGGGGCAAGATAACAGGGGAGTGGAGAAAACTACATAATGGGGAGCCTAAGGATCTGTACTATTCACCAAATGTTATTCTGTTGATTAAGTTGGGAAGAATGAGATGGGCAGGGTGTATAGCAAATATGGGGGGAGAGGAGAGGTGCATACAGGGTTTTGGTGGGGTAACCTGAGGGAAAGACACAGCTGGGAAGATCCAGGCATAGATGGGAAGATAGTATTGAAATGGATCTTCAGGATGTGGGTTGGGAGGGCATGGACTGGATTGATCTGGCACGCACTTGTAATTGTGGTAATGAACCTTCAGGTTCCATAAAATTTGGGGAATTTCTTGACTAGCTAAGAACCAGTCGGCTTCTCCAGAAGGACTGTGCTCCATGGAATAGGTTAGTAAGTTGAACTCAGTTGTAAAATCATGAAAGGGGCTGATATTCTGTGTTGTTATAACCGAGGAGTATGACATTCTGGCAAACAGTTAATTGGTACCACAGATATATGACGCTATAGACTGGGTGTTGCATAAAGTGATGTTGTTATGACTGGTTTCAACTATATTTGTATTTTAATTTTTGTATTTTTATGTACTTCCCCCTTTGTTCTTTTATTTTACTTTTGTTTTTCTTATGTTTTAGTGTTGTTTCCCATTGCATTAAATTTCTCCCTTCACTTCCACAGCAGCTCCCTTCAGTGCTATCATAGCCAAGCCCTTCACATAATGGCTTGGCTAGAGGACTGCTCTTAGGGGGCATGCGACCATGCATCTGGATGAAACACTGTGCTACAAGCTGGAAGATTGCAGGTTCAATTCCCGATTGTGTCAGAGTAATGTTTCAATGACATAATCCTTCCGGCCGCACTATGACCTGGCGGTCAACCCAGCCCCTAACAGAAATGAGTACCAGGAATATTTCCTAGGGGCTAAAGGTGGTCGGCACATAGGGTTGTGACAACCTTACCCCCTTCTTGAAACCTGGGAACCTCAACCTCCTGGAACCCTCAGGGCCTGTCCAGGCCTGTAATGGGATAGCTGTACCTGTACCTTTTAGAGGAATGCCCTGCTTCTTGCTGTCTGTATATCAACATAAGCTTATTCATGTACCCTGCTGATGGAGGCTGGAGCTTCCTCTGCAATATCAGTACACTTCTACCAGACTATGTGGCATCAGATCCCAGGCTGTCAGTTTCATCATAAGTAATGTGTTGCAGGTGTGACAGCGAGGCAGACTGGAGCTTGGCTGCCCCGTACTATGACATGGCTGGTTTAACTCCAATGGAAGTAGTGAACAGAGTAAAGATGATAGAGATTCCATCTGAATTAACACTGGCAAGGAAGTATCAGGTGTGTGATGGTGGCTGCCAGCCAATTGAAAGTGCCTGCACATGTGGCTTTCTCCCCTTTCCTATTGCTGTTCCTCCACTCATCACTCAATCCTGCTGCATGACTCCTTGTGTGGTTCTTCAAGCTGAAAACATCTTTTGAAGTTCTTTCTTTGACCTGATTTCTAAATTTCTGTTTTGGGTCAGCAGGAAGTATTGGAGAACAAGTTTTGTATTGTGTGGTTTGAGTTGCCCACAACCTCACAAAAGTATTAATTTTTGTTTTTGCAGCAACTTGGGCAACTTCAAATTACTGGAAACCTTTCTGGTACTTGTTTCTTTAAAACTGTTAAAATCACAATATGTTTGTGTTCTGTTACTTGTTTTGCTGTACCCCTAGGTGTTTCAACAGAGAAAAGGTGGGGGGAGGGATGTGGTTGTGTATGACAGAAGCAGTGTTTGGTTTATTTGCAGGGACTTATGGCATACCTGTACAAGTGCTTGCTGCATCTGAACCAAGCCCCAGGTGGCATGTTGTTCAGCCCAGCTCTACCCAGCTTTGCTCACACTGTGCTTGATCTGTTTGAGGAGTACAGCCCTGCACAGGTGTCTACACTTGTTCTGTGTTCCAGTCTGCTGCGAGAGTATGCCACAGATAGAGTGCTTGCTATCATGAAGCAGCAGCTTAGTACCAGGTACGGTGTGCACCATGGTGCAGTTACATACATGGACACTAACAACTGGTATGGTGTGGACCATTGTGCAGTTACGTACATGGGCACTAACAACCGGTATGGTGTGGACCATGGTGCAGTTACATACATGCACACTAACAACCGGTATGGTGTGGACCATGGTGCAGTTACATGCACACTAACAACCGGTATGGTGTGGACCATTGTGCAGTTACGTACATGGGCACTAACGAATGGTCTGGGGTGGACCATGTTGCAGTTATATACATGGGCACTAACAAACTTTCTGGGATGGACCATGGTGTAGTTACATACATGGGCACTAAAAACCGGTGGACCATGTTAGAGTTACATGGGCACTAACAAATGGTCTGGGGTGGACCATATTGCTGTCTTATACATGGACACTAGCAGCTGGTGTAATGTGGACCCTGTTGCAGTGATGTACATGGTGCACTAACAGCCAGTACATTGTGGACCATTTTTGGTCTTATATGTGGGCCAGAACAGCTGGTGTGGTGTTGGCCATGTTGTAGTCTTGAGCCTTTATGTTCTGAGATAGCAAACTGGAAGACAAAGATTCTAGACAGAATGTTTGCAGGCATTTCCTGAATCATGTGAAGATTATAAAAATTGAATTGGAAAATGTTTTCTTTTAACCCTTTTTATCCACAACTTGGTGATTTGTGGATCGAATAGGAAGTTACGTGTGGTATAGCACTGAACAAAATAATCTGACTGCACACAGGGCAGTTCCAGCTGCTGCAGATGCCCTGGCACTAGTTTTGTTGTGTATTCAGCGCGGTTCTCCAGAGCAAGCTGTCGCAGTTCTCGACTCACTGTCGACCACCAGTCTTACCAACATCTTGTCAGATAGTCCTAGTCTCTTACTGGAAGAGCAATATTCGTCTGTTGCTCAAGCCGGCCCATCTTCACATGCATCTCAGACATCATCAGCTTCCACCACTCCAAGCAACACAGTGCTTTCAGATACCAGGCAGAGTATCCGTAGCTTCTCTGAGCTATCCTCTGTTCTCATGGACTCAAAACCAGCAGTACTAGCTGATGTGTTGGCACACTTGGTTACAGTGTCAAAGTTTGCAACACTGCAGGAAATATTGCAGGTAATTTACAGTAATTTCACTGTTTTGGTAAACTGTAGTTGTTATGTTGGGTAGCCTGTACATTGAAATTTCAGTATAGTTAAATCATGGGATGACATAAAATCATGTTCATAATGATGAAATTTTTCTACTCTGAAACATGTTGCAATTTTCAGACTGATAGTTATAAAAAAAAACAGAAATTTAGTACTTCCACTTTTTGGAGTGTTGTCACTGTATACATTATGTCGAGGAAAAGCTGTTCAGAGATTTACATTTCACAATGTGAATCAGCTTTCTTTATACAGTGAGCCATTTTGTGAGAAAATGAACTTTGTGTCAGGCAGGAGTGTGGACTAATGATGACCCAAGTTAAATTCATGTGACAGCATAACTGTGGACTGTCCAGTCCCAAATTTTAGTCTAAATCTGTTGGACAATTTTCCAGATGCTGCATAATATGGATGTTCAGATGCAACTTCATGTTTGCGTGATTTGTGATTTTGCACAGCATTCTGAGTCCGATGGCACATTGTCCGGTAATCCAGTACAATGTTGTGGAAGGCCTCCAAACTCGCTCTTCACTGCACCTTCTTGACTTGCCTCTGCTTTCCCATTATCTTCAATTTGTCAAGTTAGCTGACCTTTCTCTTGCATTTCCTCATTTGCTGTTTCCTTCCTCTGTTTTATTCCACTTCCCTGACCTGTCACAGGCTCTGTACATTTATGTGCCCATCCCACAACTTGTCTCCTCTTGGCTTGCTATGACATTTTGCCTAACCCACCCATTACCTATATAATACAGTCGTTTCCGCCACGAACTTATTGTTCTTTGATGAACTTGGAGATGGAGACAGTAAGTTCCTCCGAAACGTTGGTGACAAATTACCAATAAACATGTCATCATCAATTTCCCTTTGTTCATTGGGCTTTATGCATGGAATGTTCAGAAGCTTACATTAAGTCCTCTGCTTTTCAGGTTTTCTTAGAGTACATACCGTCCCGAATTGGCATAGCAGGCTCCTCAGCAAGCAGTGTACTGCAGATGTTTCTGGAACAGTACTTTGCTTGGTACTTTGGTGTCACTGGAGAAGGGAATGTGTCATTGTATGACGCGACGACTGTCGAGGCATTGAAAATTCTGGTGAGGTCGTACTTGAGTGACATGCAGCGACACAACCAAAGCATGCCACGGAAGAAGATGCAACAGAATATTGATTCTGAAGAGTCAAAAAGGAAAATTACAAGCAACAGAACTGGATCTTTGTGGGAAAATCACTCACACAAAAAAGTAAACAGCCGCTTTCACATTCTTGCATTTCAATAAGTTTAAATTGTTTGTTCCAAGGTGCAGTTCATCTGTGCAATACATGATCATGAAAAGAGAATGTATGGTGCAACAACATATGAGTTTCACAGTTCTATGCATTGTAATACCTGAGTGGTTTAGTTGGCAGGGTCACGGAAGTGCAAGTCTTCTGGGTTGTTCTATCATGTTGAATGGTAAATACTTGCGAACAGTTGGGGTTCGTATGCTACATCAACTGTTAAATACAGGCTGACAGTTTTCTGGGTGGTGATGCTGTACTGACTGGTAAGTGCAGAGTGCCTGTTGTATCAGTAGCTGTCATGACATGCTGGTGGATGCAGGTTTTGTCTGTTATAAATATGTCATGCTCATGGGAAAGATGAAAGTGACATACTGTGGTGTGTCTCAAAGGATTGTACTGCATTCACAGATTCAAGCAGTTTTGAACTGCTGCTTGCACTGACATGCAGTTATCAAACACATTTCTAGCTGATGCTATCTGTAGTTCCTGGTTGTTGTAGCATGCACTGTATACTATGATGAGGCCACAGAAAGGAGTCTCATGGGTTCGACCATCCACCTTCCTTGAGCTCTTATGATCCTGCTTCAGCCATGTAGTCATGTTATGTTCATTGTGATATCCACAAATACAGGAATTGTCATGTGGAGAGTACTAGAAAAAACAGAAGTTGCAGAGTGATTACACCTGCCTGTCCTATATAATATTGTGGTCTTATTGCCTGATCGAGTCACATTTCACTGCCATGGTTACCAATGAAATCGCGCTGTGGTCACCATGGTTTGGTAAGGGCTTGAATGAGACTGTTCTCCGTGAGGTATGTAAGGGGATAAAGCAGCCAGGGTGTGATGTTGACTACCCATCCCCAATCTAGCACCAAGGTTAAAGGAAGAGTAGAGCTGTACCTCTCCTTCCCCTCTGGGTCTGCATGGCCTGTTCCAGGGTGAACTTCACCATCACTTTTTTACTGAAACAGTATGTTCTCTGTGAGGTACAGGCTGTGTCCAAAGGTGGACAGCTTGTTAGAAAGGATGGTTTGTTTGTGTGGGTGTCGAGGGGAGATCCGAAAGCATAAATTGAAAGTGAAATAATAGCAGCACGGACAAAATACTATACAAAAAAAAAATGTTGAAAATAGGAACAGGTAGCAGTTGGAGACTGTGGCAACAGTGTGGGGGGACAAGAACTGCAGGAAACAACGTTGCTGGGCACTGTGCAGGTACTTGCAAAAGTACTGATTTGCAGATACAAGACTTTTTTCATGGGAAATAACATCATATGTGGTATATACTGTAACGACAGTTCAGCTGCAATATTGTGTGTTCTAGAAATATGTTCAGTATCAGGTATGTAATTGTAAATACCCCATACAAAAATTATTATTATTATTATTATTATTATTAGCGTTATTGTTGTTATAAGTTGCATGTGAAAGCAAAGGTGATACCAGTTATAACAGGGGCAACTGGAACCATTTCAAAATCACTCGGACATTACCAGAGCAACATACCAAGAAAGCACGCAATGAAGGTACTACAGACAACAGCCGTATTGGGCACTGCACACAAACTGCGGGAAGTGCTAATGTAAAAGTACAAAACATTTAATGGGCAAAATAACATTACATGTAGCACAGATTGTAAATTCAGAATAGCTGCAACACTATATACACTAGAAACATGGTTTTTTTTCAGGTATATAATTGTAAATATCCTGCATAAAAGTGATAAGAAGGATGATGATGATGATGATGATGATGATAATAATAATAATAATAATGTGTGCAAGCATAATGATGTAGTGTGCCAGTTGGAACTGCATGTAACTGATTGCTGCTCAGCATCAAAACCAAGGACAGAGTTTTGATGTGCAGAGAATATGGTAGGGTGGCTATAACTGACTTTCTGGAGCAGAGTCCGTCTTTCAAAGCTGGTAGTTCTTGAGGTAGTCTAGAAATTTCATGTATCTTATGGTTCATTACTGTGCTCACAACAGCCCATGAGATCCCTATCCCAAGCCTGATGGATCCAGTATATACTGTCCCATCCCATTTCTTTAAGACCCATTTAATATTGTCCTCCCATCGTACAAATGGTCCCTTTAGATAGCCCCAGCACAATGCTTTGTGCATTTCTCTCTTCCCCCATATGTGCTATTTGCCCTGCCCAGCTCACCTTCCTGTATTTGGTCGCCCTAATAATATTTTATGAACAGTACAAATCACTGTGTCATGAAAGTAACGCAGATTTATACTCTGATGTGACAGGTACTTTTTGAAGAAAAGCGATCAGCATTCTTGGAAAAAATGCCTCCATATTCTGGTGACCTCTCCAAACGGCTGGTCTCTCTGCAAGAAGGCATGGGCTGTGCATCACAAAATGTGGAACCAGTGCAGCCTGGTGAGAATGCAGCAACTAACACTTTGTTTAAACTGCAGGTAAGTCTGAATTCGGCCTACTTATGTAACTCTGAAGTTTTGAACTTTTTAATTAGTACATACAAGTTATTTTCTACCTCACAGAGAGCACAGTCTTTTCATTATACAGACCATTCGGTTAACCCTTTAATGCCGGAATTAAATCCCTCCGCCCAACGCAGCATGCCAGAATTTTGTACTGGGGTTTTAAATTTTAAATTTTATTGCTAACTCTTACAAAAAAAAAAGCCTATCTCATAGATTTCCTTAAAATTTAATGAAATAAAATGTTGCCCTCTGCTTATGAATTGGTTAATCCAGGAAAAGATGTTCACCTGTTTTCATAATAAATGTAGGCCTGTGAATCGCATGTATTATATAAAATATGGTGTAAATCGTTTGTTACTCACATAATTCAGGCTGCTGCAGAAGGTCTGTGGCACCTGGGATCACTGTTTTATAATGACACACAGTATTCACAATTGGGTTTATTTACAAATTTACTTTGGTGTGATATTCCGCTAAACAAGGCACCACGCACAGGCCCACATCACATCTGGCACATTTATACACCGTGCCCTTTCTTTGGCCACGAGAAGAACACAGACAGCAGGGCAGCTGGGTGGGTGATTTTGCTGGCTAGTGTTTGCTGTTGTGACTCTCAAGTCAGAAAACATTTTTTTATTCCAAGTCTGGTGTCAGCAATCAGAATTTCGCTGATGGCTTCCTCCTGGAGTTTGATTTTTTTCCTGGCCATTGCAATAGACACCTACAATGGTCTGCCTTATTGACACTCGTCTGTATAACTCGACACATTTGCAGTAACCCAATGCTGCTAATATATGAACGTCTTCTACAGTGACAGCAAAACAGATTTAAAGCCACGATGTGACTGTGTAAAAGTTCCAGCTGTTCGAGGGTACCGAACACGCTTTTAGTAGGTTGACGGCTGTTTGTTGCATGTTACTACCCAACAACCCCTACAGATTACCCCAGCACTACAAGAGGCACGTCTGTGGGCACTCCTGTGTCTGAAAACATCGATTTTTGTGGATATCTCCAATTTTTGAGCATTAGTTTTGTCTGAATTATGTGGGTACAGTACGCCACTTACAACCTTTTTGGACAACAACTAGAGTTCGATTCATAGGCCAGTGTTGATATTTCAACCCACAGTGAACTGCAGGGCGAGTTATAAAGAAGGCGAGCTGTGTCTCGAACAGCATTACTCACTGAAATAACTGCACAGTTGCTGTGTGTCAACATATGAATCAGGGTATTTGGAGGGATTTAGGAGGTGGAGGGGGTCCATTCTGGCTACACAGAGAAACCCTGACCTTCAAGGTTCCTGCAGCATACCACAAAACAGCTGTATTTCAGATGGGAGTGAACAAAATTTCTCCAAAATTCGACACACTGTTTGCGACGTCTTTAGAAGTCGTTCGGCCTTAAAGGGTTAACACTGTGTAGGGAAATAATCACTATTTGTGTTGCTGGGCAAGTAGTTCCTGACGTATTGAAAGATCGTAGTTCCTGCATCTTTTGGATCACACAATGTATGTGTGAGAAAACACCTTGCATTGCACAGGTGAAGGTGCAAAGGGAATGTAGGTGGTGAACCTGCATGGTGAAAGGAAATTGTGCTGTTGTGTGAATGCACCAAACAATACGTATTTCTGATTGTGTGTTCTTGATTATTCCTGCTTCGTCTCCCATTCATTAACCTAAATAAACAGTATTCTCTTGATAACCAGTCTTGTGGGATAATTTAAATAATCCATGACCATCCATTAAGCTAACGGTATGTGGTATAAGAGTGTTTTACAAACACAGTATGCCTCCTAATTGGTTCAGCCACTCTTGTGGCCATCCTGAAGGTTTTGTGTTACAAAAGATAAGTACAGGAGGTTTTGGACTAGAGCACTAAATGTAAGATACTGAGTTACTTGGCATCTCATGAGGATGGCCACAAGAGTGGCCAACACATGTAGGAGGCATACTGTGTTTATAATATAAGGTACTCTTGTATTTGTGTATGTGTCTGTTGGTTTTGTTACCATATCTAATCTTCTGTGATAAATTGCATTGTCACAGCCCAGAAGAGTTGAGTCTTCACCACCACTGCTATGAAAACCTCAATACATGATTTTCTAAATTCATGTTTTTCCATTCTGGTATTCTGTGTCTCATATAAACTCTGTCCATACCATCTGTTCTCTTACAGTGTCTGCTGTGTTCTGGGAAACTGCCCCATGAGTGTTTGGTTGAGGTGCACCAGTTTGTACAGACACACCCACAGCTCCATGGAAACCTGAGCCTGCAGGTTCTCTGTGTGCCAGCACAAGAAGCTGCCACCATTCTGCTTGATTTCTGTCCACACGCCCTGTTACAGTACACTAAGGTAATAACATTGTAGATAGGAATTTGCGTTCCCTGTCTGTCAGTCATGTGCATGGTCTGTGTTTGTATGTTATATTGGATAGTTTAGTGCAGCCTCTGCATCTGCCATTGGAAGAGATTCGACTAAGTGAAATGAAGTTTAATGCAGTTTCGTGTTGAATCAAATATGATGAAAATAAAAATTGAGGATTCATAACTTTGGGGATGTGTTGCTTGTGTCCTTGTGAGAATTGTTCTTATATTGAAGGAAGATGGTTAGCTGTTCACACAACAACATAGCTGCACATTGCAGAAGACCTGAATCTTATAATGTTAATTTATAGGGCAAAAACTTACATATTATGTGGGTGAGTTAGAAAGTGTCCACAAGGTTTCATTTACATTATTATTTTATTGGTAGCACTGGTAGTTGCAGGCTTGACTGGAAGCATAGACACACTTAATCACTGTCTTGCAGTTTCAACCTTGAATGATTAGCAGTCACCATATGGTGGCAGTGTTGATATGGCGACTGCACCGATGCACCAAAGAAAACCAGCATGCAGTAAACCAATTTGGTGCACTGTGATGTACAAGGGGGAGAAATCCATCTAAGACTTTCAGCACAGCATGGTAAATCTGCATTACCAGAAAGGGTAGTGCAAGTGTATCTGATGCAAAATGAGGAGACTGACCTTCCACATCCACAGCCGATCACATCATTGAATGAGTCAGTGCCATGATTCTGAGAGAAAGAAGTGTGACTGCTGATGAGACGGCAAATCAGTCATGGTTTGACCACAGTCAAGGCTTTCATAAGGTCTTGGCAGCATGGATTGCAGCATCTCACTAAGAATACAAGTGCAAATGTTCGGATGTCTGCTAGTCCCTTTTGAATCGCTAACAGAATTAGTGTGATACCTTCTGAAGTGGATCATCGCTAGGGACAAGACATGGATCCACTACGATGATCAGGAGAGCAAGTGCCACGATATAAAATGCAAGCATCTGCTATCACAGATCGTGAGAAAGTTCAAAATGCATCCAACAATTAGAAAGTGCTGCTGATTGATTGTCTGTGTTTCATCATGAAAGGGACGCAGGAGTCAAGAATTACTTATTATTGTTATGTGTTGTGTGACAGTCTGAAGCCAGACTTTTTAAGCGAGCACTGCACTAATTGTGAAGAATATATTGTGAGTGTTTTGTGACCCACCCACATATAAAGAAGTATACAGATGCTGTGCTAGTTGCTAGTAAGGAGGTTGGTCTGGAGTAAATACTGAGAAAAATAGTTTATGTTAGTGTCTTGTGAACAGGATGCAGGACAAAATGAAAACGTAAATAAGGCTATTAAATTCTTGAAAATGTGTTGGAGTTCAAATGTTTTTGAATGGCACTAACATATGAAAATTGCGGGCATGAAAAATAAAGAGCAGATTAAATTAGGACATCTGCTGCAGTTTAATACAGAATCCTTTTGTCTTTTTGATTGCTATCTGATAATGTAAAGATTTAATCATACAGAACTGTAATTTTGCATGTTTAGGTGGGTGTGAAACTTGGTCTTTCACATCAAAGTAGGAACATAGGCTGAGATTGTTTGAAAATGGGGTGCTGAAGAAAATACTTGAGAGTAAGTCAGACGAAGTGGCAGGCGACTGGAGAAAATTGTGTAAAGAGCTTCATTATGTGTACTGTTCACCAAATATTATTAGGATGAGCAAATCAAGGAGAGGGTGATTGTCAGAACATTTAGCATGGATGGGGAAAAGACAGGTGCATGCAGGGTTTTGGTGAGAAAGCCTGAAGGAAAGAGACCACTTGGAAGACCTAGGTTTAAATGGGAGGGTCATACTAGAATTATTCTTAAACAAACGTATGTAAGTGGACTGTATTAACGTAGCTCAGGACAGGGACAGGTGGCAGGCTGTTGTGAAGACAGTAATGAAACTTCAGGTTTCATAAATTGCAGATTAGCTGAGGAAATTTTTGCTTCTGAGGAAAGGGTTTGCTCCTTGAAGTTGCCATATTGCAGCTCAGTTTTCAATAACATTTTAATGTCTTTGTATTTGCATAGTAGAACTAAACATTGTCATTGCAGGACAGATTCAGCTGTGAGACGGAGTGGCGCAGCCTCCTGCTAATGCTGCACAGGAAGGTGCAGGCCCTGGGAGACAACACATTGTTGAAACCTTTATATCTGCAGGTTACCAACGGTAAGCTGCCTTTACCTATGCCATATCTTCCGCTCTGTCAGTGTGTCACAAGTCAAGAACCATTGAACGTGTTACAAAATTTACATTTGCGAATATTACAGATATTTCTTGATGCTTTGATGCTTGGCATCATCAGGGTTCAGGTATTAGAACCTTGATGATGGAGCCATAGTTGGTCTTTGAAACACTCTACTGGAACTGCTTGATGCAGAAATAGATTCTATTGAGTTTTGTCACTTTGGAAGCTGCAAGATGTAGAAGGATTGAATGTTTGATTCTGTATTACAGATGTTTTTACCTACCTGTCACAGACATTGTCACTAGAGGAGATGTGCAGAGTGTTACCACCTGGTGATGAAAATATGTACCATAATTATGTGCAGATCTGTAAGCAAGTGGGACATGCCAATCATATCAGAGCACTCATTATGGCAACTGGCCAGCAGCTGTTGGCAACACTCAATCTGTGACCTGCTTAATGTTGGTAAGTGTTGTGACTGCGTGCATATTGGAATGCTACCGGACGCACACTGTACAATTCAGTGTGATGCTCTGTCAGCATGTTCTGCCCTAAAGTGCATTGTCTCCACCTCTATTACTAGAAGATCTGTCACTGACCTCCAAAGGATCACTCAGCACATCTGATAGATGATCAACATATCTTGAGTGCTATGCTATGTGTCTCTGGTCTGCAGTACAGATCAGTGTTACAGCCTCACTGTGGAGGGAAATGGGCACATTTGCAAAGCTTCTACTCCAAACCTATTACACAGTTCTCCAGTACACACAAGGATGGTAAGAGTAATCGAGGGAACTTGTGTCTGTGAACAAGTAATTTCATGTTCTGTTTCAGTGGTGGGTGGCCATTAAACTATGTTAAACTGTGGGTTAAAATGACAAGGCAGGTCACTTTACATGATATTTATGGCTGTGAAAGAGGTGACTGAATATTGCTGTCTACTGAGATGTGACACTATGTGGCCTAATGGCTGTGGATTGATGTTTCAGACGAACCTGCAGCACTGTCAAATGCATCGCACATGACAGCAGTCGTACAGAGTTACGTTGGGTCTTCTGCCTCCCCACCCCTCACCCAACCCTGTTCTTTGAACTACGTGAGATTTGAGGTTCTCTCTAACAGTGTTACTGAAAGTTTTGTGGGATGTGATAGTGTGTCGTTGGCTGTGGGGCTTCTAGAGTTACAGAAGATTCTAATGCCTCCAGCTGAATGGTCAAGCAGATGCCAACATTTTGAAGGATGATAGTGAGTTTATCATCTGTCTTCCTGGACTTGACTGCTTACCTTGGAGATGAAGGCAGTATAGTCCTTCGAAGCACAGGCACTACACACCATGTGACACAGTGCCACATCCTAGAAGGACTGAATCTCTTTGTGATATAGGTTATCAGCCCAGAATGACAGATGCTCTTTTGTATGTGAAGGGTACACTGTGATGATTGGATGACTGGCACATGACCTGCCAGTGGGCACTCAGATTTGATGCCATTTGTGTGTGTCAACATGACCCACAGGTGGGCACTGAGATTTCTTGACAGACACATGTCTGTCAGCATGACCCACTAATATTTGATGACAGACGTATCTGTCAGCATGACCTTCCAGAGTGTACTGGGGTCTCTTTTTCTGCATTAATCTTTTAAGAATGTGTGGATCTGCACCTTAACTCCCCTATATGTCTTCATGGTATACTGCCTTAAACACAGAGACAGTTTTGTAGTATATAAAATTGTCTTTTAACAGTTTTCCTCCCAGTACTGCTCTCAGTTATAGATTGTTTCAAACTTTTTAAGACTGTATTCTTAATTTTAATTTCATTGTGTTGCTGCAGCCATATTGTTCTGCCACAGTGATTTGCAAACAGTAGTGGTATTTATTGCATTATACATTCTGATGATGCAGCAGCAGTTCCTGTTGGTCTGATATTGAGAGATTTATTCACCACTGGTGAACTGATGATAGGCCTCTGGCAGTCAACTGTTCCATGTGGAGAGATGCTTGAAGGTGAAATGTGTTGGACACTACAGGCAGGAGATTACGTGCGAGAAGATACATCAGAGCCACAGCTTTGGAAGGAGCATAGCTCGAGACTTGATGGGCTCATCATTTGTAAAGTGCCATCTTGGGAGGAGCAGGGGACCAGGCATCAATCTTCAGGCTTGGTAGGAATTCAGGTGTCTCCTGCTGCATGTGCTGTGAAACTGACATTATGAGCTTACAGGATGGAAGAGAACTTGAAGGGCGAGAATATAGGACAGACAGACAGTAGATGTCAATGACACTGTTGGTAAGAAGTTTAATTAGTGCAAAATTTACTTGACACCAGAATGGAGTCAGCCTTCTTACTGCATTTGCCTGAGTACAAGACATGAATTGTTGCCTTACAATCACTCGCTCTGTTCTTTAGAGGCATTTCACTGAAAATTGAAAGTTGCAAAGGAAGGTGTCTTGTATGTGGGAAAATGTGATATGTACAAATGTAGCAGGGTGTGCTTATGCTTGATTGATGGCAGAGCATGTGCCGGTGTGCAGTAGATACTGTGTGCCGAAATGTCCTTCATATTTTTTAGGTTACTACATGATGTGACAGGCACATCACTGTGATACTGCATGTGTGTTTCTGTTCTGAACAGCACCACTGTCACAAAATGACTTTTGCAAATTTGGCTTTAAGATCTGACATTACGTTTTGTATCCGAACCTCCCTGATACTTTCTGAACCGCATTTTTATGGTTTTGAGGTTTTTCTCATTTTAGTACCTTGTGTAGAAATTCTAATGGTCATCTGGATTTATATACCTTGTATAAAGGCTTCTTTATGACATTTCAGAGGAACAAACTTCCACCCCCTGTTAAAATCTTAGAACTTTTATTGAATAGAAATGCTTCATATATTGTTAGCTTTGGTAGGTTTAACATGTTTGGTGTCTCTGTGGTACCAGTGCAGCCTGTGTGTGCTGTTT
>Ga0123352_10010511_pt1 | contig 14517 bp, 11 predicted proteins | sample TergutLab28metaG_FD_89700 | JGI IMG/M metagenome (GOLD analysis project Ga0123352, IMG submission 89700) | Labiotermes labralis P1 segment gut microbial communities from Petit-Saut dam, French Guiana - Lab288 P1 | ecosystem: Host-associated > Arthropoda: Insects > Digestive system > Gut ... | reverse complement strand
TTTAAATTTTTCACCCGGCCTTTGTGTAGTGGGTGGTGGGGGGGGAACAGGGGATCGGTTGCGCAGGGGTAACTTGGGGGGGGGGGGGCAAAATCGGCCGTGGGTATTGGGAACTTTAATTTAAGAGAGAGTCACGTTACAAAGAGAGGGAAGATTGGTTTGACCCGATCCTTCACATACATACACCACTTCCCCTTTTCTCACCATTTTTTTGTTTGCCCCTCTTCAACTCAGTAGCCAAAAGGAAACTATTATTAGGTAAAAAAAATATTGGAAGGGGCATTGCCCCCCCCCCCCTACCCACGTTACGCCTACGATAGCATGATCATATTATATCCAAAAAGAGTCCAATTTTTGAAGTCTGAAATTTGGCTAAACATTAAAAATTCAGTTCTGCATCTCCGCAAGTTTTGACATCCTCACAGCAGTGCTGATGAAGAATCAATCCTTCCAGGATGTGCCACTGTAGTGTCTCGGAACCACAGTAACTGCTGTACCACCAGCCAACGTGGCACAACATCCCCCAGCACTTGAATCTTTCTACTGCATCTCTTTTACAGAGATCAAATGGTTCCTTCTGAACTGGGAAATGATCACTGTTGACTAACAATCAAACAAAATCTTAAATTGGTTCATACTGTTGCGATTACAGTAACAAGGATACAGAACAAATCAATCAGCAACAACGAAGGGTGTTTTATTATTAGTGCATGGTAGATTTTTTACAGCAAGTTTCATTCCAATATAAGCCAACTAACTGTACCAATGAGATCTCATTTATATACAAACCACTCACAACCCAGTAACTCTTCTCCGTAATTTTTATATGTGACCTGCAGATGGTCCCTTTGGACCGAAACGTGCAGTAAATAAATCTCCCATGTATCAATCATAAAAACCCTTAATTTTATTGACAGTCATTCTATATCTTAATCAAAACAAACACTAAATGCACTGTGTGCACAAAATGCAGAAGTTTCCACCGTTACAGCATGTAGCACACACAGAACACACTGTGCTCTTACAGGCCAAAACATAAGCTGTAGACATAACAAAGACAATGTTACTTTCCTGTGCCTCAAATAACCTGCATGACAGAATGTGTTTGTAATATGAGATGTGGCATTGCTGGTCCAGGTAAAGGTGTCTGTGGTAGCCATAAACTCCATATGTTCTGTCACAAAGTACTTATGTAGTTTCACGTGATTCTCACACCAAAGGACAATCAGTGCCATACACAGCACTAACCATTGAGTGTCTGTAAGGGTTAAGCTGTACTATCCCTTGTCAGGCAGAAATTACAGTCTTAGCCCATCATAACATATCATTACATCCCAGAAAGTATGTAACCTGATTTGCAGGATGTGGAGTTTAGCAATAAGAACTAAATGTACTGCATTTAGATAGTGACCATGCAAGTAAGAAACTTTATCAATATTCTGTGTTTCATTAGTGACACTTAACCTTCCTCTGGCTTCCATTAAGTAAGCACAATAAACCAATCTGCCTTTCTACTGAAACTGTATTATTATTATTATTATTATTATTATTATTCTGCACTCTAAGCTGTATTACCGTTTTCAATGCACAATTAAATCTCAGGCTGACTCCCAAACCACTGTCAATTCTCCATCAAAAAGTGAAACTTAATTTTTTGGTTTTGTGAATTATTTTCAAATATCTTCATTAGGTACTCGTATTTTTCCATTCGTGACAGCAATATTCCCAGGTAATTGTGAAAAAAATACAAATGATAAGTTATGTAAAGAAAATGCACATAGAGGGCCAAAAACCAAAGAAGTATTTTTTTAAACGGTACATGTAAATTAAAAATATGTAGACAAATAAATACTGGTAAAAACATTAACACTGATAGCACACAATATGGTGTTAGTTACTTTGTGCGGTTCTGTTATATATTGCATCTCGCGCTATCTTTAAATACATATATGAGTAGTTTTACTGATTCCCACAGATAGCAGCACTTCCAACTTCACAGACTTTTGACAGACACGTGAATTTATCTACACAGTAAGAGTAAGTTTCTCCAAAGCACTTATGGCAATAAAATGTATGGTGGAAATATTCACTTTTAACAGCAAAATGACTAAATACAAATACCTTCTTACTGTTCCATGCACAAAATAAAGAACTGCATATGTCTTATACAACTGAAACTGGTACCTGCCACACACAAATTACACACACACACACATCGCACATCATGTTGTGTTGGCATGCATGCAATAACAAGAACCAGAAAATAAATGTGTTGGTCAGGTTCAGGTTCTCAGTAGTCAGCAATTTGTATGTAATCATTTACGAGTCATTTAATGACTGCTTGCCAGCATGTCCTGGCAGCAACTGAGGAGAACCACTGCTAATAGCCTGCTAAGACTCAAAATATGTAGGTCCCACAAATACACAAAACTGTACTGCCAATGAAAAAGACTTCCTATTTAAACTGCCAGACTTCACCATAACTACTGCAACATTAAAATAACACAGAAGAAAATTAACTATCTATACTAATTGTTACATGGCAACTCCAAATTTGCAAGCAAACGTTTTGAATTGTGCCAATTTTGAGTTATGTACACATAATTTACTTGGAGATAAAACCGTTCATTTATAGCATTTGTCAGTCACAATGTGGCAGTATCACAATTGTTAAGTGAACAAAACTTTATTCTCATTTAAATGTCATTTCTTAAAATTCTTAAAATTTCACAGTAATTGCCCGGGGTAAATATATATTCCTGGCACATGAATAAAAAATGGATAATTACAAAAACCTGTGGTTGTCAAAAAATTCTGGCTATTGTTTGTGTGTTCAGAGTACCAAATTTAGACAAACTCAGCTTATTTCTTACAGGTACTGCAGAAACTTGAAGACTGTTGTATTCTCAGACTGTTATTCTGTCATCATCACCACCACCACTAGTAGTGATTCTTGTTCGTTGTCTCCTGGCCACCAAGAAACCAACTACAGCCCTTTCAGGATCAAAAATATGTATTTTGATATAACAATTATGAAGTCAAATCTTTAAAGTTTCCTATTTAACAGCACTGTCAGTAACAATTGTGGATGAATGAATGAGTATAGAGAAGTGGTGGAATGATACTGACAGGGGAAAGCTGAAGTACTGGGAGAAAAGCCCATATCAGTGACACTTTGTCTACCACAAACTCCTCATTGACTGGCCTGGAACCGACGCAGGAACTCTGAGGTGAGAGGCTGGCGACCAATCACCTCAGCCATGGCACAGCCCTTAAGTCAGCTGCAGATGAAGACTATAACGCACTCATCTTGCAAATTACGGAGAAGCTGGCAGTTACAAAACCTACGGCTCGAGCAAGTTCTAACGCATGTCAACAACAACAAAATCCACATACACACGCGCATACACGCGCGCACGCATGCATGTGCACAAGCCTAACATCTATCTTTATTTTACAAATAAACATAATTTCTGACGCCTAAATACACCAACCAAAAGCCTAAGTATGCTTGATGGCTCTATTAATATCTATGTTGGCAAGATATTTGCTGTGCACCTTGGCGACCCTGATGCAACGGACACATACACGCACGCACGCACACGAACGAAAATATCCATTTGTGACTCATAAAACAAGTATTTGCAATTAATAATTTATGTATATCCAAATTGGATATTCCTATATTACACTGTAAGGAAGTAGTCACACAATTTCAAGGCTGTCAATAATTCCGTCTTTCAATACTCAATGTAAGACCTCCCGAAATATTGGCGGGAATACAAAGAGCAAAGTTACTGAAATAAAAGTATACATATATCAGTAACTACTTACCACTTGGTAAGGTGCAATATCCCAGAGAACTTGGATCTTCATCCGCATACTATGAGAACCTCAAATCTCGCACAACTTTTACTTTACAGTTCAAATACAATCAAGAAATACCAAGAATGTACTTCCACCTCGATTATCGACCGACATTAACACACTCTGTTAGATGGACTTACAAACTCCAGAGAAACAGGGGCGCCAATATAGCGCATGTAGGTAAAATATTACCACTGTCTCAACCCACCCAATATGTAGACAACCCGATTACTGCCGGGATATTCCAGGCACGAGTTCTATCACGTTTCACAATGAAAATCCATGGATTCATTCATTTTCATGTAAGCCAACACAACTATTATACAATATGCTGTTCGAAAGGTAACCGACAAACATTCAGTTTAAGTTTCCTGTAAAGCAGGGATTATGTTAACGAAGGTAAAACTGCTGTGAAGTAGCCTGATTTCAAGCTTCCTTCGCGGTGTAAACGAAATCGCGCTTCTTTTATCTCAAGCTACGTGGTAGGTGTTTAGTCACCGACGTTTCGGGACAACCTGTCGGTCTCATCTTGAAAGGTCAAGCAGTCCAAGAATAACGTCGGGGACACTTAGGTATGCAGTCATATAGGTAACCAATCACTGACACGCCTTACCGTCTTGGAGACTAGGTGGACCCTACGGTTTATATGGACGTAAGTGCCAAGTGTGTTTCCCGCGTTTATTTTTGTAGTTACACTTTACGGTTGCGAAAAAACAACGTGTAAGAACACCGAGCATAATTTGTGGGTACAGAAGGAAGGCAAAGTTTCCCCTGTGCAAGCTACGAAGGCAAAGGGCGTGAGTGGATAGATCCATTCATTCTTAACCGCTGTAGTGTTAAGCTTGACGCAGACTCGCTCAACGTGATGGGAAGTTCCGACTGTTAGATTTCAGAACCGGTCTCCAAGGGGTAGTAAAAATATTTTGGACATAACCCGGAAATAACCAGCCACATTATATAAAACACTAATAAGGTCCATCTTATGGAACGGGAGGGAGGTGTGGACATTGTCGCAGACTGCAGAAGAATGCTTAATGCATCAGACGAAAAGGACTAAGGAAATTTCGTATTATACATTTTCCTTGCAACTGTATTATATTCACAAAAAAATCAAAACCAACTTGTTGCACAGTACTCCTTTCTATTAGTATTTAGATCCGTAACTTGTTTCGGCCAGATTTATTGGTCATCTTCAGGGAACCATATCCAGCAATGTTTCAATTTAGAAGTATCTTATGTGGTTACAACTGTTGTGTTTACAGTTATTAAAATGGTTACAGTCGGGTTGTAGTTAAAATACAGTACAGTTGAAATATCTTACTAGTCGTATTAAAGAAGAAAGAACCGAAAACGTAGGTGTTTGGACAAAAAAAATTGTATCCTGTACTATGTTACACTGTACGCAATTGTATTTTAATTATATTCCGACCGTCTTTAACTACAACCCGATTTTATTAATTTTAATAACTGTAAACACAAAAACAACTGTAACCACAGGAGATAATTCCAAGATGAAATATCGCTGCATGTGATTCCCTGAAGATGGCCAATATATCTAGCCGAAACATGTTGCAGATCTAAATACAAACACAAATGAGTACTGTGCAACAAGTTGGTTTTGATTTTTTATGAAGATATGAAGAAAATATGTGGGCCTGTGTCGGTTAATGGACAGCGGCAAAACAGGTAAAATCGCGAAATTTATAACTTATGGAAGGAAAGGGAGTTAACCAGGAATATCAGATTGAGAAGACTCCAGTGGGTGGGTCACGTGATGAGGATGAAGGATGAAAGTGTGTCCAAGAAAGGATTGGAAGGACACATAGAAGGGAGACTACCAGTTGGAAGACCCACGGGAAGAACGTTAGATGCAGTGGACAGAGATACTATGAGGATGTTAAAATGCAGGAATTGGAGTAAGTTGGCAGAGGAGAGAGATGCCTGGCGGCGGAGGATTGAAGAGTCGAAGGCCGAAGTTCCGAGCTATAGCCCCGCAGAAGAGGAGGAGGAGGAGGAGAAGGAGAAGAAGAAGAAGAAGAAGAAGAAGAAGAAGAAGAAGAAGAAGAAGAAGAAGAAGAAGAAGGATTGGACCACTCCACGGATCATAAATGGACTACTCTGACTCCTATCCATCACTTTACACCCAGAGTACCACATACAATCGACCTAGTAGTTCTGGAGATAAAATATGTGGACAGACAGGCCTCCATCTCAAGAGTTCATTTTATGCATTTGTGTAATCGACACAAATGAAGCTGTCTACCACGGTATCAGCTATATTTTTCCCTCCATTTGGTATGTTCGCATGTTCTACGTTTTGGGCTAAAGTGCAGTATTGTGTGACGGAAAATACACGAACAATATTAGGGGAGAGCTACTGACTTATTGAAGTAAATGTAAACGCAATAAAACATTCGAGAACAATGCGATTACAATTTCGGCCTCAAAAGAGATATTTTACGGATATGGCGGGAATATCAAGAGAACCAACATCGTAGCCGTCAGATGTCACGTTCAAAATTTGTTGTTCTTATGGAATCGATCGGAATATGCCTTTCGAAAGTCATACACAAATATAATTATAGATAGAACAATTGAATAGTCTGTAGAAGTAATGTCAACAAGAAAGTGTAAATACAGTATTTCGCACTGGGTGCGGGGTATACGTGAATGTGTGGCGATGGTTAATCTGGCGTAAGGAGTTCAAGACAGTGGTGAATGATGAGTTCACTTGGTGCTTGTAAGAAACTGAGTGTCAAACGTAAAGAATCAGCAGTTCTTGAACGCGAAGATTTTGATGCGGGGCTAACAAATCTTGATTGTATAGAGCCCGGTTTGTTTATTGGTATGTATATTTTGTTAGGCTACTACATTATTTACAGGTTTGTGACCCAGGATACAGAAGACTAGGTGTTTCTTTCAGCAAGATGTGAATGTTGTATAACGAAGGGTTATATTTATTACATTGACTCCAGAACTCTTCCGTGGTGTATAATTGCAACAAAACAAATGTAATGAGTTTGTCGATAAATTTGCCCCTGTTTCGAATACAGATGGCGACGTATTCCTTGCAAAGGATCAGCAGAACGTATGGAGTGTGGACAAAGTACATATACTACAGTACTGAATATGATTACTCAAAATTTTGACTTTGAGGTTAGGTACAGAATGTTCTTTTGTTCTCCTACAGTACTCTGTTCTGTAACTGTGTTTGGTCCCACATTGGTCCATCCTGGTTGTGTTTGATAAGTTCTTGATAGATTAAATTGTCTTAGGAGGACTCAGACTGTGTTCTGCAGTGTCTCATTGTGTAGGGTTTGTATGATTGTAGGTTTGTCATGTTTAGAACTAGTCAGTTTTTGACAGAAGACCAAAAAGTACTCTTCTGAGGTGTCTGTATGTAGTACCTCAAGGTTATGGTTTGGATTAGCATGTATAGACCAAGGTGGGTCATGGCTTACAAGGTGGTTGTGTTCCATGAGAACTGAGTAGCAAGGCACAGAGTCAGGTATGTATTATTAGACTGTTGTCGTATTTATACTTAAATATTGCTTTCTTTACACACGCAGCTGTTCATTGCCGTATTTGTGAGTAAGTGACTCTGAATTGTTAAATTATTATTTGCTACACAACATGCTTCCAAGATACTTTCTGTTACACAAGATACAAATAGCATTGCACAAATGTAGTTACATGTTACGAGTATATTGTTGAGTTTATTCTTAAGTATTGTGTTCAGTAATCTTACACGTGTGCTGTAGGTGTGTGTGAGTAAACAATTTCCAAAAGTTTGGTAACACTTTGTAAATAATGTGGTGAACTAATATACACAGTAGCTCTGTCCAGTGTTTCAGATATGCAGAAATGCATGTAATGTGTTTGAAACTGAGTTGTTCCTGCCCTCAGTTAAAAAAGAGGGGGGAACCAACATGTACCTGATAGAGCTGTGCACAGCCTCTGGGCCTTACTTTTATAGCTGTTGGAGATTTCTGGGCTTGACATTTAGAACCACCTAGTTTTTAGAGTATGTCTGTCATTCTTGATTTCAAACTTTCGCTCTATTCTGAATGTTGTATTCTTTCTTTTGGGTGGTTCCCTGGCTTCTGAATTAAATGTGCTGACATTTTGCAACACACTGTCTATTCTGTCTTCATAGGTGGTGTAAGCAGGAAGAACGTCTGTCATATCCTGTTTTGGAAATACAAAGAAATGAACACAGCATTCCAGATACTGATCTGACCCTGTGTAATAAGTTTGCAGCTAGTCATAAATAACGTAACTGTTTAAGAAATGTATTACAGTGGTACTGATGGGCAAATAGTGTAATTTGACTGTTTATAAGAATTGCTTTACTGTGATACTTGTGGTCATATAGTGTAATTTTTGAAGTAGTATGTAGAGATATTTTGTTCTGCATGTGTAGGTGTAATGATGATGTATGTCTGATTTTACCATTTTAGCTGGATTTATTTCTGTATTGCTCTGTTGTCACAGGCAATTTAACTGCAGCTACGGATGTTGTCATGTTAGAGTTGCATCACATCAACCATATTCTTACAGTTGATTCCTGCCCTTTACCGAGAAAAATAATAATGCTGCCAGGAATAAAAACTAAATTTTTGCAAGGTGGGTGCTAATGTGCAAGCTTGGAAAACAGGAATACACTGAACCCTTTTGTTCTTTTCTGTGTATTTGAATGTTTTCTGTATTCATTTGCATAACAGTCATCTGTTGTATAGTGAACACTGGTGTTGGAATCGATTGAAAATATAATGGAAACTCATTATATTGTTTATTTTCAACGCTAAATATATTGCAACTGCAAGAGTCAATAATAAAGTCCAAAGTAAATTTGAATAAAGGTAGACCAACTTGATGACACTTGCTTTATTATGTCAGTTTACTGCTCAACATGTTTCAGATGTTAATACATCCATCTTCAGGAGCTTGCGACTACTTGTTGCGTTATTGTGTAGGCTGACTTGAGGCGTGTTGGTGTTATGTAGCGGGATTGTCTGTTGGTGATGTGGTATCCAAGTGCAGGCTGAACCACTAGTCAGCACAATACAGCCTACACAATAACGCACCAAGTAGTCGCAAACTCCTGAAGATGGATGTATTAACATCTGAAACATGTTGAGCAGTAAACTGACATAATAAAGAAAGTGTCATCAAGTTGGTCTACCTTTATTCAGATATCAAGATGATGCACGGTCCAATACACATAAGATCCAAAGTAAATGTTGGGACTGAAATAATGCATGCTGACAGAGGAATGCAGTGGCATTTTAGCACTAACTAAATGACTTCATAGAGCAGATTCATATTTGAGAAGCTCCCTATGCCTCACATACTGAACAAATTCTTCACATTTTTTGGAACCCAAAGGGTCATTACTGTGTTTCAACATCCTGCCACTGGTTCCTATCCTGAGCCAGATTAGCCCAGTCTACATTTTCCCATCCTACTTGTTTAAGGTCCATTTTACTACTGTCTTTCCATCTACACCTGTGTATCCCACAATTTCCATCTCCATCTGTGTATCCCACAATTTCCATCTACACCTGTGTATCCCACAATTTCCATCTACACCTGTGTATCCCACAATTTCCATCTACACCTGTGTATCCCACAATTTCCATCTACACCTGTGTATCCCATAATTTCCATCTACACCTGTGTATCCCACAATTTTATCCTCCAAAACTCTAGCATTTCTCTTTTTTCCCATACATTCCACATGACCTCTTAGCACTAGCATTTATGATCTTCTGAGACAAACACATGTGACATGATTTGTGATGGAATGAAGGATGAAATCATTTGGATCACAGAAGCATCTCATTTGGTTTTGACATTTTGGTGCATATGTAAGTTTAGTGTTTTCAGGAAAAAGTCTCGTTTGTATCCTCAGCCCCCACCCTTCTTTATTTTAGACCTTCCATACCTTCTTCTCCTTCCTTCCTTCCTTTTTCCTCTATTTCTTTACTATTTGCTTTTGTCTGTCTGTCCATCTGTCTGTCTGCTGCACCCTGTGTGTTATTCTCAGAAATTACAGTGACAGTTTTGTTGCTACCAAATGGTGTGGTTGCTGTTTTTCTTCTTGGCTTTCCTGCTTACAGGTCTTGGAAACTGTTAATGTGTTGGCATGATTTTGTGCACAGCAGTGCTCAAGACTGGCTCAGTGTATCAGAGACTACACACATTTTGTGCACAGCAGTGCTCAAGACTGGCTCAGTGTATCAGAGACTACACACATTTTAAAGTTGTTTGTTTTACTGCTTCCAGTGACTGATACTCCGAGAGAAGATCTGCTGACACACTTTGAAAATACATCTGAGTTTATTAAGGCAGGCCAGGAGCAGGGAGTCGTATTAGTACATTGGTAAGCATTATATCGCATACAGTGTGTGTGTGTGTGTGTGTGTGTGTGTGTGTGTATGCATGTAAAACTGAGATGCAACAGAAAGTACAGTACTTTGTGTCTCAGTGTGTGATGAAAAGTTGGTCAAGAGAACTGACACAGGCATTCAGAGCAACAGAGAACACTTGCATTGTGTTTTGAGAGCCCATACGTATATTTGTGTTCAGTGCAATGTGGTGTGTGGGGGGGAGGGGGTGTGCACACCTGACACATGTCTGTGGTGCTGCTGCAATCATGTGAATGTGTAGCTGCGCAGCCTAAATTTAGCACATTGTGGTGAGTCCATCAAACCAGGACATGGAGACACCCCTACTTCTGCACTTAAAATTGTGTAATGACACAACGTGTGCACAATATTACTGTCAGACCCTTTAGAACTTGCTACCAACATCAGAACAAATGTCCACTAACTCACTGAAGGCATCTTCCTGTTGCATGACAGTGCTGATTGCCTGCCATGTGGCCCGTAGTGTGACACATGACTGACTGCTGCGTGATGAGAGGCGCTTGGACATTCAGCACACAGCTCTCAAAGCCTGAAGGTTCACACCAACTGACGATGTTCTGGAGGGTATGTTGCAATTATTCAGGCAGCAGCCCAAGGAATTCTTTGCAGATGGGACATGCCAACATTGGAACTCCTGTCTAAATGCTTGTGGTGATTTTTGTAACTCTTGCATTACTTTCACTATTGCACTTGCCTTATGCTGTGGTTTCTGTTGTGGTGCAGTTCTAGATGTATAACCTCATAGTACATAACAGTGCTTGTCACTAAGGCTTTTAGATGCTGCTGTCTTGGATGGTGACTTCAGTTGATATTAAAGTTGTGTTCTGTTGGTTACTGCAAACAGATGAGAACTGAGAGTATTTGTAATGCTTCTCATTTCAGTTACTTTGGTGTGTCCCGCAGCGCAACAATTGTCATAGCGTATATTATGAAGAAATATGAACTGTCATTTGAGGATGCCCTGGAACGGTAGGTACTGGTACTAATATTCCGTTCTGAACAGAATACAGTGTACCATGATTGGTTTTTGTTTTTTGTTCTCCTTTGGAATAGGTTTAAGGGAGTACAAATGGCTAATAGTATTACAATGTAATTGTGATGGACATCCTCTGACAGCTCACTTTTATGTCATACTTGTATGAGATTGTTGAAAACTCAGTTCAGACTTTCTGTGTACCTTTTTATTCCTTACCCTGTTCAGTCCTCCTCTTTATCCTTTTCCTGTCTTTATGTCCTTCTATCCTCATGCTATTTTTACCATCCTTTTGACTGCTTCCTTGTAATTTTTCTCCCCCCTTCCTTCCTCTCTGTCCTGTCTGTTAAAACTCTTCAATAAGTATCAGTCAAAATGTCATTGCAGGGTAGCAACAGTGTTAAATGTGTGCTGTGGTACAGTACTGTGCTGTTGTAGTGTGTTCCCTGAGATCCCTCTTCTTCTGTAAGTGCAGGAAACGTACCAGTAGAAACATGACACTGGCCTTTACAACTGTGACAGAACTCTTCACCGCTGTGGGCTGTTCACCATGTGTGTTACTAACAGACATTTTCTTATATAGATGGCAGTTAGAGGGAAATGTTCTCTGCCACCTGTGAGGAAATACATACGGTCATTACCGTATTTACAATGCCAGCACACCAGTTGTCTTTGTCAAACATTGAATACAACAGGCATATACAGTATCACATATAGTCTGCTATGTGCTTACCAATGTTTCAGATAAATATGTTACCACCATTACTTCCCTGAAGACGAAAGCACCATGTTGCTCCAGAACATTTGTACGCATGCACACAGTCACAGTCAGTATTCTGAGCGCCACCAGTCTGCTATTTGCAACAGTAAATTAGAATCCTCAATAATAGGTTCATAGCCTTTGCAGAACATGCTGTTATGTAGAGGAATTAATTTCATCTTAATCTTGTTCCAGTGTAAAATCCAAACGTAGGTTAGTTGGGCCAAACCCAGGGTTCATCTCGCAGTTACGTCTATATGAAATAATGAACTGGCAAGTGGATAAAACCAATATTCAGTACCGCATGTACAGGTTACAGATAGCAGCTGATCAAGTCAAGAAAGGTATCCAGCTTTTGTTTGTTAAATGATGTCCTGTAGTTATACCATATTTACCGGAACATAAGATGACCACCTTTCACAGTCTTCAGTTGGCAGGAAAATACCTGTGCTGAATGTGTTGCAATTTGTTTGTGGTTGTAATGTGACTGCCTGTTGTGCTTCAGCTGATAAATTGGGAAATGCTTCACATTATGTATTCAGACAAATGCTGTGTGTATTTATGCAACACAGTGGGATGTGTAAGACAGAAATTATAGATGCTAATCAAGCTAAAAGCATAAAAATGAAATGGCTAATTTGCAGTGCTAACATGTTGATGGTGAACAGTCACTCTTTGTAACAGTATGTCATATTCAAATTACATTTTATTCCAAGTAATTGCACAGTAATAGTGCTGAACATGTTTATTGTTCTGTAGCGTATGTCACACATTTAGCGACTGCTTGTAGTGTAACACAGCAGTGATATTACTGTTACATTTATTGTAATCATTTTAATTGTGGTGTTGTTACACCATTTAAGTGGAATGCGCAGTAATGGACGAGCATATGTACTGAACAGTAATTGCAGCAGGTTCAGCGTGTACTGTATTGGTTTGTGCACAAGTTGGTGCACTTTTATTTCGTGTATTTGGCATGATGACCTGATTGATATAAGGTGAAATTAATAATTGAATACTAGTAAAATTAAATATTGAAACTACAATTTTTATAAATTCATGAAATTATTTGGGCCTTTTTTTTATTTTAGCCTTATGTTTTGTAATTTCCGTACGATTTTTTCTCCAATTCTCTGTTGCTTCCATGTTTGCTTTTGAATTTTGTCGATGGTGTCATGAGCTGTGTATTCCAACATGTAACATTTGTTACTGTTTGTCTGCTGCTGTGTTTTGTATCTGTCCTGTTGGAGCCAAGGTGTCTCAGTCAGCATAGAGACTAGCCTGCAGACCACACAGCCAGGGCACTATAGTTTTAATTCCTGACAGGAGTAGGGGATTTTTCTCTTCTCCAAAATGCTGAGACTGACATGGGGGCCACCCAGCCTCCTAGTCAGTGATGTCTTTGGGTTCTTTCCCAGGGAGTAAAGCGGTCAAGGCATGAAGCTGACTGTTCACTACCCTTTAGTGCTGGGGTTAAGAATGAGTGGAGCGATACCTCCACTTCCCCATAAGCCATCATGCTGTGGACAGTGATGACTTTACTTGTACATTGTAAGAATATTTTAGTGTAATTAAGAAGCTTTGTTTTCATTTCTTTTTTTAGCCAAAATTTTACCACAAAGTTGTATGGATGTAGTGAAGGCTGATCCGTCACTAATCACAGTAAAACCGGAACCTCTCGTATATCGCTGTCGGAAGTGCAGGTATGTAGTTGCTTGTGTGGAGAGTTTAAGTCTGGGAAAGGAGTGAACTGTAGGTCTATTTGCCGCATGTATTGTTTGTGGCACGTGTTGTGGATAACAGTGTTGGAAATAACTGCTGTTGATGGTAATTGTGTGTGCTATTGTTAATTGTCTGGTGCACATTAAATTATGAACACATTTCAAAGTATTATAGGTAATATTCATCAGCATGATGATTTTAGCCCCTTGTACGTTGTATAAATAGCACTGCACCAGCCATTACAGCTGCATTTGTGAAAGAGCAGTGAATCGCTGCTGTCCCTGTCTTATCATGTTTTTACATTCTTTTGGTGCATCTCAGGAAATAAAATGCATCATTTGGTCACAGAAAGACCATAGAAGAGCATGAGGCTGCCATCTGTTGATGACAAGATGAAAAATCTGTATAGTTTTAAGTGGAAGCTGGACAACAGTGTTTGCCTCAGGTTTTGGAGATCCTCTGTCATTCAGGCCTCATGGTCATCATGTTGGAGACATTTTTAATCAACAGTAGATTAGGTGTGTCATTGCATTTTCCAGTATTTCCCACAGGGTGTTTTGTATCTTCTAAAAGATTATATTTTTCTCTCACTGGGAAACTAAATTGTCAGTGTCTTTTATCCTTTGCTTATGCTTTGTCCCCTTGGTATTGAATTATTTCTGTCTCAACCTAAAAATGCCTGTGCAGAAAGAAGTCGTACGAATCGTGAGGATCAGTGACACACTTCCTTCATCTCTAATTCCCTTCAGCCCTCCGTGGCTTAT
>Ga0123352_10010508_pt1 | contig 14521 bp, 8 predicted proteins | sample TergutLab28metaG_FD_89700 | JGI IMG/M metagenome (GOLD analysis project Ga0123352, IMG submission 89700) | Labiotermes labralis P1 segment gut microbial communities from Petit-Saut dam, French Guiana - Lab288 P1 | ecosystem: Host-associated > Arthropoda: Insects > Digestive system > Gut ... | reverse complement strand
TATTATATTATATTATATTATATTATATTATATTATATTATATTATATTATATTATATTATATTATATTATATTATATTATATTATATTATATTATATTATGGAAAGGGAACTGATGTATACAGTTTTTGTTGATGAAACCATAGGGAAAGTGATCATTTGCAAGTCTTAAGCGTAGGTGGGGTATATTATTAAAACAAGTCCTTAAAATGGAGGATGGTTGACTGTGGACTGAATTGATATTGCTCTGGATAGAGACGGTTTGTTTATTTACTTAGTTATAATTACTAACGAAACAAAAATTAATGTATTAGTTACTTCAAGTATTAACATTTTGTTCTAAATTTGGAACTTGCTTGCAATTATTTTCGCACCCTCAACAAAGGAGGTCCTCTGGCTTTTACATATTTAATTTCGATTATATAATGGATCATATCAGATATTAATATTAAGGATTAATTTACATTATTCCGTATCATTGAACGATAACTGCTGATCAGACCTAATATTGTAATTAATTAATTAGACTGGTATTTCTTTGAACTATTTTTAACCGAGGAAAGTCTGAGACGAACTTAATCCCAAGTCGTTGAGTATGGTGTTATAACATAGGGAATACTCCAGAATTCTGAATTTCATATAATTTTCTTGGCAGTATTCAGGACTCTTAACAGCAGTTTGCCGCGCAATATCCACGCTGAACATTGCCCCTCCTGTTATGGGCCATTTTTATTGGGTCGTTGTGCGGGTCCACCCGGAGTTTTAAAACTGCCTACGTTGAAACCTGTTTAATGCTTCTGCCTATTATTGCGCACTGAATCTTTCTAACTAAACTCCCAAGCAGCCAAATAATGGTTATTGCATTGCGTTTTATAAACCCGCTATTGTACGCCGTGTCAGATAAACCGGGATTTATAAACGCAGTGGACGAGCTTAGAAGGCGCTCTATTCGACACACAAGAGCTCGAAGTGCCTTTCAAAGAACATCGATATCGAATTCTGTCTAACCTGTGTGTGTGTCACGTAGACATTTTAAACACCATCACATAAACTGCAAAATATCTGACTTTATTTGAATGAGTTAAGATCGACACGAAATTCTTCGTCCATGAAAACGGAGACAATACGTAGGCTTATTTGTTTTTAGTCAGAAAAATAATGTTAACGTAACAACATACTTAGAAAGAGTCTAAGAAATTGTTAATAAGACAGGCAGTGAACATATAACGTAATATTAAAGCACTTTCGCTTAACTATCTTTGTCGTGGAAAAGCATTAAATGATACATAATCTGAGTTTGTGTTTGTAGTCTTAGTTATCCAGCATGCAAAGCGCATGCGCCGTGTTATATTGTTATCTGTCGTCTGCATGGCTGTACAATATTTTGTCACATTTTCTCGTAAACGGCACGATTTTCGGAAAAAACTTTATCGAATATAATATTTGTGTTTCGATTTCTCTACAACTGTGTCAGAGGAATTTTTCATTCTTAGAAGAACTGAGAGAGATATTATCATAAATGTACTTTAGGTCTTCATGTAAAGTACCGTTATTCTTGGCAAATTTTAATGAAACTTGAATCTTCTCGACAGATTTTCGAATAATATTCGAATGCCAAATTTCGTGGAATTCCGTCTAGTGGAGGCTGAGTTTTTCCACGCGAAAAGACAGACGCACGGACTGACGGACGTGAAGAAGCTAATAGTTTATTTCTGTATCCTGAATAATTAGTTCTTCAAGTAGGTAGGCCATGTACAGGGACGCTAATGGAAATGGTAAGAATTAATCTTGTAAAACGTCCGTAGCCATTTACCAGTCAACAATGACTTAAGGGTCGAGAACACCTGAAACTTTATCAACACATTGTTGTAAAATATCTTGCTTTCAAAAGCAATACGAACAAGACTAAGAAATATTGTTACCAGTTATTTTGTAAAGTTATACAGTGTGGTCCTTTCTGAGGGTTAACATATGACATTGTAGGAAAAATGTCCTGATGAAAATATGTGGACGTTGGAATGATGAAATAATTGGCCGCATCTGGGAAGTGCTTGCGGAGGAATTTCTTGATTTACATAAATCAGTTTCTAATGTTAAGTTAGTAGAATGAGTGGGCTTGCAACTAAGTGGGATTCTAGATTGGATGGTGAGAAGGTCTATTGAAATTAAATGCCACTGGAGAGCAGATGCAAGAAAGTAAGGCAACCTTAAACTGGATCAATGGCTTTGGTTGTAAGGTTTGAAAATGAATGAAATTGTCACAGTGTCATGTGCAGTGGTGGTACCCGGGGCATAGGTTTTTATAGAACTTAAATCTTCGGTTATGCTAACGGATATCTTCCGGGAAGTTTTAGGGCAATATCTATTCGTATTTATGAGCCGAATTTAAATTCGTCGGTCGAGCCGAATACGTTCTTCCGGGATGTAGTGCCCCAGCACTGGGTGATTTGGTGTCCGACGTCTTGAGTGGTGTGGTTTTCACACCTTCAAGGGCGAAATTTGGACTTGTTTCACCTAGAAATGAGACAACCACGCCACCACGAGAGGTCGAGCACTAATCACCCAGAGATGAGGCACCACATCCCTGGAAGAAGGGAGACCACTGTCGAAGCCTCAAATATTCTCGTTGACAGTTTGAGTTCTAATCCCTCAAAAATCTTCTCGCTGAAGTTTGAGTTGTAATCTCTCAAATCTTCTCTCGCTGACAGTTTGATTTCTAATCCTTACTACCAAATTCCAACCAAATTCGTCCTGTACTTTCGCACGTGATAAACAAAGACTAATGTACAGACATATCTAATTTTATTCACTTCTATCAACTCTACTTGTAGCGTGCCGTGCAATATTTGTAAACTTTCCCTGCTGGTGATACATATCATTTGATCGTACCATGCGAAATCCTGGCTACATATTACTGTTAGGCATGACGTCACATGAATCAGACTCGTAGTATCATGGATCAGCTGCCAGTCCAGTCCCGCTCTCTCAATAAGCCTCCTCTGTCAGGATCAGAGGGCTTATAGCGAGCCTTAGAACAGCTGCTTGTGCGTGATGGATGCTGTATTAACACCAGGGGGTGACTGTGGATTGACTTGCATATTAACAGCTTCGTTTTTGGTTGCGGGGGCTACGTCATCGGAAATAGCGTGTACATTGGCGTCATATATTGCTCGTTTCTGTGGGTCGTCCTGTAATGACTGAGATTGTTGTTAGAGCATAAAATCATTTGAACTTATTGTCTTTCAGGTTATTAATGTAACCTTCATTCCGACCAAGGGAGTCGTTAAAAAAACCCCAATTAAAAGAAATTTCAAATTATTCGGTGTGGGTGTTCTGACAATGTGTTTTGGTAATACGTGAACTTGTATTTATTGTGTTTTGTATTATTTGTATTGTGTTTTTGTACTCTTTCTTTCATGTACATTTATTCTTATTTGTTTTGTCTGTACTAGTGTAAGGACTACTGCCACCGAGTGAAAACTCAATTGCAGTAATAATAATAATAATAATAATAATAATAATAATAATAATAATTTATCCGTATAAATGCTGGTACGGAAGACGCGTTTTGAGGAATGCCAGTGCCAAGTAACTACAGCGAAAGAAAGAAATATTCTTGGATAAAATGCCGCGTAGTTTGGTAAATACTTACAGACAGATTGGAGGAGGTTTATGCATTCTTCTTCAGGGTCCAAATTTTCAAACATAAGCATATGTGAACACTGAAAATGAAGGCAGACATCTCCTGGGATACGCCTACTACTATTTATCACAACAGCACGCCACCCACCCTATCCTGAGCCAGATCAATCCAGCCTATGACCCCGTCACTTATTCAAGGTACGCTGTAATATCATCCACTCATCGACGCCTATTCCAATTTTTTTCTTTTTCTTCACGTTTACCCATGCTATATACACAATCCATCTCAAATTTATTGTGCAAAATCATTCTAGAGAATTTAGCAGTCACTTTGCTGCTCAAGCTACTCCTCGTTTTTTATGGAATCCAATTGTTCATTGCCGTCTTCACAACAGCACCTCATTGATAACTTGCGAAGATTTTTTTACATCTTCCCATTCCCATTCCTGTCTAGTTTTCCGCTACTTCTTTTACTTTATAGGTTTTCCAAAATATTCTAAATGAAATCCTCGCCCCTCCTACCTTTGTTACAGCCCTGCCCATCTCATTACCTTTAATCTGCTACAGTCTAAAATTTATGAAGTTCCTCATTGTGCAGATGTCTCCAGCCTTCTGTGGCAGTCTTCCTCTCAGGTACTAATTATCCCCACAGCGTCCTGTTCTCAAGCATACCCTCAGAATATGATCTTTCCTTGACTCTCCCAAGCACGACCTTCATGTATATAATATTCTTACCTCAAAATCCACTTCGTAAAACGTAAATTTCCCTCCCGAACAGGACATGAAGGCCCAGAGGGGTAGTAGAGGCGTAGCTGTCCTCCTTCTTGACCTCAGTGTTAGAATGGAGTGGATGGTCAACGCCACGCTCTGGCGGCTTTATGCCTGGCAAAGGGACCCAGTACCTATTGTAGAGGAAACTGGGTAGGCACCATGGACGTTCTGTAGGGTTTCGGAAAATTCCGCCGCCATCGGGATTCGATCCCCGGACCGTGCAGCTCGTAGTGAGTAACTATACCAACTGAGCTATACTGGCCCACAAAATTTTCTACTTACCGCCTAGAAAACACAGCCTCACCGTTACAAAGCACGGTCGGTTAATGCTGTTTAATGACGTAATAGATGTTTGTTGTGACCACAGATCATCTAGTGACGGTCACACTTAACACAATTACGTGTGTAAAGGATTGAATACCGTCAACACAACGAAATTGTATTATTATTATTATTATTATTAATTTACGTTAACACCTTTCGATCAAGGATGGTCATGTTCAGGCCACCAAAATCACAAATAGTGCAAAGTGCATTTGCATTATTTAATTTTAATAATCGAGTTTTCAATTATTAACAGTAAATAATTCAATTATATTCTGCACTCTCTATTATGTCGGCGGCCTGGTCGAAACATGTGGCCTTAAAATAATAATAATAATAATAAGATGATGATGATGATGATCATAATAAAACAAATTAGTTGTTTTGGCGGTATTTAGACCTGTATAATTCTGATAACACAGCTGTATGTTTAGTACCAACATGTATGTCAAACACAAGATAAATGCCGTATTGCCTGTGGGCGAAATGTAATTTGTTTGGAATGTTCAAGGATGCCGCGATTCTGACGATAAAATAGCCTGCTGCAGGCAGCCTGCAATGACCTGATCACTTATCAGCTTATCCTAGTGACCAATACAGTCAGTACAACACGTCGCGTACTGTACAAACCAGAGGGTAGGTCGCGGACTGATTAGACATGAAGCTGTGCTGGACGTGTAGAAGAATGAGTGCAAGCAACAGAGGTGGCGTGATCTGGAATGTCTGTTTTTCTCCGGCGGTGTGTTTGGGATGGATGTGGTGTTGTACGTGACCGCTAGGCGTTGCACCGCGGCCGACGGGGCGCTATAACACCTTAAACAAACAGGGGCTGTGTTCTTTCAACCTTGTGGGTGTACGCTCATAATAACATGGGAAGAGCTGTAGCTGCTACAGGCAGCACTGAGAACACCAAATAAGGTCATCATTCATTATATTTTACCAATCTGTTACAACCACAAGAGAGGACATAAGTCGGTTGGGTAGGGGGTTAGGATGTGGTTCAGCTGGCTCAGGACACGGACAGGTTACGGGCTCTATGTTAATGCGGTGATGAATCTTCAGATTCCATAAAATGCGGGGAATTTCTTGTTTATTTTAGGAACAGTTGGCTTCTCAAGGACTCTGCTTCAGTACCGCGCATTAAACACAACACTTTAGGGATACAAAACAAGTTCCTTAATACTGTAGAGGTCAAAGGTCGCTCTTCGTCCTGAGAAACAAACAAAACACATACAAGACAGAAGTGTGCGTATAAACGTAACAGTGAATTGCTCTCGTGTAACTATTGTTACCACTATTGTTACCACTATTGTTACCACTATTGTTACCACTATTGTTACCACTATTGTTACCATCGAAAAGAAATAAGTACTACATATTATGAGTTCGTGTTTGAATCCTTAGGTATGCAGTGTGCAATGAACCTGTAACGTATTATATTGTCATCTGTGGCCTGCCCTGCTGTACCATCTTTTTCAACTTTATCTTATAAGCGGTAGTAAGATTTTAGGGAAAAAATGGTTATTGGACATAAAACGTGTGTTTTGATTTTCTCTACCATTTTTTTTTAACATTTCGCGTTCTAAGAAGAATTCAGAGAGATGCCATAAATGTAAATAGGTCTACATATAAAGTGTTCGTTATTCTTGCCAGATTTTAATGAAACCTAAATTTTCTCGACAGATTTTTCGAAAAATACTCTAGGATCAAATTTCATGAAAATTCCGAGATGGCCAATGTGAATACACAGACAGACAGACAGATAAACATTGCGAAGCTAATAGCCGCTCTTCGCGATATTGCGAACGCACCCAAACAGCAGAAAGCAGAATTTCCTTTTTACCAATGGCGCTGTAACCAACGCGATCCATGGCCTCCTTATTATGGAGGTTTCTAAATCACACACAGCGATGCATCACGTTTGGCGGGACTTCTCTGGACAAGCAATCAGCTCTCCGCAGAGACCTCTACCTGAAAACACACAACATTCATAACAGACAAACATCCATTCCCCCGACGGGATTCGAACCCTCAATCTCAGCACGCGAGCGCTCGCAGACCCACGTCTTAGACCGCGCGGCCAGTCGGACCGGCAGAAAGCAGGATTTAAAATATTAAGCCAGGCGGTGCACATGGTAACCACTGGGCTTTGATTTGTTACTGTTCCCTGTGTGTAGGATTATTAACTTATTTATTAATCGGTTGCTTATATAACGATTTTATTAGTGGCGCCGACTCTGTAAGTTATTATGGCATGGTTATCGGAGTGTAATGAGTTGGAAAGGTTTTGTTAAAGAGATTTATTGCACAGATAGTACATACAGTGTGTACAAGGATAAATTACAAATTGATCCTGTAATCAGTTTAAATAAATATTTACACTACGGTACAAGTGGAACTGAATAATATGTATATAGATATCGGTGCAAATACCGGAAGTGAAAAATTATTAAAAAAGAAAAAAGAAAAAACACGGCGACTTCCAGTAAGCTAATTAAAGTAGTATATGTTTCGAAATGTCTCAAATGCAAATATCGTTATATAATTTCGCTTAGGATCCAGTATCAAATAATACTACACGTGGAAATTAAAGTAACTCCATACTAATAATACATATACGAGGGAGAATCAACTGAAAACCTTACAAATTAACACATAATTATATTAGATTATTTAAAGTTCTCATTTGACTCATCCTTGTACATTCTAGCATAATTGATTCTCTTTGCGCAGAACTGGGACAATATATGTATCAGAATGACTTAAAATCATAATATGTATTTCATTAAATCCCAATAGCAAGTGGCCACTCAGCTGAGATTGATGATGTGTGAAACTTAGTTAAAATAGGATGTATTTGACAACACTAAAATAAAACCATATATTATGTACTTACTTACTCCATGGTGCAGAGTCCTTCTTGAGAAGCTAACTGGTTTGCAACTAGTCAAGAAATTCCCCACATTTCACGGAACCAGAAGGTTCATTACCGCACTCACAAGCTTTCGCCACCTGTCTCTATCATGGGCCAGCCCAATCCAGTCCATATACCCACATTCCACCTCCTGGAGATCCATCCTAATATTATCCACCCATCTACGCCTAGGTCTCCCCAGTGGTCTCCTTCCCTCCGGTTTCCGCAGCAAGACCCTATACACCCCCTCTCCTCACCCATACGCACCACATGCCCAGCCCATCTCATACTTCTCATGGTAACCACTTCTCATAATATGTGCTACCTTTGCTAAAAAATCGAATAATTAAAATTTGTCAATTTTACCTAAACTAAACAAATCAACGCCATGGTGCAGACTCGGTCTTGAAAATCTAACATTAACTTCATTATTGAAAATACCCGCCTTTATTCGATCGCAGATCCTTTAGCTTTTCCGTCACTTTTATCCCCCCGCCACTCCAAGTGCTCATATACACCATATACACCAAATACACCGTATACACCATGAGCCCAAGATAAGAGCACACAGCGTTCTGTGAGAGAGTTGAATAAATTATTACTCCACGCTCTACCTTTCGCAAAAGTGAGTATAGAATTTGACGTTCAGGTGACCGTGCATCGTGAAAAATTCTTATAATAAAACCAACTAGATGCACTGATTTCTCAAATTTATTTTTGGAATAAAACTCTGCATGTTTCGAACAGTTCCTCTGTTCATCATCAGGAATTTTTCACAGTTCACACAGCAATTGTATATGTCATACAGGTTTGCTGGCAGTTTGCTAGTAGGATCGGGAAGGAACTGCAGTTCTGCAGGAACTGTTCGAAACATGCAGAGTTTTATTCCAAAAATAAATTTGAGAAATTAGTGCATCTAGTTGGTTTTATTGTAAAAAGTGTGTATAGAATTTACGAATAGACAAAAATACCGAACTTCAAGTAAATTGGTAGGCCTATTAATATTCCTCTGAGTCCTGCATGTTAAATAGTTTCTTGGTAATGTACGAATTTAATCCAAATCAGGAAGTAATCCTTAATGTAAACATTCGAAAGACAATGTCAAACGACTTGCATATTTACGAAATATTTGCCAAATGGACAAGGTCATACATAAAGTGCGATATTTTCATGTAGAAAAGCAAATAGAAACTAACAATAACACTTAGTCTTAAAAGACACTTATGGTTGATATTTTGTGAAAAACGATCTGAGGAAATAGAATTTTGTGCGTTATCAGTGACGCACTCATGCGCGGCAGCCTCACCAAAAATCAAAATGTCTGACCACCGGACTGATTGACAGCTACTGCAAGTGGCGGAAAGAACTGCTTAGAAGTAGAGACTCGGTGCGTAAATCTGGGACGATCGCAAGGTAAAAACAGCGTAATGAGAAACATGACAAATTGCAGGGTGCGCCAAATATTATTTGGTAAACCGGAGGAGTAAAGACCACTTGGCAAACCACAATATAAATGGACGTGTAATATTAAAATGTATTTTTAAAAAGTGGGGTGTGACAATGTTGATTGGATTAATCTGGCTCCGGATGAGGTCTTGAGAACACCGTAATTAAACGTCGGATTACGTAAGAAGTTGCGAATTTGTGGTCTGACTGAAAGACATCTTCCCACGAAGGAAATCTTCATGAAAAGACATTAATATGGAGGGTCTGAAGACACGCTAAGGCGGTCTGTGAGTCAGGAAGCGAAACTGAGACATCTGGGTTAATAATAAGTATTACCTTTCACTCGATATAGCGACTCGCTACGGGCTGGATGGTCCGGGGATCAAATCCCGGTGGGGGCGACTTTTCCGCACCCCTCCAGACCGATCCCTGTGGTCCACCAAATCTCCTATACAATGGGTACCGGGTATTTCCCGGGGGTAAAGCGGCCGGGTCGTGGCGTTGACCATCCACCCCATCTAGCGCCGAGGTTGAAGAAAGAGTAGAGCTATATCTGTACTCCCCCTCTGGGCCTCCGTGGCCTGTTCTAGGGTGAATTTACCTTTATCTTTACCTCTAGCTGTCACTACGCTAACTGCAATGAAACAGGACACGTACTCGGTACAGTGACTACGATAGAGACTGGAAGTCTTCGCACTTGTAGTTCGGTTTTTGGTTGCGGCCATAATTTGATCCGTTCTCCGTGATTCCAGACCGGCTCTGGGTTCTGCTCCACCTCCTTTTCAACAAGTACCGATGGCTCTTTTCTCGGGGACTGAAGCGGCTAGGATGCGAAACTAATTGCACGTAGGACCCAAAGTTTAAGAATGAGTGGAGGTACATCTCCGCTCGCCTACATGCTTCCAATAAGTAAACACGGACGAAACTACACTGTCTGTAGTGTGAAGCGGTAAGTGATGTGGACCTGCCGATAGCGACCCCATCTGGCCTGTGCTCCCTGTAGACTGAGGCCGCACCGAGCCGTCACTACTAAAATGAAGAGTAATGCAGACATGGAACAGCACTACTGCCGACTCTCAAGGGAATCCAAAATGGCTGTGCTCCCCGCGAGCGACATTCAGTGCGTGGACATGACGTCACCGCCAGCCACCGCTGTATACGACGCAGAACTGGGGCCCCACATTATCGATGAAACGCGACACATCGGAACGAAAGCGAGGCACAGTGAATATTAATAAGAAGAAGCTAAATGTGTAAAGCCTAAAGGCAAAACACGTCGCTATCAATCAGATGACAACTTCTCCCCTGTTTACGGGGGGTATCTTATTTAACCAGAAAACCAGTTACACGGGCAGACTCTTCGCGGGTTTTCTCAATCGTAGAAGGACAACGCCAAGACGGTAGTCCCTGACCAAAATTAGGCCACGACCACTTCCACGTTCTCATTCTCTGAGGCTTTGGGACAGCACCCGACGGTCCGCTTTTCCAAAGGGGAAGGGTTGATTTATATTTAGCTGTAAACATCAATAAACGTAAATAATTTTAAATTTGTAGCTTGAAATTACTTGCCTATAACAACGCCGCTTGTAAAACGCTGAATAATAGCATGTAAATTACACAAGAGAATCCCACAATGTATCGTAAGTAAGTGCATGCTGGATAAATACTGTTGCAATGAAAGGTGTTTTGTTATAAATAGACATCTCTATTAGATACTTACATTTGGCCTATATTATAAAATGATATTAATTCCAAAATTCCGTTCTTTGGGCTCACTTTTTCAGTTCCTATAAACCTGGATTACAAAGGTAAAGCAATCCCATTACAGGCCTGGACAGGCCCTGAAGGCTGCAGGAGGTTGAGGCTCCCAGATTTCTAGACAATCGGCACATGAAGATTGTTAAGATTGTCAGCCCTGCGCACCGGGCGCCTTAACCCCCCCCCCCCTCAGGAAATATCAACCGTACTAATTTCTCCAGGGTCATAGTGCGGCCGGAAAGATTATATCAATAAAAAATTCCAACGACGTCATGGGGAATCGAACCCGCGATATTCCGGCTTGTAGCGCAGTAACTAAACGTAGATTATTTATTGTTTAATTTTACACGCGTAAGGACGCTGTGACAACAGTTTCTAGAGCAGGAGTAATAGACAGGACACGTCTGTAGGCGGTGATTACCATATGTGCCTATACAATATGTAATGAAGGTCTAATTACAATTCAGGTCATCTCGTTTTTGTGCAGGATTAAGAAAGACAAATATTTTTAAAGCACAAAACATTGAATTTGAAGTCTGAGCAGCCCTGTGTGCCGTGCAATCTGCATACAGCGAACAGCATAATTAACATGACAACGTGAAATTCTTTGAAATAGCTTCTGGTATTTCATTATGTTAACCTTGAATTTATAAACACGTCTTTCCAAAAGCCGATATTTATGAAGAAAAATACATGATTTGTTTATTCATTCTCATTCTTCAGGCGCTGAACCTCCTTTAATTGGAGTTGTTGGCATTCTCAACGACATCCTTCCACTTTGCTCTATCCTGGACACAGGTTAACAAATTTTTGATCTTCATTTGACCAAGGTCCTGTATGAAGTTTTCTTCCCATCTATATTTGGATCTTCCTCTAGGTCTCGTGATTAAGGGATTCCATTTAAATATCTTCTTAGTTGCCCTGGATTCAGGCATTCTTTATATATGGCCGAACCAGCTTAGTATCTGGGTTTTGAAGTAGTTGACTATATTTTCATGCTTTATCAGTTTGTCCAATTCTTCATTGTTTTTAATCCTCCATGTTTGATTTTCTTTCGTGGGCCCAAATATTCCTCTTAAGATTTTCCTCTCAAAGACTAGCAGTTTCAGAATTATATTTTCTTTCAGTACCCATGTTTCTGATGCATAGGTCACTATTGGTCTTATTACTGTTCTATATAATTTTAATTTCGAACCTTTTGTGACTAATCTGCTTTTGAAGAACTTTAGATTTGCATAGTATGTCTTTATACCAAGAGCTTGTTTATTCATTACACAGTAAAATGATGGGCACTGTCCTCTGCCTGAGGGGTATTTTATGTAGGCTAACACGACGTTTCGGGAGTCGGTTTTAGGAGAGTTTGCAAAATTGTGAAAAGCTTCTATTAGCTTCGCTATGTCTGTCTGTCTGTCTGTCTCAGGTCCCACTTGATATATTTGCATTAAATTTGATATTTGAATATTTATCGAAAATCTGTTGAGAAAATTCAACTTTCTTTCAGATCTGACAAGAACAACGTGCAGTTACTTTATATGAAGGCCTGTGCATATTTATGATAATACGTTGCTGAATTCTTCTTGGAATGAGAAATATCTCAGGCACAATTTGTAGGGAAAAACAAAACACACGTTTTATGTCCAATAACTTTTCTCCGAAAATAGTGCCGTTTATGAGATAATGTGGAAAAATGTGATATACCCGGACATGTCACAGATGACAATACAACACGGCGCATGCGCTTTGCATGGTGAATAAATAAGGCTACAAATACACACTTAGAATATGTTATACTTATTGCTTTTCCACTGCAACTATGGTTAATCGAAAGCGCCTCAATGTTGCGTGTATACGCATATTGCCTGTTTTATTTTTCGTCTACAAACAACTGATTGGTCGTCATGTTGGTACACGTAGATTTCTTCTTTTAGGAATAGCCGTGATGTTGTGATCGAATTTATTGTTATTTGAATGCCATCAGATATCACCAGTGGGTAATGGATCTCTTCCCAGTGGGTAAGGCGGCCAGGGCGTGGAGTTGAACACCCCCTCCCCCCTTCTAGCGTCGGTTTTTATATGCACCTCTGCCTCGCTTCTGTGCCTGTTGGGCATGCAATGAGACAACTTCTGTTTTACAGCTAGGCTATTTGCCTGGTATTTAAAATTAAAAAAAAAAGTGCACCTTTGTACAGGCACTGAGGCTGTCTACAGGCCGTACGGCCCATAGGGGGAGTAGAGGTATACCTCTACTCTTTCTTGACCACAGCAGTAGAAGGGGTGAGGGGTCAGCGTCACGCCTCGGCCGCAATTTACCTCCGGGAAAAACCCGGTACCCATTGTACAGGAGGCTGGATGGGCCCTAGGGCCGGTCTGGACAGGTGCGGAAAATCTCGCCCCCACCGGGATTCGATCCCCGTACCGTCCAGCCCGTAGTCAGTCAGGTATTAAAAGTATCGGTCATAAATGTCGCCAGTGATGCTGGAACTTGACAGTCAACCTGTTCACCCTATGACAGGCCGCGAAGGACCTGAGGGGGAGTAGGGTGTAGCTCTAGTCTTTCTTTAACATCGATGATTGATGTGGGTAAGTGTGTGATTAAGGCCTCGCTCCGACCAGTTTAAGCCCGGAAAAGAGACCTGGTATCCATTGTACAGGGGGCTTGGTGGCCCCTTGTGCCGTACAGGATGGGTATTTCGCCCGCGCCGTATTTCGAAACCCCAGACTCTGGAGCCCCTAGCCAGTCGCTATACAGAGCGAACTGTCCCGGCGTTCACTGGATAAACCTTCTTAATTTGCACCAAACTTCAACAGCACACTATCACATAAAAATGAAAACAAATGCCCTTCGGTATTCACAGTTTAGACTCTGGAGCCAGTTCCACTTCAGAATCATCTTCCGAAGTGACTGATCTGAACTGATCTAATAAAAAATTATCAGGACTCCATCTGCAGGTGACCCGCACATTTTAAGTTCTCTGTAGAAGAAACAAGTCAGGCAATGAACGTCTAAAGTAGCATTGAGGCGCGTTCGTGCAACCATTGATGCAGTGGAAAAGCAAGAAGTATTACATATTCTGAGTGTGTGTCTGTAACCTTAAGTATCCAGCTTGCAGTGAGCATGCGCCATATTTTCATCTACGCCGTGCTTAGCTTTACCATATTTTTCTAAGTTATCTCATAAATGACAAGATTTTGGAAAAAAAATTCAGAGGATGTATACAGCGTGTACTGATTTTCTGTACAAATTTTTCTGAAATAGTTCTCATTCTACGAAGAAGTGAGCTGGATGTTATGAGAAACGTACATTTGTCTTCATGTAAAATATCTGTTATTCTTGAAATAAAGTGAAACGCCAATTTGATGCAACTTGGTAATTTTATTGATGTATTCTTAGCTCGACATGTTTCGGGTACATGCGCCCATCATCAGGAACATTAGATGTTGAGTTACAGCATATGGTTTTCTGCACCGAGTTTTTGGATGGGTGGTGGTCTTGAGAGCCGCTACGTAGGTCGTGTGTACGATGCGAACGGTGCCGTGCGACTCGCACGTACACAGCGGCTCTCAAGACCACCACCCATCGAAAACCTCGGTGCAGAAAACCATATGCTGCAACTCAACATCTAATGCTCCTGATGATAGGCGTATGTACCCGAAACATGTCGAGCTA
>Ga0123352_10010507_pt1 | contig 14521 bp, 11 predicted proteins | sample TergutLab28metaG_FD_89700 | JGI IMG/M metagenome (GOLD analysis project Ga0123352, IMG submission 89700) | Labiotermes labralis P1 segment gut microbial communities from Petit-Saut dam, French Guiana - Lab288 P1 | ecosystem: Host-associated > Arthropoda: Insects > Digestive system > Gut ... | reverse complement strand
TACACTGGTACTTATTCTAGCACTGTCTCTGCTTGTGCATTAACACTTACACTAGCACTGCCTCTGCACTTACACTAACACTTACACTAGCACTGCTTCTGCACTTACACTGGTACTTATTCTATCACTGTCTCTGCTTGTGCATTAACACTTACACTAGCACTGCCTCTGTACTTACACTAACACTTACACTAGCACTGCCTCTGCACTTACACTAACACTTACACTAGCACTGCCTCTGCACTTACACTAACACTTACACTAGCACTGTCTCTGCTTTTACACTAACACTTGTGCTAGCACTGTCTCTGCTTTTGCACTATCACTTAAAGTAGCTCAAAAGTTTTTTTCCTCTGGAGTCTGTGCACTATGCCTATGTTGTCCAGGAGCTCTATGGCCTCAACATTCTCATGATGGTGGAGTTTTTCTTCATGCTTTTGTGCAAACCTCTGGATTTTGCTAGTCACAACATCCACTTGCTGGTCTCTGTGGAGGTCTTTGTTTCTAATGTACCAGGGTGCATTGACATGTTCCTGAGTACTTTGTTCTGGAATCGTTGTATAATGTCTATGTTACTTTGTTTGGTGCATCCCCAGAGTTGGATACCATATGTCCAAGTGGGTTTTAGGATTTGTTTATATATAAGAAGTTTGTTATGAAGGGACAGTGAGGAGTTCCTTCCTATGAGGCAATACATTTTTTTGTATCTTAGTTCCAGTTTCTCTCTTTTCTTTTTGACATGGGCTTTCCATCGAAGCTTAGCATCTAAGGTCATGCCAAGGTATTTAGCTGTATTAGCATACGGTACCTTCTGATTGTTAATTGTTACTGGGATATGTTTGAAGCGTCTGTTGGTAAAGTTAATATGAACTGATTTAGATTTATTAATCTGGATTTGCCATTTTCTTGTCCATTTTTGTATTTGGTTTATGGCTGTTTGTAATTTCCTTGTAGATTCCTTGTTGCTGCTGCCTACTGTTAATAATGCAGTGTCATTAGCAAAGGTAGCCACAGTGCTATTCTCTAAGTTTGGGAGGTCACTAGTGTACAGTAGGGATAGGACTGGTTCTAATACACTTCCTTGCAGCACTCCTGCTTTTATTTCCTTAAGCTCAGAATAAGCATCTCCTTGCTTTACCCTAATCTCTCTGCTAAGTATGATTCCAGAATTTATGCATATTCCTTGGGTAGGATAGTTCTCAGCTTGTAGTTTAGTCCCTCGTGCCATAACTTTTCAAAGGTTTGCGCCACATCCAGGAAGTATGCTGTATGAACAGCAGGTTTTCTACCCTGAAGGTGTAGGCATTAGGTTCCTCCAGAATCTACCTGACTGCATGGCTACAACATTAAGTGAAGACACTGTTCTCTATTTGCTGTAAATGAATATTACCACACATAAAACAGATTCAAAAACAATTTCACATCTTTCTGGATTTGTTTCATTATTTGATACACAAATACAGTCTGAAATCTGTGTTACAACACACCTAGACCACCATTTTTCTTTGGTATACAATACAGTGAATTAATTATTTTGGCACTGTTTAGGAAGATATAGAAACAAATTTGACACGAGTGAAAGAGCGACTGGAGAAGGAGACAGCTGCACATCTGGAGACCAAACAACGTATTTCAGAACTGGAATATCATGCCTTAGAGTTGGATCGACAGGTGAACTGTGAACGAGGGGAGAGACATCGCTTGGAGAGGCTTGTCAGCTCAGGGAGTCTACCAGATGATGCCAAGGTGAACTACTGTGTGATAGAGTATTCTCATGAATGATGAAGCATGCCACACTTGTGATACTGCTTTATGTTTGATGTTTTTGGTGTTCACATTTTAGAACCAACATGATATGTTGTATCTATGTGTGTATATGACTGTTGTATCTGCATTGATTATTTGAAACACCATTACAGTCAATAATATAAGGGTCTCAGTGCCAAGCATGTAGCTGTAAGTCTCCATGACAGGCATGATATTACCTTGCATGCCATCTTGGTGGTTAGTTGGAAATTAAATATTCTGTTACACAGCCATATACTATATATTGGTTGTTATTCATTATGTCATTCATATTACACAAAATTACATACAGTGTTTTAGATACTGGTTCTTAACCCATCATTATAAGATTTAAAATTTGTTAAACTGCACCCATCAGATGGAGCAAATCTCTGTCTCTTGATAAACATTTGAGGCTGTTACATGTAGCTAGTTTCTGTCAGTGGATCGGCAGAATTCACCTCTGGCTAATGGGATCAGCTGGGTAGATTCCTACTTTTAGCTCATCAGCTAAAAGTAGGAATTATGTAACTGCTATGAAGACCAAGCTAGGTTTCAGATTTTTTGTGTTTCTGTAACAGAAACGGGATGGTGGGGCATGTTAAGTGTATGTCAGTTAATAACATACCTTCAGACCATGAAACTTCTTGTATTTATTTCCAAATTTGCAGAAATATATTGCATGTGTAACAGTAATCCTTAAGTGTGAATCTGCCCCAGAGTAACAAATTGTAATAAGACAATAAAGTATTAATTTGACTTTAACACTAAAGTATGTTTGAATTTGCTGTGTTTTGCATTTTGCTGTGTGCTGTAATGGCAAAGGACAAGACTATAGATGTTGCAAGTTTCTGTAGCAGATCTTTGTGACTGTTATGTTAGGCCAGGCACAGACAGGTGTATCATGGAAGTACAAATACTTCTGTGTAGATATATTAAGTGTTCTTCTATCAACTGGTGGGCAGCTGATGTACATACATGTCTAGCTCCTCTGTGACATAGTTTGCACTGAATTTCAGACAGTTATGAAATATAACATCTATAATATTCTGTAGCAATTTTAAAATTAATACCAAGTGCGTAGTATGTTTGTGGGACATATGTATGAACAGGACTTGTAAGATATGTACATACCCGGGTCTTGTGCTATGAATCTAATTACTCCATTGTTTGATCTGTCTGCATTAATGGAAGAAAAAAACCTTCAACAGTACCTGTGTTCCAGAGCAGCAATAATCCACCATGAAACAAATGCTAATAGGTCCCTTGGAAAGTATATCCCTTCATTGCTGAGTGCCAGCTATAACCCCTGTACAGGCTTGCTCTTATTGCAGTTTTTTTAAACACAAAAAATGGAGAGAATTAAGTAGATATCATTTAATATGTAGTAACTTGTACATTATACTGTGGCATTAAGAAGTACATGTAAATGCCATCTCTGCTACTTGTATGATAAGCACAGCCAGAAAATATAAAGTTATTTTCTCTGACCATCTTAAAACTGCAGTTGTGAAACTACTATACAAGAAAGGTTTCAAAACTAGTATGACAAATTGTAGTACTATTTCATTAGTAACTGTTTTTTTTTCTGAAGTATTTGAGAAAGCTACATGCAGTACATTAAGTAATCATTTACATACTAACAGCCTGTTGATCTGAGAATAACATGTTGTGAGGAAAGGGGTATTTACTGAAAATGCTGCCTTCAGACTAACAGACAATGTATTCAGTTTAGTTAATCAAAGCATGCATGTTGGAGGAATTTTCTGTGGTCTGGCAAAGGTTTTGGGTGTGTAAATCAAAAAATTTTGTTAGCTAAATTACATTTTTGTGGCATTTAATGCAGATTGGTTCAGGTTCTACTTAACTGCTAGGAAACAGATTGTTGAAATAAAGTCACCTAATGCAACCCAGAGTTTTTTCTCTGATGGGGTACATTAAAAAAACATATAGAGTTCCACAAGAGTGAATCGTAGATCCTTTCTTGTTGATAATATAAGTAAGTGACATTCCCCTGAGAATAAATTCCTTATCAGAAGATGTAACATTTGCTGGTAACATTAGTTACATAATTTCTAACAGAAAATTTGGAGATTTCTGAACAATGTCCAACTTAGTTTTCTCTCATGTGATTGGTTTGTTTGCTGCCAATAAATTAATCTGAAATGTAGCTAAAATGAATGTAATAAAATTTCAAGCAAATAATTTAAGGCTCTGTGCATTAAGTACTGCTCACAAAGGAAAGTATATTGAAGAAAAGGTAAATATAAAATTTCCTGGTTTTCCAACTGACACTTCATGTTTGTTGTGGTAGACTAGGTAGCACTCTGGCTGTAGATTTTTTAGTTCACAGGGGAGTTTCTTAAATTAAATGCACAACTGGATCTTTCCACATTCTTTCCAATTCATTATTTTGTAGTCATCATTATGTATTGAGTCTTGATTTGCAGAAAAGACCATTGCAAGAAATTAAGTTCGAATAAAATGAAGTAATACATTCAGTGTGGGATATAGAAGTGCTAATGTATGCTGCTGGGCTAATCAGCCATGCAGGTCAAACACAAGTGTTTTGATTGGATATCAAAGGCTTGTCATATATGCGCATCCTCAGCTGTAATATGGCAGTTGTTTGACATTTGTGTAAGTAATGGCTAGATAGGGATAGGAGTGGTGTTGGAAGCATGGCCGTGGATGTCACCCCATTAGAGCACTGTGATGACTATTCTTGTGACTTGTTTTGACACCAGAAGACTACATTTTGATGTATTTCTTACTTTGTGTTTCATATGTTTCTGCCATTTAAACAGTGATTATTTCTTTAAAAAATTAACTGATTAGTCTTTTTAATTTCATCTTAATGTGTTCTCTGTGAGTTAAGAATTAAATTACTTGATATTATCTAGATAAATTTCAGACTTCGGAATGTTAGAAGAGGCAGCTGTGTTATCATTCAGTACATTGCTTTGCATAGTATGTTTCTACTGTGTTTCATTCTCTGCATTTATTTGACAGGCTGTTGGTCTGAGGACAGTACTTACCGATTCAGCTTGCCTTGACTTTCGTCGATCATCTGAATTCTCCAATGGTCCAGTGCCACCTCCTCCTCCTCCTCCAATGTCCCAAGCTCCTCCACTTCCACCTCTGACCCCTGGTGGTAGGCCCCCACCCCCACCACAAGCACCACCTCCAGCTCCAATCTGTGCATCTAACCGGCTAGAAGTGCCAAAGAAGAATGTGCCACAGCCTTCTAATCCTTTGAAGTCTTTCAACTGGTCCAAGCTGCCTGATGCCAAAGTTGCAGGAACAATCTGGTCAGAACTGGATGACACAAAGATGTACACAGCCATGGAGCTTGAGAACATTGACAAACTCTTCAGTGCCTATCAGAAAAATGGAGTTCCAGTAAGTGTGACTTTCTGTATACCAGAACAGACTGTGACTCCAGAATATGAACCCAATGCAGTAAGCAGAATATCCTGGGAAATTTGTCAGAAGTTGCAGATGTTGCCTGCACCAGTACCATTCTAACACTTTGCTGGCGGTGTCACATGTAAAGACATGATAGCTATGCCATGCATTGTCGATGGGTCAAGTATTTTGATGTTTTCACACACTACTTCCTACACATGTGTTTCTCAACTCTTCTGTCTCACTTTCTGTGTCAAGTTTATCAACACCTTTAAGCAGGTTGTTTGTATCTCAATTTACAAACACATATACCCTTCCTGACCCCACATTCTTAGAACCATATAACTGCAACCAAGCTGCCACAGATTCAGTTACCCTCTCTATTTCCTTTTGTCACTTCCTTCAGTAGAAACCATGGATTTACATAGGAGCATTACGAATTATAATGTTATTTTTTGTGTGTTATATGTGGACACATATTCTGATTTCTTATGAATGTGAAACTGAAATTTTGGTCAGTGACAGAGATGTCCCCATAATTCCTCCATGTATATAATTGCAATCTGCTGGTCCCAGTGGCCATGTGTTCTAAAGCGTAGGTCTGCGGCCTCTCACTAGCTGGGATTGTGTGTTTGAATCCCACCGGGGCATGGATGTTTGTTTGTTGTGATTGTTGTGTGTTGTCAGGTAGAGGTCTCTGCGACGAGCTGATCACTCATCCAGAGGAGTCCTACCGAGTGTGGTGCGTCATTGTGTGATATAGAAACCTCGTGAATGTGGAGGCCCTGGCCCAATGGGGGCTGTTGCAAAAAAAAAAATGCAATCTGTCCCTTAGCTTTTGCTAGGAAGAGTGAAACATGTACAGTAAGAGGAAGAAAGTAGTGACCTGGGTAATTTTGATGGCAAAACAAACCAGACAACACAAGATGCAGGAAGGCTATGCAAAATATGGTCTGTGTGTGGACACTGTCTGCAGAAATTCATGTCAGTTTACAACCCAAAGAACTGTCTCTTGATGAAGCCACAGTCCCATGGTGTGGTTACCTGAAACTTAGGACATGCAGTCCAAGAAAAATGACAAAATAAGAAGTGCTGGTCAGAATTGTGTGTGAGGCAGTTTCAGGTTATATCTGTAAAATGATATATGCAGCCAAGGGGCAGGGTTGGAGGACACAGTTTTATCACATGAGGACTAAAGAGGGCATTCCACCTGACCTAGACTGGGAAGCCCACAACTTGAAAATAGAGTAGTCAGGTGATGTAATGGTTCAAGTGTGGACGGACAAAGACTTGTCCACAAGAAGCATGATCTATGATGCAAAAGTAGTGAAGGCAGGAAAGAAAGACAGAAGAGCAGACCTGGAAATAAAAAAACTTAGGCTGTTATCAGTACAGTAAATTCATGGAGGATGTAGATAGAGCAGATAAGTATCTCAGGTGTTACTCAGTTCTGAGGAACTGTCAAATGGCCGAATGTATCTGCTAAACTGTGCACTCTGCTTTTGTGTACAAACATTAAACATAGAAAAGAAGTAAAGTATGAGAATTTCCTGCGAGAAGTAGCAATTTCCTGGATATCAGACATCCAGAATCATGAGTCAAGGTCTGATGTCTTCCAATGGCCAGAGAACCAACCAGTACCAAGGGGGCCGAAACAGGACACCCCGGATAGACTTGCTGGGGAATTTGGCAAACACAACCTGGACGAAATTTTTGCTGGTGGGAAGGGCAAATAGTATCATGCAAGGTAGTGTGCGCTGCATATAAGAAACAAAGTAAACCAAGACAGTTTTTAAATTTTGTGTTGTTACGCTTCACAAACGGTCGTGGTTTGAGAAGTAACACTCAACTAGGAATTGCTGGACTCTCTGTATGCACTTTTTTTCTGTACTTGGTTCAGGATTTTCATCTACTCATTCAAATTGTAAGTAAGAATACAAGGTGTTGAACATTTGAAGCATATTAAATATCTGGGAACTCAAGGTATTTAATTAAAGGGCCATCTGGTTGGCAATGTATTCAAACAATTTCACAAGATATGTCTTTGTGATTATGTTTTTATTAACCACTTAACCCTGGAGATGTACTGGTGATCCATGCATTCTTAATCTTGGTACTAGGTGTAGGTCATGAGCTTCATGTTCTAGTCACCTTAACATTTGGGAAACAGCCCAAAGAAGTGCTCTGCGTTTCATATGTCTTGAGTGTGAGAAGGATTATTTTGCCTATGTTTATTTTGTCCTGTGTGAAGAGAATTTTATGTCTGTGTTTTGTGTGTCCTGAGTTTGAGGATCATTATGTACTTGTGTTCGATGCATTGTTATAATGCAGATGATTTTATGCCCTGCTTGGGTTTCGAATGTGAGGAGGAGGAGGAGGAGGATTATCTTCCCTGTGTTTCTTCAAGTGCCCATATGTGAATAGGAAAAGGTACCCTGTAGTTATTCCAACCTGTTTGTGAAGAGGATTATGTGCCCTCTTTTTTTGTGTTTCTTGAATGTGAGGAAGATTATGTATCCTGTAGTTGACCCTAAGTGTGAGGAGGAATATCTTCCCTGTGTTTAGTGCTAATACAATCAAAACCGAAAGATATGTAAAGCCAAAACTGAAAGCTGGGCAGTAACCTTCCTTCTACAGCGTTCATATAATCTGTCACTGCTGACCATAAAGTAGGCAAAGTAATGAACCATAAAGTATGCACATTTAGTGGAAATGCTCTATTCCAGCACAGTTATTAACTATCCTTCAAGCTGTAAAAGTGAGGTTAGCTTGTGTTGCAGATTCTTACAGGTGGTTGGTGATTTCAGTTGTGGTCAGCTGTTCTCACTTTACATTGAGGTAGCATACTTAGGTGTAATGCTTGTGATATGTTGACATATTTGCAATATGTAAAACCTGTTGGTGTTATAGTTTGTACAAATCTGTCTTACAGAGTGATGGTTCTATAGAAGACTTGCGTCAGATTGGAAAAAATCGAACCAAAATTCTTTCAGTAATAGATGGAAGGAGAGCACAGAACTGTACAATCCTGCTGTCCAAGTTGAAGATGTCAGATGAGGATATTTCCAAGTAAGGAACACTTGTGGCTATGGCATTGTGATAAAATAACTATCTACTGTAATTATGTTATGTTTTAACCCTTTCAAGTAGAGTGGTTACTGTACATACCAGACTGCAGGTGCAAAAACTGCATTTTTATGAAGCAATGTATTTGTGTCTTGTACAGTTCTCCCAGTAAAGAGTGATTCTTTTTTAAATGGTTCATCTGACCATGCTCTTAGTTAATGATTTATCATGAAAAAACCATGAAACTACAGATAAATTTTGTATTATGTTTACCATAACCTCCTACATGTTTTTATCATACTGCCATTATCATAGGTATCGGATTTATACACATTGCCAACCACTTGAAGTTGTATGTCCTTGGATTTATGAAAATAGCAATAGTAATATGATTATTATCTCCTGATTGAGCCAAGAGGCTCAATACGAGCTTTCCTTTGGGAATTGTGAAATCTTAGTCTGTTTTGCCAAGTACAGGTGTCTTGAAATCACAAGTTGTAAAGTGTTTTTGGCCGATCCAAGTGGCTATGCAGTGTAAGGCATATGTCTGTATCTGCTCACTTGCTGGGTTTGTGGGTTAAAATTGTTTTTGGAGCATGGATATTTGTCTCTTTTGTATGCTGTGTGTTTTGTAGGTAGCAATCTCTGGAATGAGCTGATCACTTGTTCAGAGGAGTCCTACCGGATGTGTGTGTGTGTGTCTAATTTTGCGTGATCTATAAACTTCCATAGAGGCAGCGGAGGCCTGATTTGGGCTGTAGCACCACACAATGAACTCTAATATTAACATCACAATAGAATTCAACATTTAGAAACAGACATATGAAGCAGCCAATGAATTTAATAGAGAGTCAGTCTGCAGTGCAGAATGTGTAAAATAACATTTAGTAACCGCAGTATTTGTATTATTTGTTTAAGAATATAAAATAACCTTGTACTTGTGTTACTAATAGATATTGAAATAACGTTGTGGCGAGGTTGTGAGTAAAGTTAGTTAAGTGCGTTCTTCTAACAGGAGTGTTTCTTATACTCACAAACATCCACTGTAATATGTATGATTATTTTCTTCAGGGTATATGAGGCTTCAGGATTTCATGGTGATGTGTATGTGAATATTACTTGGTAGCCTGGTAGGTGGATATAACAGCGTGTTCCTCCATAACATTGGTATCCACTGGTGAGACTACAGAGCATGTTAACCAAAAATCCTGTAACTTTAATTATCAACACAACAGACTGCATTAGGAAGACTCAATAACTATGAGCTGATCAGTGGCTGAAGCATGTATGAATAAACAGCTCAAATTTCAGCTTTCAAAACTAATAGTTACTCTAAACAAGAAATTCCAAAACAAACAAATGCCCATTTTAATGAATTGGTGACTGTAGTAAATATTGGAGTTCTCTTCCTGGTGTATGACTGTAGGGCAATTCTGAGCATGGACAGTAAAGACCAGCTGCCGATTGACATGGTAGAGCAGCTGCTGAAGTTCACTCCAAGTGCAGAGGAGGCAGCACTATTGGAGGAACACAGTGAGGAGATAGACAGTCTGGCCAGAGCAGACAGATTCCTGTATGAGATTTCAAAGTGAGTAATAATGCATGATAGGAGCATGTTTGTGATTGCTGTGGTGTTTGTATGCATTCAGTTGTACACTTTTAGTTTCCAGGTTCTCATTTAGCTGATTATTACCACATATAATGCATTACACGGAGAACTTTAAAGCATTTTGGAAAATATATGAATGATTTTTATAATAAATTTGAATAATCTGTATTAGGCCCTTGGTAAGATGCAGGACAGACAGAAGTGGGATACAGAAAAAATTCCACCTATGTTTTATATTGAGAACTACAGTTTTATTTTAAGATCAGAATGAAACCACAGGCACAATATAAACTGAGTTCATAAAATGACTGTATTAATAAATGCAGCGTTCTCTTGCAAGGAGGTGAGATTGTAGAATAGTGTATATGAAAACAGTAAGTGAGATAATGAAGAAAAAACTAATAGCCTGTTTTGTGACTTAATTAGATTGAAGGCACCAGATCAATGCAGACAGCAAAAGTGCTCATTTCTGAGAAAATGTACCAACTAAAATGTGCTGGCATAAAATCTGAAGTATTTCATGCCTTGTGCAAGACTACAGAAGCACAAGAAGCATTAGCTCCAACTATTAATGCAGTAAAACTGTGATGTAATACATAAGTTACTGTTTGGTGAAGAAAGTAAGAGGAGGATTTGTGTATTGTGTGACAATATGAAGAAGGTATTTTTACTACTAAAAAACTTCGCAAATTGGCCTTGAAAAATTTTGTTGTGCTTGATTGAATTGGTTGATAGTATTAATGAGTAACTACAGGAGTTACCAGTGTGCCCATCCTTCTTTGTCTTTTGAGGTTTCCAATTTATGTGGGTCAGTCCAACAACACAGCTGTATCTATCTCTGTCTTCCCACATTTTTCATTTTATCCATGTGATATCTTTCCTAACCTGGTATACTCAGTTTTATCCCTATATTCTTGTTAGGCTTTCTTCTTTTAGTTTTGTGCTCAAAATCTTTGGAGTTCTATCTTAATTCAGTCTTGAAATGTGCCTATACCTTTTTATTCTGTCATTTATAAGTTTATCTTCCAATTTATTTTTCTGTAAATTATCTCTTAATTATTTCATTTCTTATTCTCACTCTTATGGTTTTCTGTCTATGCAGGTCTTTATTGACTAATCTAGTTCTTTCCTTTGCTAGGATTCCACATTATGAGCAGCGACTGCAGAGCTTGCATTACAAAAAGAGGTTCAATGTGTGGGTTGGAGAAATACAGCCACGCATCAAATCTGTAATGGAAGCATCACGGGAAGTGGCCCGTTCACGTCGTCTGCGTCGACTGCTAGAATTGGTGTTGGCAATGGGTAATTACATGAACAGGGGAGCTCGTGGTAATGCATCTGGCTTCAGGCTAACTTCGCTAAACCGTCTCGCAGACACCAAGTCCAGTGCAGCGAAGGGTACCACCTTACTTCACTATCTAGTTGAGATATTGGAGAAAAAGGTAACTGGGCAGTGGGAACTGAAAACTGTTGTAAAAATAAAGTAACTTATCTGTCTCTAAACTGCCATGTAAGAACAGTTTGCCAGCATGCAAATATAAATAATTGAATATTAGTGGATTTGCATGTTGACTGCTGTGTTACACACTGGTTATTCTTCTTGTACTAAATTATTGTTGCAAGTGGTTTCACATTTATTCCTGAGAAATCATGTATTTTATTTATTTATTTATATTTATTTATTTATTTATTTATATTCACTTCCACCCATACAGAAATGAGTAGCTCAGTGAATACTGTGATTAGGTTATAAACTGCATGAGTGGAGAATATTGGTTTGGTTTGTGGTAGGGACAGAGGTTTTTCTGTGTGCCATCATGCCAAAAGTAGGTCTGGTGACCACCTACATTCTAACTAGTGGATACAAAGGCCTCTTTTCTCAGTGGTAATCACTCACCTCTAATGCTGAAGTTTAGAAACCTTACCTTTGTTTCCACAGGAAGGCCAAGACTCATAGTAAGCTGTAGTATCAGGTTTCTGCTTATTTATCACTGTCGGTAAAACTAGCTTAAAAGAAGCCATGCATGTTTTAGGGATGTTATGATTCAATAACATTTTGATGACCACAGGTGCTAGTTACGATACATAGTGTTTGTACTATCAACTAACATATTTAAGAACTATTCGTATGAGATTGCATAGAATATCTTCATAGCAATGTAATGATACAATAAAAGTAAAAGTTTTGAATCGAATGTGGGTGAGTGTAGCAGCAGAGAACCTCACATGTGGAAGTGTTATGGAGTAGAATAAAGAAGAGTGGGCACTGCAGTGACCTCTGCACTTTAACCATAATTGATTTTTTGTGCAGCCCTTGTGTTTATGTGTTTAGCAGTCCCCCCACACTTTGAACAAAGTGCAGTATCCTGCTGATAGGGATGTCCTCAAAATCACCTGGTTTTATAAAAAGTTAACCTTGGAGCCTGAATCTTGATGTGGCCAAAGCCTCACATCCATGAAAGAACATGTGAGGCCATTTCAGGTGCCTTTTTTATGTCTGTTGCACTTGGGACTGATCACCAGCCCTACTTTCAAGAGTTGTCCTTCTAAATGATAGTGTCCTGTTAACATTGTTGGCATTATGCTTGACTGGTTTCTGCCCAAGTTGAGTAATTCTCCAGCTGTGTTTAGTCGAGAGGCTAATAAGAAATCCCTCAGCTTGCCTTTGTCCATAAATGGAATGCCAATACTCCTCAATGTTTCCTACTTGTCCAGTCCTTGGTCACTCCCCTGGCAACCACTGCAGGGCAGGCTCAGGTGCTGTGAATGGATGTGAGGAGCCTTGTCTGGCTAATTGATCAGCCATTGAATGTCTGGCAATTCCCATGTGTCCACATATCCTTACCAGTTTAATCCTGTTATGTCTTGCCAGTTTCACAAGGGATTTATGGCAGTTTCAGACTAATTTAGAATCTAGCTGGGAATAGTTAAGGGCTTTGATGGCTGCTTCACTGGCAGAAAGAATAGATTTTCTTACCCGTGTAACCCTTGTCTGTATTCTCCAATATGCACACCTTAATGGTGTGTATTTCAGCCAGGAATACCATGTTGTGGAGCCAAAGGAGGAAGCTATGACCCTCCTCAATCTCCATTTATATACCCCAGCACCAGGGCCTGTGTTTGTCTCAGACCCATCCATATGCAGGACCAGGCCCCCTTTGTTGTCTGGGTTGAACCTCTTTTGCCATTCACACTTGTTAGGGAACTTGACCATTACTGGTTTGTTATGTGTGCATCTTGGTATCATTATGTGCATTCCTATCTGTAGGATGGATTCATGCTCTGTGTCCTAAAAATTTTTGTCTTGACCAAAGTTAGTGGATTTATGTCTCCATTGTTGTTTGCACATTGGTCTGTATATCCCTGTCAGGACCTCTGCCTCTATCATTATGTGTGGAAGAAGGTACAGCCATTCAGTGCTAATGATAATGTTATGTTAGACTTTTACATACTCTCACCCAGGCAGTTCATTGCTCTAATCATGACATGTGAATATTACTGACCCTGGCTCAGTCATGTGTATGTTTATTGATACGTAACAACACAATATGGCATCAGGAAGCTCACGGTCAAGATGTTGGGGAAAGTAGGGTTTTTGAAGTTTGGGACAGTAACATATCCTTTGTAACTGACAGGACAAAAGTGTTTTCGAGCATATTACCATAAATATAGTGTTTGTGATTATTGACTGCATCTGTCCTCAGAGGAATTAGTCCAATTTTAGGCATGTTTACAAAATTGTGAAAAGCAACTGTTAGCATAATGTGCATGTGTATATATATATATATATATATATATATATATACATACACGTGTGTGTGTGTGTTTGTGTGTGTGGTGTGTGTGTGTGTGTGTGTGTGTCCATCTGTCTTTCTGCATGGAACAACTTGGCTTCCACTGCACAGATTTTATGAAATTTTATATTCGAGGATTTTTTTGAAAATCTGTTGAGAAACTTGAAGTTTGATTAAAATCTGACAAGCATACTGGATACTTATGAAGACCTATGTACATTTATGATAATATCTCATTGAATTTTACTCAGAATGAGAAATGTTTGAGACAAAGTTATGGAGAAGATCAAAAAGAACACACTTGATGTTCAGTAACTTATTTCCAAAAATTGTGCCATTTATGAGATAGTGTGGAATAATATGGAAGAATCAGACAAGCCACAAATGACAATACAATGTGACATGCAAAAAGCATGCTTTGCTTGTCAGGTAACTAAGGCAAGAGTACAGGCACACATTCATAATATTTAATACTTATTGTTTCATCATTGACTAATTTTGTATGATCTCATAAAATGTTTTTCTGCAACACTTACAAAGACTGAGAAACTGCACATTGACTTATGTCATTACAATCAATTTAGCAAAATTGTATATCTGAAGAAGATGATGAGCAAATGAACATTCTTTTGTTTCAAAGCATCATCAGGCACTCTACCTGAAGACCTATATATGTTTCATTTTTGCCAGCAACATAAATTTGACATAAAGTTATGGTTGTGCAACACTCAATATTTTTATATACAGGGTGTCCCAGGAGGAATGTGCCAAACTTCGGGAGAGTGTTCCTTATGTTAAAGTATACCGATATAACCCAAAACACCTATATCCAAAGTTGAACGGTTACGGAGATAATGGC
>Ga0123352_10010506_pt1 | contig 14522 bp, 9 predicted proteins | sample TergutLab28metaG_FD_89700 | JGI IMG/M metagenome (GOLD analysis project Ga0123352, IMG submission 89700) | Labiotermes labralis P1 segment gut microbial communities from Petit-Saut dam, French Guiana - Lab288 P1 | ecosystem: Host-associated > Arthropoda: Insects > Digestive system > Gut ... | reverse complement strand
ATTTTAAACATGGTGTATACTCTCCGTTTTTTTCTCTTCAAAATGCAGTTTGTTTCATAATTCTAACGTATTTGGTTCTGTATTATTCACATTTTATATACAGGGTGTGCTAAAATTAAAAAACGTAATTCCGGCGCCAAAAGGTTAAAATAAGTGCGAAATCAACGTATGAAGAAACTACGTTGACATACTAGTGCCCCCGCCTTCTGAGCGCCAGGTTTGGGATGACAAATGCATCTGCATGTTTGCCAGGTAGACTACCTACAGGTCGGGAAAACCAGAGTTGGTGTGTTCGTACCAAAGGAATGTGTGCTGTAGTTAACATCGGTTAGTCCTATTTCTTTAGCTTATTCAGCACCTCCTGGTTACTGTAATTACGAATGTGTAGATGTGGGATTAAAAAGCAACATGTTACTGTTTGTGCGTTACTGTACGACAGAAGTAACTCTTTAGGTTCGCTATTTACTGTGTGGAGGGGGATACAATTAAAATTTATTCATTAAAATACATTTTAATATTTTATGTACCCTGCATCGTTTGATATTTAGTTTGCAGAACCATCTTTGTATGCACTAAATGTATCTGTCTCACGTTGTCAAATTTTCCAACATATTTCCGCACACCACACGTGCCATCGTCAGGGAGTCTTTGTTGTTATCAGAACGCTTTCGAAAGTTCCGTTTTACAGTAGGTGAATGGATACAGAGTTATGGACTGGCATACATTCTAAAATTCCATACTCAATTCTGTATTTCCCGTTACTTATTCAGAGTTCAACCCCTACGGGACTCACCCATATTTGGCTTCGAGAGTATCATTGGCAACTAGCTAAAATGGTAAAGCCACCATCCGCAGTTCAGAATTACCCGACAACATATTGTTTCTTTTTTTTTGTTTTAACATTTACGTTTTAAACATTTTGTGTGCTCGAGCTTGAATTTTAGAATGTATGTGATTGCACAACTGTGTATTCATTCCCCTATTGTACAACGGATTTTTCGAAAACGTTATGATAACAACGACAACAACAACAACAACAACAACAACAACAAAGAGTCCCTGATGATGCCATATGTGTTGTGCCGAAACATGCTGGAGAATTGACAGTGCGTGAAGCATACATTTAGTGCGCATAGATTTGGTTCTACGACCTAATTAAAATATTTTTTTTTCAAATAGAGAATGCTTTATAGATATGTTTTATCATAAGTAATGGGGTAAAGGGAGGTAGAGGCAAGGCTCGACAAACAGAGAAGATCGTGGGCCTGTGACGTAGATATAGTGTGGAAAGCTCTTTCTGATACAAATACCTCCATGGGGCCCACAGAGCACGGACGCAGTAAGCAGTCCAGTAAACAGGTACACTGACATATTTTAAACAGCAGAATTTACGAGAGAAAAAAATATCCATGATACTGCGAAATAAATGAGCCACTTGTGTGAACACAGTTGATTGTGAATTACGTCAGAAGTCTGACAGGGACCGTGTCAAGTACAGTTCAAAAGAGAACAAGTTGCCGTGTTCCGAATATGTGACTCTTGTTGACTCAGATTTGTGCTATGAACGTGGAAAAAGAAACACGCGTTAAAATGTACGGCAGAATGTGTTCACGCCGATAGGCATGTCACAATAACTTCAGCATGAAATTGTAACTCCTGCGGGTAACTCTTATTGACATCCACGTAACGCAACTATTCTTGGATTCAAACAAGAAGGCGTGTGGTTTTTGGTTGCGCAGTAGCCAGAGTTAAAGCAATCGCTGTGAGCCAACCGTTGTTTCCTTTACTTTCTTTCACGGCCTTCACAGCTTCATATGCTAGAGTTTAGACGGTTGTCTGGTATTATTGAAATCTTAACATGAAAGGTCGGCGATCGAAACATTGCAAATTGCATGGGCCACGTGCATACTTGGTTTAGTTTTACGGTATATAATTATTAGAATTAGTAACTGAGGGTGATGGGCATGTACACGATGTTGCCAAGTTGCATACCAAGAACATCCTAATGATTCGTTTGGTGTCGGTATTACGACACCCCAGGCGTAAGATGGCAACATCGCCAGCCTCCTAGTTTTCTGTCTCTAGCCGCACAACAGACCGTCGCTTGCCGTTCTCTTGTTTGAATACTGCAATAGTTGCAAATAGATTGTCCGTAGCTGAAACAGTGTCTAATTACAAAAGAGTGAGCAGTGACCTGTCATTATTGTGTTAGAGTGACGTGTACATTTGTGGGAAAGGGATAATTCCAACAACCGTATGAGGAAGTTGGGTTAGTCAACGGCAGTTGGTTAGCGCCTGAGAAAGACCCTCCATTTTGTCATCTCTTTAAATCTGTCTTACAGAATTGCGAAGATTCTGTTCTTTGATGGAAGACGGTCACTATTCAGTCCTAAGCATGACAGTTTCTTGACTAACTTCATGGAGCAGATTACTGTTTCAGAACCCAATAATCTGTCTTATATTCAAGAAACACCCCGCCTGTTATGGAACTCGAAGTTTCGTCACCATGTGTGCAAGACCGCACCACTGCTCACCACCCTGACCTTACTCCATTCAGCTCACAACCGCACACTCGAAGTTTCGTCACCATGTGTGCAAGACCGCACCACTGCTCACCACCCTCAGCTTACTCCAAGACCGCACCACTGCTCACCACCCACAGCTTACTCCAAGACCGCACCACTGCTCACCACCATCAGCTTACTCCAAGACCGCACCACTGCTCACCACCCTGACCTTACTCCATTCAGCTCACAACCGCACATCCTTTGGTTTAACGACCGTTTATAATATTCCCTTCCATCTATGTTTAGTAACCCCAAATTGTCCCTTACCTTTTGGTTTTCGTTTTAAATTATGTACACATTTCTCATCTGTCCTATGTACTCCACATGTATTGCATTTTATGTACTTATTTTAAATTTGTTTCTCATATTTTTTTATGTTTTGCTGACCGTGCATCTCAGTGTAATCTTAGTAATTAACCAACTTAATGCACAAATTCTTGTTTTATAATAGGTTTATTTTATGCCTCTATATGTTTCGAGCACTGTGTGCTCATCATCAGGAGGTCAAAATTGTATTATACAGCATCTGGTATCATCACACCTGTAGGTGGCCGTCCCGTGCACAGGTCCTCTCTCAACCTGTGCACGGGACGGCCACCTACAGGTGTAATAATACCATATGATAATACAATTTAGACCTCCTGATGATGAACACATAGTGCTCGAAACATATAGAGGCATATAATAAACTTATTATAAAACAAGAATTTGTGCATTAAGTTGGTTAATTACTAAGATTGTTTCTCATAGTTTGATCAATTTTTCCAGTGTTCTTGAGGAAGTGCTCTTTTTTATAATACCAAGCTCTATTTTAAATTATGATTTGTCTGAGGTATTTTGTGTTCTTTATGTTCAGTGTCTCTTTATGACACACGTTGCAGGTGTTTTACCTTCATGTACGAGAGGGGTCTACGTGCGATCATGTGACACTGCTATGAGGGCGGAACAGTTGCACCTATCACACATGGCGGTATTCTGGCCACGGTGCAACTGGCTGCTGCTGCTGCTGTGTGTGTGAAGTGGTCATCTCAAGATTGATGACAGTGGTTGGCTGGTCCCTCTGGGAAGTGCTGTACATTGTCCCTTGTCTGAGTAATGCTTCGCGCCTATGATATTTCGGGAGTTAGTTCTGCTGCCACCAACGATTCATTTCTTGGCTACGTTTGAGTTTGCTGTAGCGGTTTCCCTGAAGTTTTCAGCTTGCCGGACTCTTCACTTCCTGGATGGCGTAAAGATAGAGGCAGTACACACTGGTAACTGTGTACCAGTGTAAGCGGAGTCATGTTCCAGAATATTGGAATCTTCGTGATTACTTGTCATTCTGATGGCAGGGATTTATGAATTGTGTATGTAATTTCACATATGATGTTTGAATGAAAGTATAATGGTAAACCCTGTCTTCATCTCCTGTACATCTTTCCGTATTTATCCGAAATTTGATGTTGAGAGGTCTGCACTGGAATTTCTCAGGTGTGCTGCATTCTGGTTTACGTGTTGCACTTTACACGCAACTCGAAATCTGTGTCCCCCCCCCCCAAAAAAAAAGTGTTGTCTTACAAAACTCGCGGCTATGCTGGACAAATTATAAGTATGTATTATGAAGATGTACAGATTTTATTTTTAACGTTTTTCTGTGTGTTAGCTATTTAGTAGAGTCTGAGGAAGAAGCGAAGTAAAAAATGAAAATCAAGATCGACGAAATGGGCGAAGTCGTGAAGAACAGAGATGCATACTGTTCTGTTGCAATCTGGAGTTCACCTTTCCGCTCTTAATGTTTTTTAAACTTGTTACTAAAATGCCGTGTGCCTATTTTTTGACGAATAAACTTCTGCAGCAAGGAACCTAAACTTCATAAGAACAGTTATTTACATATATTTATTCCTCCCTGTCGTCTGCATTCTGGACGTTAAATTGTGACGCTCCTGGATTCTTTTTTCTCTCACTTTGCAACTTAAAATGTGTTTTTGACAAAAATTAAATTGTAATTTACTAGGAAATCTGTGACAATTCCACCTTTGAATTTCAAGATTTTTCAGATAAAAAGTATGTGGCAAAATATTGCTCTGTAAACTATTTAGCAGCATAATATCGAAGAAGGTCCTGATAGGCACTTTAATATTAGTACGGTGGAAGAATATTCTGTTTGGCAATTTCATAGCATCTTTACATGGAAGTAGGTCCTGCTGGCCATTCTCTTAACCTTTTGGCGCCGGAATTATTTTTTTAAAATTTTAGCACATCCTGTATATAAAATGTGAATAATACAGGAACCAAATACGTTAGAATTATGAAACAAACTGCATTCTGAAGAGAAAAAACGGAGAGTATATACCATGTTTAAAATATTTGGTACCTATATTTGTTGAATAAATATATAAAATACAACTTTGGAGGTTAGCGGTGCGGTACGCCAGCTAAAGTTGACGTTAGGCGTCGAAAGGTTATTACCGTTACATCCAAAAGAATTATGTTGGTTACTTCCATATCTTAAATTTTATTGCATTTACACCACAATTTTCGGACTTAATTAGTTCGTATTCATGCTAATCTCTTTTCTTGATATTAGTGTTAGATATTTATCTGTACTGTTGAAGCATTTGATGGACGCAAACAGGTTAGCATAGAGGTAACTCTCTGTTCTTGTATTTTAGAGGCGTGCCGTTTAAATCTAGACCGAATTATTGTGTCTGAGGTTCTGTTCTTTCTATTTCTCAGTGCCTCAGGTGGAATGTAGGAATAGTGTCTGCTGTAGGTTACGATTCCCTGCCAAATTTTTCCCCGTTTACAAGTCATCTACCTCTTTCATTCGACGCTTGTGTTCCTTGTAATTCCAACAATTCCTTTCAAGTCTGAGAAAGAAGGGTCGATAAAACGATCGATAATCGACCTCGGAAACTATTTCTTATATTAAACTCAGAAAATGGGCTCAAATGCTGAAATTCCTCTATCGAATAACAATAGACATTTCAGAGCCCAATATAAATCAGCCGCCTACAAATGAATCAGTAATTAAGGCAATGCAACTGTTACACGGAGCACGTGTTTCGGTGTTGGTGGTGTTTCAGTCATCTGGAACTGTGTACATGCTACAGAACTGCAGAATGAATGCATAGCCATTATAACCCTTCATTTTTTTTTCTTTTTCTTCAAAATCCTCCTCTTTCTTCCCTTCTTATTCAAGATTTAGCGGCTGTCGTCACACGTTAGTTCTTCTCTGAATGATTATTCTCTCGGGGTACTGTTTTTCTTAGAACGTATCAGACTAACAAATTTTCTTGAGCACGTATTTTAATTTTTGCGTAGGTTACATCATTGATCGCTAATTGAAAATTATTAGCCCCCGGGAATTCTAAGAAAACTGCGAACGACGTTAATTGTAAAGCAGAAACGACTTGTAACAGAAGCATCTTCTAGCGTGGAAGTAGGTGCGGTACACTCTACTCTAGTAAGGTACGGGGTTTGGTAGTTAAAGTTTCAGAAATCATTCCACAGAGTATTGTATGAGAATTTATGAGGTAACGCAGAATTTTAAGGCTTTAGAGAGTTTTGTCACGAAGTAATATTTTACACTGCATATATCGTCAATGTAATACCCTGAAGCATCAAATTGCAGCCTTGTCACTGAATTTTTGTAAGAATATTCAACCGAGTAAAACATACCAAAGCCTTCTTTTACGTCTTTTTACCTTAACACCCCTTGCCAGTTTGCAGTGCTTCTTATTTTACGTTCACTTATTTTTAAGTTTAACACCCTTCAGATAGTTTACCTTTCATTTGTGGGAATATTATTCTTTATTTACGCCCTACTGATTTTCACCCACTCTCTCGGGAACACAACTAGGGCCTAAAACAAGGCCTTGGTGTGTAGGATTATGTATGCGTAGTGCGCCACTGTTGTTACACGTACTTGATGTCACATCTGAGGGCAGTTGCAGTGAAATGCGAAGTAACAATTACCATAGCTAACGATTTACTGATAAATTCGTGGTGAAGTATTCTGGTGTTAAAAACAGAAATTAACATCAAACTCACTGGACAGCCGACTGGTTGAAACATTAGTTTGGACTCCAAAAGATATTCGGAACCAGTGGCGTACCCAGGAATTTTGTTCGGGGGGGTTCAACAAATTGAGTTGAGGACAGAGGACAGAGAGAACGGGGATCTGGGCGGCGGTAGCCCCCTAGTCAGGGGTTCTGGAGGCAGCTATAATTCGGTACAAGAAATTTCTATTCATATAGTAAAATTTTCTTAATTTTTTGTACTTTTAAGACTATTTATAATGACAATCAATTTATTTGTCATTGCTAATGTAAAACAATTGCGAACCTAGGTAGTTCTAGAATTTTACTGCTTTTTTCGTAACACCTTGGGGTGTTGGCGTCCTAAATTCAGCAATTTTTAACAGTTTTCACAATCGGGTTGAGTTTGGCACGATTTTGGAGGGCCTTCGGAATTTCGGAGGGGAGGGTTTGAACCCCCCAAACCACACCCCTCGGTACGCCACTGTTCGGAACTCATGTTTATAATTCTCCGTTGAAGTAATTAGTATCATTGTGCATAATGAGTGAAGCGACCAAGCTACTAGTACTAAAGTAAGTGTAACGCTATACGCTTGCTGCGAGTTTTAACACAATTATTGATATCCTGTATGCTTGTTTTGACCCTATGTTATGTTGTTAGGAGGAAGGCGTGGTAGCTTTGCGAAGGCAGAAATGCGAAATGCGATACCTGTTAGTAAAATGTAAGAATAAGAAATAAGTGTAAGTAACGCGCGAAATTTGAATTTCTTAAGCGAATATCAGTACTGTGGACGTTTAGGATGTGACGCCCAGTAGTTATTTACGTGCGTGCCAACGTTTGAGTGAAACTTGTCTGAGTCAGACGTGGAAGCAAAAGTTCGAGGCAGCATGTTCTTCCGAAAGGTCGGTAAATATCCGCTAATTCGCGTGGCGTCAGTGTCGATTATAGAGTCCGAATAACACAACACTGAATATTATGTATTCCTTATATTCTGGTTTGGCGCAGTTGGTTGAGGCACTGCGCTACAAGCCGTAAGTTCGCGGGTTCGATTCCCGATGGTGTCATTGGAATTTTTCATTGACATAATCCTTCCTGCCGCACTATGGCCCTGGGGTCGACTCAGCCTCTAACAGAAATGAGTACCAGGAATGCTTTCTGAGGTAAAGGCGGCCGGTGCGTAGGGCTGACAACCTTACCACCTTCATGTGCCGACTGTCTTGAAATCTGGAAGCCTCAACCTCCTGGAAACCTCAGGGCCCCTCCAGGCCTGTAATGGGATTGCTTTACCTTATCTTACGTTATATTCTGGTACAACATGTTTCGGCCGCCCTATGTGGCCTTCATCAGGTAGTCTTACAAACGGATAAAAAGGTGTTTTTTTTAGGAAAGGGTCTCCCCAATACAAATAGTGAATATAGGATATTAGTAATTTGGTTATTGTTCCAAATAGTGGAATAACAATAATAATAATTTAAAACAAGGGTCAAAATTAAATAAAATCAGGCTGTGCTGCTGAGGTCCCATGACATGCTCGTAAATGTCAGACGTTGTCCGAGACATCTGTATGTCAATAGAGGAGCATCTGCTTTGAAACATATAGATGCGTAGTTGATATGTTTTACGTGACCATTGTTCATGGATTTAATCTTATCTGTGGTGTAGTACGCAGGTTCCGGTGGCCGGGCGGTCTAAGGCGTAGGTCTCCGGTCGCTCATCTGCTGAGATTGTGTGTTCGAATCCCACCGGGGACATGAATATTTGTCTGATGTGAGTGTTGTGTGTTGTCAGGTAGAGGTCTCTGCGACGAACTGATCACTGGCCCAGTGGAGTCCTACCAAATGTGGTATGTCGTTGGGTGTGATCTAGAAACCTTTCAGAGGAGGCCAAGGCCCACCCAGGGCTGTAGAGCCGACGACTAGGACGACGACGATGATGATGATGATACTGTATAGTACTTTAAGGAAAATCATCATCATCTTCATATATCTTTCATGGAGTTGGGCCACTTGTTGACCCGTTCCGGTCTCATGTATCCAGAAGTCTCTTCAAAGGTATACCATGATTCCTTCTGCCAGTTGGGGAGTAGTGTTTCATTACCCTAGGTAATCTGTCCGGCTTCTTTCCGTGAGACTTTCCAGTGGTTAAAATTTCCCCTGAATGGGTTACGGGCCCAGAGCAGGGTAAGTCCAGTGGTAGGATTGCTACCTTTAGTCTCTGGACTGGCATGTTTAGGGATGGCATTTCCTCCATTCCAGGTGAAACAGTTATACCGCTGTGACTCGGTCATCATTTTCTCGTTTGTGAGAATAGGGTATACCACGAGAACGCGAGGATGACTTTTGGGTAGGATAGGCTATAGTATTACCCCTTATACCCCTTTCAAGGAAAATAGCGTCGGTAATTAAATAAGCCACTTAAAAATAATTTAGAGTGAGTGAATAATGGAAGGTTATTTTCATAATTAAATAGGTAATAATGAAATACTGTATTCACGTTTGTACAGGAGAGGCCACTCACTTAAATAATACACTTTTATGCTTTTGTGAGACTACCCGATGATGGCTGTATGAGGCGGCCGAAACGTGTTTTAGATAAACATAAAAAATGTAAATTATACATAGTGTTGTGTTACTCGGAACCTATAATCGATATTGATTAGATAAACACAATTGAATGATAGTGGCTAAATTCAATTACGGCTTGGTGTTACATCTCTGAAGTCCGTATCGTTGAGAAAGGGTGCAGTTTTAAGGCGATCTCATCCAGTATTTGATAACCTTAATGACGTTCGGTGGACAGTATAAGTAATAAAATTTGCCAGTATGATGTTTTCTTCATCCTGCTGTTGCTTTGTAGGAATATTCACCGTATCTATCCGTCCTAAATAAGATATACAGTTCACAAGCGCGTACTTTTCACACCTATATTATTGAACGTTTGTTACCAAATATGGTTTGGTTATGTGATTATGGTAGTGATATTGTTTATCTAGTTGCATTTTAGGTTTGTTGACTGTTTACAGCCATAATAACATCCTACTGTCTGGCTGTGTTGATATTGACGTCATTTAATAGCAAGTGACATATACAGGGGTGCTGATAAGTCCTTAGCCCGACCAGGAAGGAAAGAAGCGAACAAACTTGGGATTTATTCAACATACTCCCCCACGAAGCTTAATGCACTTCTTAGCCCATTGCTCTAACTTTTGCAAGCCACTCAAAAAAAAAACATTCAGAACGTTGTCCGTCCAACCAGGTCTCTGCGGCAACACTGACTAATGGCTAAAGACTTATCAGCACGAGATGAGGCTGTGAAATTCATAAGGATTGTTGAATGGGTAAGGAGTCTGTGACTTGTTTAGAAGTTCAGTTGTGTTATTCGCTTGTAGAAACTAAAATGTCTAATACGTCAGCTAAGCTGGTCGTACCGCGGTAGAAGTTCGAACTCGGTACTTCTTGAGTATAGACGTAGTTGTAAACGTTGCTTCATTCAGTGATGTATTATTTTCAGGATGGCTGGAAACAGAACTGCTTGTGTATTTGTTACTGTAATTGTTTCACCAACCCGTTCATTGTGTTCTTTTTTCATGTCCCTGGAACATAAATAAACACATTCCTTTCTATGCGTTTAAACTGTATATCACATGTAGGTCAAAGCACAAAACAAAAAGAAGCCTGAAAGCTGCTATTGTCGTGAGGTAAACTACTTTTCAGCTAAATAATCATTGCAAAATTCCGAAAACCTTCCCACGTACGTATGTGAATACAGTGAAAGTCGTAGTTGATGGAGAAGTGTATATATTTGTTGTTGACTGTGATGCACGTACGTACATCGTGACTCATGCTGCTGCAACAGTGGCCAACTACACAATGGAAGACTTCCAACTGAAATCACCTATAACTCCCTCATAATTTTGGACTCATTTATGACAATATTTCAGCACGTAAAAATAATGTTCCTGTTTTCAACTGCTTCATACAGTTGGCACCTGTCTTAATTGACTCCATGATGGAGGGTCGTCATAGAGTACCTTTATCCTATACATCCCGATGTAATCATATATAAACTTTAATAAAATAACCCGTCAAATCGCAACCAATTTTTTTAATACTTATTATTTATTACAACATTTTTTTCGGCTGACTTGACCCTCTTCAGTTAAATACAAAAACGTACAAATGTTTGGCAGCTTTATTGCGACATTATGTTGTATAAGAGGAAATGAGGTCTGATTGTTACATGAACTGTGATAGTTTATAAGAATTCATGTGTATAATTTAATTTTGGAGTTTTTTTTTGTGTTCTCTTTATCCTAAAAGGATGCAGGAATTGTTTGAAATATCTAGCTCATACTTGCCAGTATACTTATTAAGAATCTACACAGTTGACCTACGGCATATTTACTTCTTGAATTTCTTGGAATTTATATTAATAACCATTTTAAAACTCGTCTGTACCAAAATAATTATTTTTAACACATCTTCGGGGCTTGTATGTTTTTTGTACCGTTGTTGCCTTGCATTCTTGGCATTGTTTTTATTGTACTTTGATGCAAAAGAGATCTCCTGCTGAATTATTTTCAGTTTGTGTGTGTATTCAGTTTCTTGCATTATTACAGCCTGATTATGGCTCAAGCTTGGGACCGAAACTAATCGCCGTTGAATAAACGTATTCAAAAAATTGTTGGTTATAACTGGAAATTCTTTTAGATCTTTGCGATTGATACACCAACGGGGGTGTTCCATTTAACAAAATTTGTAGATAGTTCCATGGTTTTAGGATTTTCTTTTCTTAAATGTGGACTAGATGAAGGTTTTAAAGGGGTGCTCATAAGTCCTTAGCCCGACCAGGAAGGAAACAAGGCAGTGTTTCTGTCAGAATGGCGTGAATTTCCTTCGGCACCTTGCCTTGCAGAAAAAAAAAACTTGTTGACAGCTCGCTTCTCGATGTTGTTGAAATTGCGCGCGTCTCTGACATGCTTCCGTGCTTGTTTCCTTCCTGATCGGGCTAAGGACTTATCAGCACCTCGGTAGTACTACAGAAAATCTGTAGAGCGAATTTGTAGTTTGTATGTTACGAACTTCTTTTTATTATGAGTATGGAAATTGAAATCAAAAGATATAATCTATATAACAGTAAGTGGCAGGGTAATTGTTAGAGTAATAATTGTGAAAAGTGACGACTTTTATAGTTTTGGAGTGTTCTTGGATTTTATTACTGACTTGACTGGGATATAATTTTGAAGATATAAAATCTGAAATCAAAATAATAACTTGAATTTGGAGAAGGAGGTACAGAAATTCTTATAGTTTCTTTTCTAAGGATAGGAGTGGAGAGAGAACTTACTTCTTCAAATCTGTAAGAATCTACGTATTTTACTTAATTACTATTCTAATAGTTAGTAACTTACTGTACTGTTAATTTCGTCCTTTAATTTCAGTTTCCATATTCACCATTAAAAGAAATACATAACCTATAAACAACAAACTCACTGTACAGATTTTCTGCAATACTAAACATGTTCAAGTAATGCACTCTTAAGAAAACAAAAGCTTCAAACCATGAAACTACTCTACCGAATCTTCTGAAAGTAAAATTATATGCCATAATTAATTTTTCAACGTGAATTAATCTTAAATTAAGTATAAGCTGTATCCTTAAAGGCAATTTTTGCATACGTTTAGGATAACTAGAATACAAACAACTTTAAAATTATATCAGAAATACGAATCCTTATGAATTATTACCCATATGAAAAAACGAGGAAACTGGCAACCACCTCACAAAACTGTAAGTAATACAACTTTACAAAACTTACGAAAGCCACAATACTCACACTATCACGACATAATACAAAAATATCCGATTTCACAATTGCAGAAAAACGAGACGCTACCGCCCCATAAAACAGAAAGTTGAAACATAAAAAAGTACAAGTGGACGGAAAAACCCCCCACCCCACTCCAACGGAGAGCTCCAAAAGCAGAACAACGGACACAAGTAGTTTTACACACGCCACACACTTAACCCTACTTATAATAGCACAGTAAATATAAGTCACATTGTGTATTAAAAAACCGCAGCAAAACACTGTAAGCCATATGGGATCCCAAATGCGCACAACCACCCTGTAAAGCAATAACGGTTCTTAACTTAGCCTGACGATGAGTACTGTAAGTCGAAACATGTTGCATTAGTATTATATTCTAGTATAGTTGTGTTGGTGGCAATATCTAGTAATAAAGTGAGATCTCATTTCTTTCCAGAAAGGTTAATGTTGCAGTTAATCTCCCACCTGTTATAAATATTTTTGTGTTTACCTGAAGATAACCAAGTCGGCCGAAATATGATGTAATGATTAATAAATAGTGACAATAAAATTTAACCGTCGTAGACTAGTTGCATAGTTGGTCAATAAAGTCCATGTTTTATAAATGAAATCCGATTTTTCATGGTCATTGACTCTCGTCGGTGGGCTGTGAACTTGAATCCACTCCGTATCATACTTTCCTAAGATACTTCCTTGATACTGTGAGTAGTTACTCAACGAAAGTACAAACTACGTTTTTTTTTCAAACCTAATTGTCCATGGAACTATAATTTTAAAAGTTACCATCAAACACACCTAGTTTTTATTTTACTTTTTTAAATTAAATTGGCAACATGTTTCGACCCTATTGGGTCATCATCAGGCTTTCACTATGAACCAGTTAGCTATAAAACTGCGTACGCAGGAATGGGATAATTCCGCAATTCATGCACGTACCCACGATAGCATAACTACACGTAAAGCCTCATAACTCATATCTGTGCATATTATCGGGTTGTTGAATGAAAACAGGTGAGATGAGTGGGGCATGTAGCACGGATGGGTAAGAAGTGAAATTCGTGCAAAATTACAGACGGAAAAAAATGTAGGCATAAATTGGGAAGTAATATTACAAGAAATGCTGAAATCGAACTATTTTTTATGTGAAATAATTGAAGCAGTGTGAAGGCTATCTTAAATATATATCGAGGCATGTAACATACATGTGTCGTAACCATCGATACCAAATGTTACCGGAGATACAAAAACAACTCTCAGATCGTCAGCAGACCGACACTTAAGCACGTTACGTTTTTACAAAAATTTACGGTCAAGCAATACTTTTGTGGACACAACATTTTGACAAAAGGTGTGCTTGTAACCCAACTTTCTAGCGTACGCAGCTTTATAGCTAACTGGTTCATAGTGAAAGCCTGATGATGACCCAATAGGGTCGACACATGTTGCCAGTTTAATTAAAAGTAATGAAATAAAAACTAGGTGTGTTTGAAGGTAACTTTTATTATTATAGTTCCTAGTGAAAACCCATCGGGGTGGCTTCAATCAAATAATTGCCCATGCCTTGTTTATATAAATTAGCTGTTTGGCTGTTGAATCCAATTCATACTTGAACATCGCTTATGAAACTGCAGTTTATCGTATCCCGCAGAATCCGTGAAACGGAGATACCCGCATTACTAGAAAGTTGGTTTACAAACTCATCTTTTGTCAAAATGTTGCGTCTACAAAATAATTGCTTGACCGTATATTTTTGTAAAAACGTAACGTGCTTAAGTGTCGGTCTGTTGACGATCAGAGAGGTTTTTTTTTGTGTCTCCGGTAACATTTGGTATCGATGGTTACGACACATGTCTGTTACATGCCTCGATATATCTTTAAGATAGCCTTCACTCTGCTTTAATTAATTCACATAAAAAATAGTTCGATTTCAGCATTTATTGTAATATTACTTCCCATTTTATGCCTACATTTTTTCCCGTCCGTAATTTTGCTCGAATTTAACTTCTTACGCATCCGTGCTACGTGCCCCACTCATCTCACCTGTTTTCATTCAACAACCTGATACTATGCACAGATATGAGTTATGAAGCTTTACGTGTAGTTAT
>Ga0123352_10010505_pt1 | contig 14522 bp, 2 predicted proteins | sample TergutLab28metaG_FD_89700 | JGI IMG/M metagenome (GOLD analysis project Ga0123352, IMG submission 89700) | Labiotermes labralis P1 segment gut microbial communities from Petit-Saut dam, French Guiana - Lab288 P1 | ecosystem: Host-associated > Arthropoda: Insects > Digestive system > Gut ... | reverse complement strand
TATTGTGACAGTTGTACATGTATATTTGTTTTGTGACAGCGGTACATGTACATTTGTATTGTGACAGCAGTAAATGTACATTTGTATTGTGACAGCGGTACATGTACATTTGTATTGTGACAGTGGTACATGTATATTTGTATTGTGACAGTGGTACATGTAAATTTGTATTGTGACAGTTGTACATGTATATTTGTTTTGTGACAGCGGTACATGTACATTTGTATTGTGACAGTTGTACATGTACATTTGTATTGTGACAGAGGTACATGTGCATTTGTATTGTGACAGCGGTACATGTACATTTGTATTGTGACAGCGGTACATGTACATTTGTATTGTGACAGCGGTACATGTACATTTGTATTGTGACAGCGGTAAATGTACATTTGTATTGTGACAGCAGTGCATGCACATTTGTATTGTGACAGTTGTACATGTACATTTGTATTGTGACAGAGGTACATGTGCATTTTTATTGTGACAGCGGTACATGTACATTTGTATTGTGACTGCGGTACATGTACATTTGTATTGTGACAGAGGTACATGTGCATTTGTATTGTGACAGCGGTACATGTACATTTGTATTGTGACAGCAGTACATGCACATTTGTATTGTGACAGTTGTACATGTACATTTGTATTGTGACAGAGGTACATGTGCATTTGTATTGTGACAGCGGTACATGTACTTTTGTATTGTGACTGCGGTACATGTACATTTGTATTGTGACAGTTGTACATGTATATTTGTTTTGTGACAGCGGTACATGTACATTTGTATTGTGACAGCGGTACATGTACATTTGTATTGTGACAGCGGTAAATGTACATTTGTATTGTGACAGCAGTACATGCACATTTGTATTGTGACAGTTGTACATGTACATTTGTATTGTGACAGAGGTACATGTGCATTTTTATTGTGACAGCGGTACATGTACATTTGTATTGTGACAGTGGTACATGTACATTTGTATTGTGACAGCGGTACATGTACATTTGTATTGTGACTGCGGTACATGTACATTTGTATTGTGAGAGTGGTACATGTATATTTGTATTGTGACAGTGGTACAAGTACATTTGTATTGTGACAGCGGTACATGGACATTTGTATTGTGACAGCGGTCCATGTACATTTGTATTGTGACAGCGGTACATATACATTTGTATTGTGACAGCGGTACATGAACATTTGTATTGTGACAGAGGTTCATGTACATTTGTATTGTGACAGTTGAACATGTACATTTGTATTGTGACAGCAGTACATGCACATTTGTATTGTGACAGTTGTACATGTACATTTGTATTGTGACAGTGGTAGGTACGCAAGAAGAAGAGCCTGGAAAGCTCTGTATACTCCACCTGACTGTAGACTGTAGACTGTACCACCACCCATTTCACATGTCGGTTATCGTCCAAGTTGAACGAACTATTCCAGTCTTCTTTAGGATAAGGCAGCCTGAGTTTACGAAACTGCTAAGATAAAAGCCCGCTGCTGAATATATGTCCTCACCGTATCTCACAGTTTACAAGTATTTTACAGGAATATTTTCATGAAAGTCATAATATTTGTTTATACATCGTCTTCTGTCCGACTGTCTTTCAAATGTTTTTTTACCCCGAAAGCCTTAACTTAAGCCAGTACATTTTCCCAGTCTCAAACACACTTCCGCTCGTAAAAGATCTTTCGATTTAAGTATTTTTACGATACTAGTAGAAGGGGCCGGTATGGTATAGTCGGTATAGCGACTCCCTACAAGATAATAGGTTCAGAATTCAAACTCCGGTGGGGGCAAGAGTTTCTCTCGTCTCCACGCCCATCCAAACAGTCCCCGGGTTTCACAAACAGACCCTTGCACAGTGGATATTGTAGCTCATTACCGGGGATAAAGATGTCAGGGCGTGGCTTTGGCCACTCACCACACTGTAGCGGCGGAGTTAAGAATGACTAGATTTACATTTAACTACTTTTTCTGCCTTCATTGCATGTTACTGGGAGCAATTTTCCTTAAACTCATAGTAGAAAAAAGACAACTTTATCATATATTTTCTTTTTAACTCATCGGACAGAAAGTCGCAGACGAGTTGGTAACATTCATGAGTCGTGTTCAGGTGGTCCCAGTTTGAAATCGCAGTACGAAGACTGAAAAGTCTTAGCGACGACTTTCGCGATTTACCTCAGTATCTTCTGACAACTATCACTCAGATTTTTATAGACTCAGATGCCGAAGGCATCTTCACAAAAACTGCACGAAATGAAATTAGAGCAAAAGCCTTCTGTGTTGCGACTTCTTTTTAATAAACTAGTTCGAAAATATTATATAACCTATGTCCTGAAACTTCTAATCTACACCGTCAAATGACGCAACACGCGTCTCAGCTGTGTTGCTGGTGATTCTTATCGAGTGCGTTGTTGCTGCACTCACCACACACGGTGCCCGATCGAATGATCATGCAGTACACACCGCGAATGGCGCGACGTGCTCCTAATCGTCCGTGCCCGTAATAGTCGAGCTGGTAACGCTGCCTAAGAATAGTGTTACCTTATCCTGTTCGACGTCATTCATACCTAACGTTTCGACGATCATAGTGTCACATGTACGGTGCTGGTAATTGTAGGTCGTCCACGGACTCTGCGGACAACAGTAAATGAATATAACGTAATTGAAGCTGTGAAACATGAGGCGGGGGGGGGGAACAAAATATGGCATAAAAACTGTAACTGTCTCCAAAGTACCTTCTTCCTTATGACCAGTGGGATCCGTAATACTCGCCGGAAGCACATGCTTCCAGAAGAACGCTACATCTGCTGTACGCACACCTACGAGGTTCCTATGGCTTGATCGCGAAATAACTGGCGCAGTTCGACGCTGACGTGTATCTCGAAAACTAAATTCCTCACTACACAAGTTGTATAAAACTTTCGACTTGAATTTTTAACAAGAAATCTCACTACGACAACCCTGCACAAGAATTCCTTTTCACCCTGCATACATGAATTAACCGCCACAGCTTAGTCCGTATAGCCACTAGTTACGGGCTGCACAGTCCGGGATTCGAACCACAAATGGGAGAAATTTTACGGATCCATCCAGACCGGCCCCGAGGTCCACCCATCATCCTGTAAAACAGTAGGCCTACCTGGCTTTTTTTACAGGGGAAAAGCGCCCGGGGTTTGTCGCTGTTCATTCACACGATAATAGCTTCTGGACCGAGTATGCGTAGAGCCATACCTGTACCTGGTGGGTCGGGATAGCATAGTCGGTATAGCGACACGCGACGGGCTGGAAGGTCCAAGGCCCGAATCCCTGTAGGGGCGAGTTTTTCCGCATCCTTTTCGACCTGCCTTGGGGCATAACCATCCTACCGTAAAATAGCTACCGCGTATGCTCCCGGGAGTAGAGTGACCGGTGCGTGCCCTAAACACCACTCCTACCTAGAGCCGAGTCTAAGGAAAAAGTAAAGGTATAACTCTACTCCCCCCTCCGGGCCTTAATGGCCTGTTCAAGTATAATACTAACCTTTACCTTTACTTTTATACTGCTAGCTCTCCTGTGGCCTGCTTGGCAAGTAAAGGGAGATCCTTTATTTTTATATGTGAATTAACTGGCGTCTATTATGCCATTATTCAACATGAAGAACGAGCAATTTGAATTTTGTACAGTTGTGATACTTCAGAGATTTGATTTGTTTAAGAAAGGGGAAATTAATTCAGATGTTTTAAGAAACTTGGCAGCCCTGATTGGAATTTCCACTGTAATAGAAGTCATATTTCGTTTGCTCATAGATAATTCCGAACTGTAAGTCGTGTAAAGAAATCTTCATAATGTGGTTGAAGGGAAGACTGTTAAAATAATATGGAAGTGCCTGCTTGCAAAGTAAGTTATGTTAATTTGGTTATAAATGTGCTTGTTCTACATTTCTACATATCTTACTCCCTCCGTTTTAAAAATAAACGATAAAGATAATAAGCTTACATTTACGCATAGTAGATTAAATAGACCTCGAATTTTGTTTCTCATACTAAGGGAAGAGATACTACGTACGTGTATATTGCGTGCGCCTGAGCAGAGACGGCTGACAAACGGGAGAGGAAGTAAGAGAAGTACGGATAAATTTGCATAAAAACGAATTGCATTAATAACCTTATTCGGATAGACTAAACAGGTAGGACGACCTAGGTGGGAATAAATGCAAACGAAGTTTTGGTTGGCAAATCTCAGGCGTTATTTCTCTAAAGAGATCTAGACATGGGTCGGAGTACATTTGACAATTTAGCTACTAAAAATGAACAGTAAGGACAAGAAATTATTCGAACTCGCCAAAAAATTGTTCATTTGCATGTTCTTGTGGATACGGCAAGAAAAATTTGGGCCCCGTTACAACATGGAATATGCTGATCAGTCCTAACTCTCACGCGCCGAAAGATTATTATGGAATTGAGTTATGTTTTATGTATAGCATGACAGAATTTTTCCAAGAAATCTCAGGTATAAAATTGGCTAAATTTGTAGAGCTTTCGAAAGAATATTCTGACTAGTAGATTTGTAAATTTTCGACTTTTGAAGGATGATTATATATATATATATATATATATATGTTGCATTTGTAACATGACGTGCTTTTGAAAAAGTGTTCTGATTTGTGGTAGATATAAAATTTTACGACTTTCGAAAATGTGTATTGACTTGTTCTGCGTTTGTAACGTGTCATGCCTTGGAAAAACTATTTGGACTTTTGTTCGATTTGTAATTTTCCGGCCATAGAATGTTTGTTATAGTTTGTGCTACATTTTTTATGTGGCATAATTTCGAAAAGATGTTATCATATATGTTTAAGTTTACAATGCGTCATAGTTTCGAAAGGATATACTGATTTGTGCTACACTTGTAAAGTGTCAAAGTTTTGACACGCTGTACCGGCTTGGGACACATGTATATAATAGATCTAAAAAAAATATTCTGCTTTGGGATACACTCGATCCTCCTGTCCATTTCAAGTTCTTTAACAGGTCTCCCACTATATCCTAAATAAATCTACGAGGCACATGTTTTCCTGGGTCATTGATTATCGCTCACCTGACGTAAAGTTTCCATCGTTTTATGCTACTTGGACTTTTATTAACGTGCTTGCAGTAATCCGCCATTAAAATAAGCCCCTGCAATCCTGCCATATTCTGACCCCCCCCCCCCCACTGTTAAGCTATATTTTAATATTATTTTATTTTTTTTACAAGTAGACCTAAAAATAATCTTTTCTTTTCGAACTCTAATTACTGATTTGTATGAATTTTACACATATTGCGTGCATTCATTTAATATTATGTCATTACTGTAGATTGCTTTTAGGACACGTTACAAAATATAATCGTAATTGCTTTACAGGTGAAACAAATTATGGAAGAGGCAGTAACGCGGAAATTTGTCCATGAAGAGAGCAGCTCCATTACCTCCCTATGTGGTAAGTAGATAATATTTTATTGTGCGCTTCAAGTGCCATGTTTTCAGTACCCATCAAAATTGAAGAAAAATTTATTTCTTTCAGAATTGAAAGCTTATCTATATTTTCTATTTCTTTCTGCTCTGTAAATATTTTCCAATATATTTCTGACTTGAATACTGGTGGGAGGAAAGTCTACAAACTCGAAAATAACATTTTTTACCCAGTTGGTAGTTTAATGGAAAGGTCAAAGTGTGAAGCAAAAGTTTGTGATCTCTAAACACAGAATAAAAGCATGGAAGTAAAAAGCGTGATTGGTTTTTCTAAAAGAGAAACCTACATGTTTAATGAGCTTAGAGACCATAGAAAGTAGTTAAGTATACATGCTGTGCGTAGATTATAAGGCATCGTAGAGCGGAAACTGTTTGTCGGATTCCTCAAATGCGATTAATGATGCTTTGGCAAATACAGGGCAGCCTTATGTGTGGTAAGATGACTGGAGATAATGCGGTCGTAGCCTGTTCCAAGCCATGATCTCAGAAACTTCTTTCCTTAACAAAGGAAACCCTGATCATTATGGCAGATGTAGTGGCTGGTAATAATTGCACAAGCCACATATTTCTAATAAAAATTTCGGGATTATTGAAATTTGTTTTTCGCCCAGTATATATACAGCTTCGAAAATGGAATCAGTTTCATTCCTCAGGTTAAAAACTGGGGAGTCACCAATTTAGTTTTCTCTGCTAGAAGTGAATTAGTCTGAGACTCTGAACAACTGAAGTATATCGACGAAATTTATAGCGATACCAGTAACATTCGCGTACTGAATTCCCACATAGTCGGGTTATCGAATGAAGAGGAATAAGATGGGCGGGGGATGTAAACGTACGGGGGAGAGGAGAGCTAATACAGGGTTTTGGTAAGGAAACGTGAGGGGTGGAGGCCATTAGATAGCTCTAGGAGTAGATGGGAGAATAATATTAAAATGGATCTTCAAGAAGTGGAATGGGGCCATGGACTGGATTGATCTATATTAGGATAGTTACAGGTAACGGGCCATTGTGAATGCGATAAGAAATCTTAGGGTTACACAAAGTGCGGAAAATTTTTTTACTAGCTAAGAACCTGTTTGCCTTCCAAGAAGGACTCTACTCCTTGGAGTTACTAAGTTTCTATATTACGGAGCCTTCAGTACTGACAAAAAGAGCGTCGGTATTGGATGAATGAAGTAAAATTATGGGGCATTGTTGGACTGACAATGACAGGGGAAAAGCCAAAGTACTATGAGAAAAATCTATTCAAGTGTGTCTTTGTTCTCTACAAATCACACAAGGACAGCCCCCGAATCGAACCGGAGACTCCCCGGTCAGAGGCTGACAACTTAGTATTGATTTATATCCTAAAAACTGCTGTTATGGCTTTGCAAGAAAGGTTAAATATGTACCGAAACTGTCAACAAAATTTCATGGAACTGTTTATAAACCTCCTGTTCGCAGAGGTCAATCCGCATACTATTATTTTGTTGTCATCAGTAATATCAACAAGCTGATGTGCAAACGCTGGAGATTAAAACGAATCTACAGCCATCCAGTGTCGAAATCTGAAAGTTTATCAAATGATAGATGTATTTAAATATGCAAATTTCGATAATTCAATTTCAATGTAACATATAACAGCGATGTGTCGGCAAAAGAGGATTTGTATGTAAATTTCTATAGGGTGGTGACATCGGACAAACAATAGGAGAAAGGAATTTGAAATTTTATACGTTCATCTCCATGGAACGAAACACTTTTTGAAAAGCAGAAGTTTCTCAGGCAGTCGAGAATTTATCCTCATTTAATGAGAAGCGAAATTGTATTATTGTGTTCATAGAAGCCCACCACTTTATGTATGACGAGCCAGATTAATCCAGTTCATACTCTCTCACTCAGCTTCTATAATATACGAAGAATAAAAAACCAACTAGACGCCACTTATTATTTTATTGTACTTCTTATAGGCTTAACATGTTTCGGACATTACTATGCCCATCATCAGGAGCTCGCGACTATGATGTTGATTACCACATTGGTCGTTTCGTTCTTGGTTTGATGTAGGTTGGAGGTTAGGTGCTGTTAGGCTGGAGTAGTGTCCGGGCTGCAGGCTGCAGTTTATTTAGTGGGAAGTCTAATGGTCAATGACTGGTACGATGTAGGTTTTATGCGTAGGTATTAGGGTGGGTTGTTTGGGGGGTCGTGATAATAGGTTGTGTTGTCTATGGCATTCAATTGGGTTGGGGGTGCGTGGTTAGTGGGTTAGTATGTTTGACGTCTTCTGGGTTCTCTTCGGGGTTGTTGTTCTCGGTGGGAGTTTTTTGGCCTCAGGTTTCTGTTGTGTGTGTGTGTGTGTGTGTGTGTGTGTGCGCGTGTTGTTCTCGGTGGTTCTCGGTGTTTACTCACCATTAGTCTTTCCACACACCTCAGAATAGTTAGACTTTATTGTCACCCCCAATACGTGCAACTATCGGAGATTCATCAATATATGATTTTAAGCGACGTGTATGTGCACAGTAATTGGAGCAGACTGTAGGTGTGAGTGTGTGAAGAAGTACCGCATATTTATGTATATTAAAACCTGATTATGATATAAAGAAGTGTGTCTGTTTTGTTGGTTTACGTAGTAAGAATTAAATTTCCTGCTAGCTTCACCATGCTGACTAAAGGATTTGGAGAGCGTGATAAGAATTTTCTGCACAAATTCTTTTTCATTGTTTGATGAAGTAGGGCATTTTATTTTTGAAGTAAAATTTTCGCTTGCCTTACTTTTGACTGTAGATCAGACAACGTAGCAGAGCGCTGCATAACACAAGAAAACACAGGCACGAGGGAGCCATCTTTCAATAAAGGGTTTAACGTGAAAATTTTTCAGAGGAAAAGCTTTTTGTGCAGCACCCCGTTTGTCCCTAGTTGACACTAAAATTGTGCAAGCAGCCATAAAATTACTGACGGGAAGAATATCCCTTCTTCTGATACTCGAGCTTTTTGCAAAAATTTTGGTGAGGATTACTAAAGAAAATGAAGAGCGAAGCAAAGGGTCAAATAAAGAATATTTGAAAACCGCCTGCTGAAGAAAATATTTTTGTCAAGGTGCGAAGAAACAAAAGTTCCTTTCAGAGTAGTTTCATTACGTAAAGATGGGCCGGGTAGCTCAGTCGGTATAGCGACTGGCTACGGGCTGTACGGTCCGGGGACCGAGTCACGGTGGGGACGATATTTTCCGCACCTGTCCAGACCGGCCCTCGGGCCCACCCAGTCTCCTGTACAATGGGTACCGGGTCTTTGCAGGGGATAAAGATAGGCCGGGGTGTGACGCTGACTCCTCACCCCTTCTAGTGGCGTGGTCAAGAAGGAGTAGAGCTATCCCTCTACTCCCCTTATGGGCCGTACGGCCTGTATAGAGCCTCAGTGCATGTACAAGGGTGCACTTTACTTTACTTCATTACGTAAAGGGTTATTTCTTATGTAATATGTTTTCTTTTGGGGTAATTCCCCGGCGTCTAAGCTCTAATAGCCGACGTTTCGAAACACTGTATCGGTTCCATCTTCATAGGCAGATGAATATGGAACAGATACAGTGTTCCGAAACGTCGGCTATTAGAACTCAGACGCCGGGGAGTTACCCAAAAGAAAACATATTACACATAGAACACGGCGGGTATTTCTTAATTTATACAGGTCACATACTACGTTTAAGATCTTGAATTCTAAAGGCTATTATGGGCTGGAAATGTGGCTATGTGAGGCACGAAACAATTGCTTAGAAAATTTTGTACGGAAACCTCATGAAAAAAGTCACATTACATACAGAGAATAAGATGGAAGATTAAAAACTTCCATACGGAGGAATGTCCATGAATGTTGTGGATAAATGAAGCTGACTGAGTTTCATATTTATTGTCAGGTCTTAAGTTTCTAAGTAAGTAATATTTGGTTCCATCATAAAATTACTGCAAGATGGCGCGTAGATTCGAGCGGATATGCTTGCCAGTTATGGCCTGTCGTAGCAAGGAGGTTCATTTTATTTGTAGCAGAACAGATGTTCAGACACTGCATTTCCCACCTCGCTTCCTTCTCATAGCGTATTGTATTACGTATAGCAGCAACAAACACTAATTTGAGAGGCTGCAGCTGCTTGTAAGCTGGCGATACTGCGGCAACTTCACCATCATATCTATCTTGCTTGTGTTCAATGCAATAATTTGTAGGTGCTGACGTCAATGAAAAGAAAAGTAACAATGTAGAAAACGTAACGTTGTGGCGCCTTCTGGACTTCAATCTTTTAAAGTCTCGCAGTTACTCTATGTACCACCAGGTTTAACACTCGGAAATTCTACATGGTTCTCACATTACGTTTATGTGTTTTATACGGATCTCAGAACAAACAGCAACGTTTGCCACACACAGCATTAGCAGATTGGTTTTGTATAACCTAGGTGAAGAGTGTTTACTGTGCGGTACTCACTGAACCTTTATATAAAACAGATACGTTTAGTCTTTAACCCTTATCCCGCTAACGTGGAGAATATGGTGAGCTCCTAATAATACCAGCAGATGGCAAATGGATTTTAACTCGGCGTTTAAAGGGTTAAATTATTTTACATAGCTTTTACTCTCAAAATCTCAGTATTCTACGCAATGTTTTGAAGAGAAATAACCTTCCACCTAATTTATACTCCCTTCACATAGTTATTCTATATATTCAATTCTGCTATGACGCGGAAGTTGCTCTCTTTTGAGACCTCGCATCATATAAAATCATGTAATAAAAATAGGATCGGTTCATTAAAAAATTTGGCCCTTTATTCAAACTTGTGTTTTCACTCTGGTCACCGAAATCGCGTACTAGCCAAAGCGCGCATGAGAAAATTTCTCTTTGTAACAGAACTATCTACTTGGGGTATCGCATATCAGAATACGGAAGTGATTTAGAAGATAAATTACAAACATACAACAAAATAAACGGAGCTATATGGAGACATTTTGGAAACAAATGAACAAAGAAACAAAGTTAAGAATTCACAACATTACAGCTAAAGCAGCATTGAAATTTAGAAGTGAAGCTTGGGTACTGAAGGAAAGAGAGGAACAACGTTTAGAAGCAGCACAGATGAAATTTTTGAGACACTTACTTGGAATAACAAAACTAGATAAAGAAAAGAATCAATGTATTAAGCAAAAAACGGGAATACAGAACATAGTAAAGGAAATAAAACAGTACCAGAAAAAGTGGCTACAACACGTACAGAGGATGGACACAAAGAGACTACCAAAACAAGCACTACAATGTAAACCAAAAGGACGAAGGAACATAGGAAGACCGAGGAAGAGATGGAGGGACCTACTTCATCTTGAGGATCAAGGAACAGGAAACACACCTAACCCTTCAGGAACATGATGATGATGATGATGAACAGAACTATCATCTATTTGTCATGCGTTTCATAGCCATTTTGTGGTAACTAAAAACACACAATAGCGCAACTGAAATGCCTGTATATTTTGTAATATTTATGGAATGAGGCTAAACTGTAATGACAGTTAATTCATTTTCTGATATGCCGCTTTTCATATGTCTGACAACAGTTCAGAGTGCACGTTTTATCTTTGTCTTAATTATCTGTCGTTAAAATCACACCTATGCCGCGCATTGTTATTTTTAGATAGTCAGTTGTTCGGGTTCTCTGACTTTGAATGACCATGTCGAACGAATGTAGGGGTAAATTTTAGCGGAAAATATGACGGAATTTTCGTAAGTGGTAAGATATAGTGGAAGGCCTGTGTATAGGTAGAAGTCAAATAGGAAGTACTAGCTTTCTGATTGATAGGGATTTGAAACATTTAGAGGTAGAAGAGCGATTAATGTGGAAAATGAAGATGAAAAACGTGTGAAAGGATACAGGCAAAAAGTAAATATGTCTTTCTGCTTAACTACGTAAGTATCTGGCTATGAAAGTGTGTAGGATGGCGCAGATAACCTGTAGCTTCATTCACATTCACCTCGGCTCGAAATGGAGGCGAGTGATCAGTTTCATCTCCGAAAGCAATAAGAAGAAACGACCGAAGATTTTATTCGCCACCCTCACGGTGACCGAAAGCAAGTACGTATATACCATCGGCCGGTTAGAGCTGTCAACACGGAATAACTTTCTCGTGAACTTAGAAGGTTTTTGCGCTATATAAGTCCGTTTTAATGGCCCAACATTTATCAAGCTACGGGAAACCGACAGCCCTGCAATGAGGGATTTTATATATTACAGGCAAGTTATATGTATATATAAGTAAAAAAATACTGTGGTACCCAATCCTTGGCAAGTTATCCAATGTGATGACGTGATTACAAAGACATTCTTATGAAATCAAGTGAGTATTTCGGCCATTCAACACGACAGATATTGAGCAGAACAAGGCTACAAGTTTCGACTAGAAATTATTAGCCATCACCAGGTCCCTACTATAAGAGCACAAAAAGCTGATTTTACAGTTGTGTTTCAGGTTCGAGATCACAGTCTTTGCAAATGAAATTACACATAAACTCTAACATATGTACAGGTATAAAACATATAAAGATAAAAAAATGTCGAATTTATGGAATGCCTCAAAGCAATACCGTAGACTTATGAAATTTTAAAAACATCAATTAGAATAGTATGATGGAGGTAATTACATAAAAAAATTCGTGGAAGCGACATGTAAATGTTGCAGTCGGGTCATCGAAGTTGTGGAAAAGCACTCGTAAAATAGGATTAGCTTCAATTCTTAAAACTTTTTTCGCGATGTTGTGTTTCTGTCACTAGTTCTGAAATAAATTTTGTTATATATATATATATAGATAGATAGATAGATAGATAGGGGACCGCTGTAGCACAGTGGTTAGGGTGCTGTGCTACAAATCGGAAGTTCGTTGGTTCGATCCCGGCTGGTGTCAGAGGATTTTTCATTGACATAAAATCCTTCCGATCGCACTACGGCCCTGGGGTGGACTCAGCCTCTAACAGAAATGAGTACCAGGGGTATTTCCTGGGGATAAAGGCGGCCGGTGCCTAAGACTGACAACCTACCACCATCCTGTGCCGTTATCACGAAATCTGGGAGCCTTAACTTCCTGGAATCCTCTGGGCGTGTCCAGGACTCTAATCGGACTGTTTTACCTTTATATATATATATATATATATATTTGTGTGTGTGTATATTTCTGTAATAATTTATTTACTGCCCGAAGTAAATTCCAGTTCAGGGCTCAAGTATTCTGAAATGTTACGCCGTGTACACAGCTAAATATTTACCGACGTTTCGAAGGCACTACAATCCTTCGCAACGTTTGTAACTGCTTATCAGAAGCATTGCCTAATATATTCCAGAGGACATGAATCTCCAAGATCACCGCTCTGAAAACATCAAATATCCCAAATATTCCAGCGGAGACTAAGATTTGTGACATTTGTATTTTACATAGAGTCCGTCTGCGTTACATTGTTATCTTACGGATGACGTGCTTGCTCGAAAGAATTATGTTGCCAGGAAAATGGAATAACCCAGTAGAACGTTCAGAGGGTGGTAAGGCAGCAGATGTAATACTGCATCCACCAGAGCGTAATTTTATTTTCTGTCAGAAGACCACACTTTCTGTTTTTAATCCTTCAAAAGCAGAAACTCATCTGTATACTGTCTGAACTATTTATTTATACTTCCAAGAACATGTTATATATTTACGTTATAAAATTCAATACGTTAATATTATTTAAGCAAATAAACTCTGATTATTCAGGGAAGCAAATTTATTTCATGTGGTGTACACAAGGGGCAAAATTCCGCCTCATTAGACGTTAGGCCAGATGTTTCATACAGCCGTAAAGCCGTAACTGATTCATTTATATTTCACCAATATGACAGGCAAAAAAAATAATTTACATTAAAGTCTCCGCCATCTACTTTCCACGAACGAAATGAATGGGCGAGTATGGCGCTGGGATGGTACGCCGAGATCTCCCAAGTGGCGTCTTAGCGAGGTTTCGCAATAATTTTGTGAGTTTGTTTATCACTCACGTTATATGCACAAATATTATTCTCTTTCATTTAATCACCGTTATAACTTTATTTGAAGAACGTAGACTAAGAGTATTTCACTTTATACCAGCAAGCGGGGGACCGCGGTAGCACAGTGGTTCACGTGCTGTGCTACAAATCGGAAGGTCGCTGGATCGATTCCAAAATGGTGTCATCGGGATTTTTCATTGACATAATCCTTCCGATCGCACTATTGCCCTGGGGTCGACTCAGCCTGCAACAGAAATGAGTACCAGGAGTATTTCCTGGAGGTAAAGACGACCGGCGCTTAAGGCTGACAACCTTAGCACCATCCTGGACCATTGTCACGTAATCTGGGAACCTTAACTTCCTGGAACCCTCTTGGCACCTCGGGCCTGTAATGGGACTGATTTACCTTTTTACGAGCAAGCGCGTACGCACACACATTTACGTAAATTTTGGCTGTGGTGTAGACCATACAGGAAAAGACACGACATTGAAGTATGATTGATGTATGATAATCTCTGCTTGTCTTCGTCTTATATAATACCCTTCTTATTTGAGAGTGTAACACGCGGGTTTTCTTTTGTTTAATGACTGTTATGCAAGACGACAGTGATTCCCCACGCTATGAAGCTGTCAAGAATTATGTATGCCTCGGGCGGCATTGCGCTATAGTACTGTCCCGACAGCATCCATCAAGCTGTATCGTAAGAACTTCTGAAATTCATGGTATGACTGGTTTCGTAGTATGCTTATAGGGTTCTAAAATACGAACTGATTACTTGAAGAGTTATCAGTGGCACTTATAGTGAGTGAGTAAGTGCGTAATTTCACCCTTGAAACTGACAAATACACCCTTGACGCTATCAAATACATTTTATATCGCTCTTACGTATGTTGACGTCTTTTGCGCCATCCTCCGGAAAAACGTACCAAGATTTAAGCCTTGCCAGTAGCTTACCCAGGAATTTTGTTCGGGGGGGGGGGGGGGGGTTACCAAAT
>Ga0123352_10010503_pt1 | contig 14523 bp, 4 predicted proteins | sample TergutLab28metaG_FD_89700 | JGI IMG/M metagenome (GOLD analysis project Ga0123352, IMG submission 89700) | Labiotermes labralis P1 segment gut microbial communities from Petit-Saut dam, French Guiana - Lab288 P1 | ecosystem: Host-associated > Arthropoda: Insects > Digestive system > Gut ... | reverse complement strand
TATATAAACCTTTCCTTGAAAATTCACTAGAGCCTGTAACTTCTAGTCGGGGCTCACGTGGCGGCAGCAGGCTCCTGTCGTTGCCACACCTGTACCAGGCATTGTACCCTCAGCACACAAGACGCAGTGACGTCAACACCTATCATGTCCGTAATAATGAGCAGGATCAGGACGAAACTCCGTCCTGATCCTGTTCGCAAGCTTTCAGCAAACCTGTATGACATATACCATTGCTGTGTGTACAGTGAAAAACTCCTGATGATGGACAGAGGACCTGCCGGAAACATGTAGAATTTTATTCCAAAAATAAATTTGAGAAATTAGTGCATCTGCTTGGTTTTATTACAAGAAATTAAGATTGTTGTCGTGACGCAGCACACAGTGGTTCCGAGGTATAAAATTCTGAAAAGGAATTGTTTTCATCTTTAGGGAATGGAGATGAAGGCAGCTTGTTCCTCCGAAACATTGGCTTCTACCTAGCAGTCTGGACTGCATCACATCATAAAAGACCTAACTTCGTACTGATGTCTCTGAAAACTTAAAGCCCTTCATTTGTGTGTTGACAAGAGTTCTTCTGAGTCAGATAATTTACGCGCACATCGTCATATGTGTTATTTAAAGTCTGGTTTATTAGCCGCAACAATTCTCTATTAATATGCGAATACAGAGAGAGTAACCGTTATAATTGGAGAGGTCGCTGAAGCCCAAGCTGCTTTTCTCCAGCCTCATTATCACGGACATGATAGGTGTTGACGTCACTGCGCCTTGTGTGCTGAGGGTAAAATGCCTGGTACAGGTGTGGCAACGACAGGAGCCTGCTGCCGCCACGTGAGCCCCGACTAGAAGTTACAGGCTCTAGTGAATTTTCAAGGAAAGGTTTATATATTTAAGCAAATCTGAACGTTACAAAGTAAAGTTACAAGTAAAACCGTGCTTTCAACTAAAATGCTTACATCGGTTCCCTTAGGTTCCCAAATTACACTTCGAAATCTTTTCGATAATTCTACATTACTGAACGTACAGTTTGCGTAGAAAACTACAGCCTTTCTTATATAGGCTTGTGAATCAAAATGGGGAATTGGCAACTGTAGAATAATAAACTTACATAAAATAATTATTCAACATAGAAAGACAATCGTCTTTTACTGCAAGTACACTTACACATTTGCAACACAAAATTACAAATAATGTTTATCTGATACATTATCTGAGAAAGCTTAATTAATAGGCAAGAGTTCAATTGATTTTAAGTATTTTTGCAAAGCTCCACATTCGAAATATGCATAAAAACTAACAACAGAGTATAATAAAACGCTGTAAAGTCTGAATACGGCATCACATACTACGTGCTAATGTGCGCATGTGCGAATCGGTCCGCTGTCTCTTCACTTTTTTTCCATCTTGTGACTTAGCTGTTAGCAAACCTGTAAGACATATACCACTGCTGTGTGTACAGTGAAAAACCCCTGATGATGGGCAGGGGAACTGCCGGAAACATCTAGAGTTTTATTCCAAAAATAAATTTGAGAAATTAGTGCATCTAGTTGGTTTTATTATAAGAATTTTTCACAATGCACGGTCACCTGAACGTCATTCTTAATGTTAGTGCGCCTTCCGTCTCCACAGAAGTTGGGAATTTATTTGTTGTTTGAAGGAATATAACTCTTATTTTTTCGAGTAACATTTTGCTGCGTGCAGTGAACATGCCTAACAACCAACTATTTTTTAACTAACCAAGACCTTTCCGTCTATCCCTTTCCTTAGCTGATTCTAATAGCACTCAGAATACTGAATATATTCCAATCATATCTAATCCAACCAGAATAATTCGAGATGGTAAAGGTAAAGGTAAAAGTAAAGTTCACCCTAGAACTGGCCACGAAGGCCCAGAGGGGAAGTAGTGGTATAGCTCTACTCTTTCTTTGCCCTCGGCATTAGAATGAGGTGGGGTGGGTTGTCAACTCCGCGACCCGGCCTCTTTACCTCCGGGAAAGACCCATTGTATGGGAGGCTGGGTGAGCCACAGGGCCGGTCTGGACAGGTGCGGACGATTATGATTTTCTGACCGGGCAGGACTGAACTCATTCTCATTCCCCATCGTCACTACCATTTCACCAACGCTCTGCACTCAGAATCACCCATTAAAGTCGATGCTGTATTTGTGTATCACAACAGTTGATGGTGTCGTTCAGTAATGAAATTACTCGTAAATAATAAAAAATCGAATTATGGGGTATTATGATCAAACAGATCGTGGCCCTATTTATGCACATTTTTCTAATTTACCCTTCACAATCGTTTGTTCAGTAGATGTCCTGTACCAAGCCGTAGAAGGGAAGGCATACCACAGATCTCTGTAATTTTGTATTAAATTCCGTCGAAATGGATGACGGAAAATTGAACGGACACCTGGTATTACCGGCTATTATCATGCCTGCTACTTAATTATAGGTGTAACGTGACTCTGGGTGCTCAGGAAGTCTTACTGAACTCGGCAAAGATCTGGAAAATGCTGCAATTGGAAGCATGCGGATTAATGTGAATTGTGCTCTTCTGGGTTACTAGGCAGCGAGTGGTGGTAATTTCTTACCGACGTTTCGGGACAACAAGGTTCAAGAATTCTTGAAACCTAAACAGCACAGTTCTCATCTACTTCACGGCGGAAGTCTGAAATTTGGCATCTTGGGGGGAGTGTCTGACTGGCCTGCTGAAGTACAATTACAGTATGAATCTGAATATTAACGATAGGCTAACGTTACAACAAAGTGCTTCATACTAAAATAAGTGCCACAGATATTATTACTATTATTATCCCACTGCAGTGTTTCAAACGGTACTTACACTTTCTCTTTCTAGATCCTACGTAACAGGCTGTAACAAGTCAGGGACGTGCCACTCTGGCGATCTGGTCTATTAAACATTCAAACTTCTGTTAATTACGCACGGGTGTTTAGTCACAGTTCTATGTTGTGACAATGAACAGGTTTATTCCCGCATTAAGCATCTGGCTTACATCTGGAAGACATCCGGTTTCTTGACTCCACGCACAACCTCTGGGTTTCTTGTAATCAAGTACTCAATCTGCTCATGAAAAATTGCATTTTAATCCCTAACATCACGCAGTTTCGTTTCAGATTATAGGCCGTTGTTGATATTGATATTGATAGGCCGTTATTAAATAATCTTTAAAGGCCACGTAAAAGCGAAGTATAGAGTCTTAGCAATACATTCTACAACATTGTACTTTTATTTGACATAGGTTAAGTAGGCATTATCAACCTCCATTTCTTTACTTGATTGTCCCTACTTCTGGTTTATTTTGAGAAGGCCCCCTCTTCTAAACTTAGCACCAAATCCGGCTATGTTAATTCTGTTTTTTATCAGTATCCTCACTCCCTTCGATTAAATGCAGGAATGCAGAGCCGGCATAAGAATGTTGCTGTCTGGTCTGTTTTATACGTCCCTACAATTTAGGAGACTGATTTGAGATTACGCGTGAAAGGTGTTTTGTACATATGCTTTATCTGCATTGCCAGTTTAGAACTACATGCAAGGTTTCCATAATTATTTTGGCATTGGTAATATAAATGTCTTAAAAAGAACTTTCTGAACTCTTACTTCAAATTAGCCACTACCTCTTTCTCTCATAGCCTCCCTGTTCCAAACTTACTAACTATGCTGCCAGTGGACGCTGTGCGCCTCCCTATACATATGCCAGCGCCGTTAATGTGCCGAGATACACAAGGTGGGCTGTTGGAAGGGGAATGGCGTCAAGTAATAATTTTTGCCATTTAATGAACTGTAAAATAATAACTTTGACATTAATAGATATTTAACGTTTTGAAGCACGTTCAGGGAAAAAATTAAGATGTGGGCAAATTAGACGTGTAAAATAGATAACGGGTTATTTTTGCATTTTGCGCCGTATAACTAAGGTAATTAAAAAGGGCGAATGAAATGGACCGATAAATGGAAGCATGGAAAAATAGAAAGATAATACAAAATTTATAATACAAAATTATTAAGAAAAGTTTCAGGGAAAAATTTGACAGAGGACATAGGCATAGATGGACTGAAAAATTACAATGAAAAATTACAAAATAATTTGAAGGGATATTTTTTAAACGTTGGATGCGTCGAACTGGAATAGGTTATGAACCAGTGGCGAGATTGTTTTTAAAGAGTGATGGAACGTGCGAGTTTCTTAACTTAACGTTACGCTTTTCAACGAAGCATTCCACCGTGTGGTTAGTGTTTGTTTTGCAGTCGCAGGATATTTAGAGAGGACTAGTCACTTAATAAGCACGCTTAAAACTGATGTTTGTTGGCAGAGTTTTGTTCTTTACCCGCTTATTGTTCTTGTGATATCATAGAACGAAAGGTTAATTGTGATTAACCACCTGTTTCATATGTATTGCAATTAGGTGATCGAGCGTAATTCTTAAATTATTTCAAGAATCACTGAAAACACTAAGAAGATCCTCAGGGAGGACAAGTGGGTTTCTGACCAAGAAAGGGACCTGGGACCTCCAAAATACGAAATTATTAAACTGTAACGGGCAGTTTATTTTTTTGGAAGCGATAAGCCCCATAAAATATTCGGATTGTGTGAATAAACATAAATTTATCAGTAGAGGTAGTACTGGCAGCTAAAACCTATCCTTTACAGAGAAGTGCCTGAGGATTCTTGAGTTAGTGGGCTGGCGAGGCCATCTGGTGACATATAAGGGATGGTGTTCTGCCTACATCCCACCAACTGCAGTTATGTAAGATGGACCTTGAAAACTTCTGTGGAGATGAACTTACTCAAAACCGCTTCTAACAGGACACCACACCATTTATTGCTCTCACCAACTGTACATTTTAATAACAGAAGAATGCTGAATGAAGAGAGGTAGACCGTATTTGTGAACAGGTCAGACTTTTAAATTCAGACTTCAGCGTACGCACTCACTTTGTTGTAAATTCAGTTCTTTGCGGTAGAGGCCCATAAATGTTGGCAGATGGCATGTGAAACCATTTCTGAACCCTTCCTTCTGATGTTGTAAGTAAATATAATCCTATGATATCAAATGCTTTTATCTTGCTGACATATTCTGAGAGAACTGATGAATTTTCGGGACAGTCTGTAGAAATATTATTCCATTAGTAGCCATTCTACATTTGTGCTAATAATGCAAGTGTTGCGACAATAATTCTGAAGCAGAAGACAGGTTGTTGTTCTGTATGGGTGTGAAACTTGGTCACTCACATTGAGGGAGAAACGTAGGCTGAGGTTGTTTGAGAACAAGGTGTTGAGGAGAATATTTGGGCCTAAGAGGGACGAGGTGGCAGGGTACTGGAGAAAACTACATAATGAGAATTTTAATGATCTGTACTCCTCACCCAATAGTTTTCGGGTGATAAAATCGAGAAGAATGAGATGGGCGGGGCATGTAGCATGTCTGGGGGAGAGGAAAGGCGTATACAGGGTATTGGTGGGGAAGCCTGAGGGAAAGAGACCACTTGAGAGACCCAGGCATAGATGGGAAAATAATATTAAGATGGATCTTCGGGAAGTGGGATGTGGGGTTAAGAACTAGATCGAGCTGGCTCAGGATAGAGACAAGTGGCGGGCACTTGTGAATGCGGTAATGAACCTTCGAGTTCCATAAAATGCGGGGAATTTCTTGACTAGCTGAAAACCCTTTAGCTTCTCAAGAAGGACTCTGCTCCATGGAGTAAGTAAGTAAGTAAGTAAGTAAGAAGACAGGCTAGTGCAACTTATTGTGGGGTCCTAAAATTTAATAAGCTTGTAGATCTTAGAAAAACGTAAAAGCTCATTACGGAAATTTGTCAAAATCTTCTCTAGGTTCAGGAGCACATATTTTTAAAAAACTGTGAATGGGTCTAATGCCATAATTACGAGTATATACTAACCTGTGCTTTATAAATAGGGTTAAGTAAGGTACAAGTACTCTCACTTTTGTTGGATAACAAATAAAGCGAATGACCTTGAGTTCTTTGTATAGATTAGGCAGAATATTGTGTTCCTCTATTCCATTTGTGTGTCGACCCAGTCTACATGGGACTATACACATTCGGAACATGACTGCGTGTTAGTGAGGTGTCCCTTTGTGTTCTCCGCACAGCACGCTATGTATTGCAGCTGTCCGTCGGGTGGGAAGGTGCATTATGTGGATGCTCTTGACCCACATTCTACAACACCCTTGCAACCCTCTCCAACTTTCATTTTCTTTTACCTTCCTAACTTCTTCAGCCACCCCTTTCTTGTTATGACGTCTTCCCCTATCCCCTCCGTGTATCGGTGCATTCAGTTAAAATTATAACAGAAATGCACGCAATGCACATCGGCGAATTAATTTATCTAGTTAACTAATTGCTACAGTAAAGTACATAAATTACTTCATGTTGTATGTGTTTGTTAGACCGTAATTAATTAATTAATTTTGAGGGCGCGACAATTTTTCCGATTGCATTATCGGCTTTCTAACGGTGTTGACTGAAATTAGGGTTTCGATTTTCTTTAAAACATGAATTTCTGTTTTCGAAACAATTCTCTGTGTGTTCTAATGCAAATATGGACTCCAGGTCTCTTTCCTCGGGTATAAAGGATTGGGGCATTATGCTTATAAACTATTTCCGTTTCTGAAGTCAAGAATGAATTGAAATTCTGCAAGTAATTCAGCGTGTTATGGAGAACTTCTCTTTTGCCACTATTGCGATCAAGCAACACTTCGATTTATAAGTTTTTCTTCTAACTCTGGTCCCACAGTTTTGCCTCTTATCAAGTTAAAAATAATCGGCAGTTTAGTTGTGAAATATTAGGAGTACTTTAGGTTGGGCTGAGAGCGGACTTCTGCTGTCTCTAATTTATTTAAAATTTTTCATTATTTTTCAGTGCTCTAGGCATAAAATGTTCTTTCATGTGACAACATTTTTAACTTTCGTCTGATTCCACAAATATGCAGGAAGTAAGGATTTTTAGCTTTGTGACAAGGCCTTTAACTGCAGCAAGGTCTAAAATGATCCACGTTTCTAGAATGACCTGTGAACTTCCCTGTTATCTGGAGCTTTCTGCTCAGTACATGTGAACTGACAGTCATTTTTCTGCATAAAAAACACTTCAGTAATTATGCTAAAAATATTAGTCGCCACCACATAAAAATTAGTCGCCTGAGCGACCAGTCTCACGGGATTTGTGCACCCCTGGTATATGCTCCGGGTATAATGGCATTTTTTGCTTTAGATTTCAATAAATCCCAGATAGAATGTAGACGCGTTGTTTTCTTCATTTCAGACGCTTCGCGTTTCTGAAGAGTGGAATAATCAGATTAACTGACTTAATTACTTACTTGTTCATTGACGTCGATCATGAATTCGCAACAGCCAAAGGAAAGACAAGGCAATGCACGAGTTACTGAGAAAGGAAACCGACATTTCAGCGTGAACGGGGTACATCCTACTCAATACACAAATACAGGATGGAGCTTTAGTTCCATGTTGCAGTTTGGGGAAATCCCCAGCGTTACTACTGGGAATTTTGACCCTAATGCTGAAAAGTAAATGTAAAGGTTACCTGATGTAGCTGCATCGTTTAGAATCTGGCAGTCAGTTAGAAAATTAAATTGAATGTAATTCAGAAAAATGTTCCAATTAGAATATTTGGACTGGGAAGAAATGGATTAAGAGGAGACGTTAGAAATTACTTGAAGCAAAATTATCTACTCTTGAAATCCGTCCTGCTCCTTCGCATTTCAAAATCAAACATTTGTTTCCGGTTCAGTCTAATGGAAGTATATAATAGAGTTCATGTCACACGTCAACTACGTACAGTTAATCGGACATGTTCCTGTATTCACGGCAATATTAAATTGTTTGGTAGAAAAATATGAATTAAAATCTTTAAAATTTTACCAATCTATTTCGTCGTTGGCTTTCAATTTATGTAACACTTAGATTTAAGTCTGTTGTATGAAACTACACCAAGCTTATTCTCTTAAAGCATACATTCTAAGATGTAATTTATTCATCTGAAATTAAGCATTCCTTTCATGTGGAGCATAAATTATTTATTTGTCTCCTCCATGACACTGATTTCAAATAAAAAAGTAGAGATTCATTTTATATGAAATAAGAATATCTTAAATATCTTGTTTCTAACAGAATAAGCGTTTTATACCTTAATGTAACGGTCTTTAATTGTGGGTAATAAAATATTTTAATGCTGGAATCAAATTACACTGAAGACTATAAAATACTTTGATTTTTTGGAAACTTAAAAATAACTCTGGGTAAATGACCAACTTGATGCACAATTACGATATATAAGACGTATAGTATATATAGTATAGTATAGTATTCTCTGTAAGTGACCGTCCGGCGTGCACGCCGCAAGGTCACTTACAGAAAATAGTATACCAAATGCTGTATTAAAATAATTCGACTTCCTGATGATGAGCACAGTGTTGCTCGAAACGTGTAAAGGATTAGAATGCAGAAGGTCTTGTATAACGTAATTGTGCATCAAGTTGGTCAGTTACCGAGAGTCGTACCAGGATGCACAGTCAGCAAAACACAAAATTTATAAACAACTTTGAAAAGAAAAATCATATCCTATTGATTATCTGTAAATCATCCGGACAGTACGCTGTGTTGCATAGTTGCATTCGACGGAATAGGAAACAAATGTATGAGAAGGAACTTCATCTTTTTTTTTTGTCACCTAATATTGTATTACGATTACGAGGGAGAGACGAGCTTGTTGCAACCTGTCATTTGCACTGGGAAATAAGGACTTCTGGTCGAAAACATTTCAACAAGAATTTCGTTCGGAAGAACAAGATGTAGTGGGGACGGCGAGAAGGGAAGTAGAACGTGGAGATGCGGAATTAAGTGACGTCTCTCAAGTTTCTGTCGGATGGCAAGGATTTAATAACGTGTTGTTAACCTTCGTGTTTAAGAAACGCAGGAAATTGCTTGACCGTTGGTGCAAAAGAACCATTCTAAAGAAGACTTTGCGGCTTTGACTTAAGTTTTAGTCACGCCTTCGCCTTATGTAAACCTACACGTCTGAGACACAAGTATATAATTTTGTCATTTGTTTACAATTTTATTCACTTGATGGCATAGTATATAAACCACTTCTTTTACATGTGATGTTACAGCAGCATTTAAGAAAATCTTCTGCTGTAGATTTCTATATGAAGTTTTTTTCTGAATATGCAAGGTAAAGCTCACCTTATAACAAGTCACGAAGGTCCAGAGGGGGAGTAGAAGTATAGCACTACTCTTTCTTTAACCTCCGCGCTTGATGGCGGTTGGTGGTCAAAGCCTCGCCCCGGCCGTTTTACCCCTGGGAAATACCCGGTACACATTGTACAGGAGGTTGGATGGGCCCAAGGGCTGCTCTGGAGGGGTGCGGAAAATCTCGCACCCCCACCGGGAGTCGATCCCCGGATCGCCCAGCCAGTAACTTTTTGCTAGACCGACTACGCTATCTCGGCCCGCTTTCGGAGTAAACAGGCTTTAAGACTTCAGCAACAGATTCTCAGAATTCAGCGATATAGGTCAATCCGGTAGCATTGCTCTGGAAAAGAAACTACTCTAATGGACTGCGGTTTAAGGCTAATGAAAACGCTTTCAATATTGCACCTTATATGTATTTCTAAATTGCATCTTTTACAAAATTTTATGTTTTGTTGACCTGCTTCCCTGTATAATCTTTTTCAAATGAAACCAACTAGATGCACACTCCTTTCTAGTATATTTATTTCAACTTCTCTACGTGTTTCGGGCAACTATGTGCCCATCATCAGGAGAACTTACTGTATCTATCCGACACTGGTATTTTTCACCTCTATGGGTGCTTGTCTGGTCTCATCCCAACCAGCAGACCAGACAGCCACCCACACAGATTGCAAAAGATGCATCTTTTACAATTGATGCAGTATAATAGTTTATATATTTGAAGCAGTCCATTCACTTCCTGTCCACACTCGTGACGGCCGTTGCTAAGTACGGCAGTAGCAGCGCCATACAACTCACAAAGTACACGAAATATTTAAGAGATTAATTAATTTAAGCCCTTATCTTGTGAAAGTATCTTGTTACTTACCATTTACGAGCATTACAGGATGAAGAGCACAGGATTGTTTATACGGGAGCACTGTTATCTACAACTGCAATTTGTTTTGAAATGAAGGTTTTGATCTGGATGAATTTTTGCCAGATTTTCTTGCCATGAATTTCTCTTATACGTTATTAATTTTTGCGTGTCGTGAAAATAGGAAATGAAAGTTTAGTTACTGCATGGATCATGTACTGGGACTATGCATGTTCCTGTTTGGGTACGAAGTGGGTATAGAGAATCATCCAAGTAATCCACATCCTTAGATAATTCAAAGTTTAAAATTAAACCAAATTCAAAATAAGCATATTGGATTGAATCGCGAAGGTTAAATACGCAAAACATTACGTATAAAGGGTAAACTGGTGTGTTTCTTGAAGTCTGGGAAAAGGTTAAAAAAAGAACTGTCGCGCTTAATTTAGAGAAATATGGACTGCTCTGGCATGCTTAAAAAAATAGGCTTTTGTTTCCTGTGAACAAGCTAAGGAGTTTCAGCGTTCTCCCTTAGCAAAAAGCAAAAACCCAACGATTCTTACAACTTCTAAAAAGTCAATACAGGTAATCGAAAAGGTGTAGTTTACAAGATGTTTTTCATTTATTTATCTACATATTTTTTATGTTCCTATGAAACCGAGTTGAGCAAAGGTAGATACTGTAGAACAATTTATTCTTGCATCACTTCAATTATTAACCAACAATTGCACTTACATAAATTCCACATAAAAACATTTAAAAACAATTAAAATCACTCCGACATGTTTCGATTTATTTTAGATCATCATCAGGGAGCTTTTTTTCTCCTTGCTAAAGTTATATTATAACATTCACAATTTAATTCGTTTCTGTAAACATGGTGTTGTGACAGTATGTCTGTAAAATAAATTATACTTATTAAGTATATTGTCAAAACAGCTATATGAACAAAATGCATTAATAGGGGTTTTTATATACAAATAATTTAGCTGTATGGATTATGAGGCAGTTTGCTTACCATGTTGTATGGGAATGCGCTATTGAGAGTGCTGCTAGCTAGGTGTGCATCCTTGAGTTGTGTCTTTCGTGGAAATAAATCAAAACGGGACATCTTAGTAAAATGCGAAATAAAAATAAACGCTGGAAATTGTAGAAGTCGGCTTTTTACAGACGTATTAGCCTACGGTTGCGAAGATAGCATTTTGCTTTTAAAAAAAAACAAGCAGTGGCTGTGAACAACACTAGCTGTAACCTACAAACTCTCTCAAGTAATTTGAGCGTGCAGTTCGTAGTCTGTTTCATCTCAATACCCATTCCGAATGTCTTGTTCGTTTCTACCCAGAGGTGTCAATGACATGACTGCCGTGGCGTTTACCAGTCGGCGTCCTCTATCATCCCTGACACCTCCATAACATTTAAATCGTTAAAGATCACTCTGTTTTTCCCTGCAAGTTCACTGGCTTTATCTTCATTTACTGAAGCTTCATACTTGCAAGATTAGCCGTCTTAAACCGGACACCACTAAACTACACTGTGGTGAATGGTTATTGAGGGAAGGACGCAGAAACATACAAGCCATAGCCTGATTATCAGATATCACTGGATATACTCATGGTCACCTATCAAATACCATATTATTTGTATACAACGAAAAACGCAATGTACACCACAGAGTAACATAGGATGCTTGTAAAATAAAAATGTAAGGTTAAATACCTGCTTCCGTTAAAGGGAATGTTTTGCTGCTACGTACAAACCTGGCACCATTTTAAAGCCCATACAATAACATTTGTGTCGCGTTCCAACACAGACCTCAGCTTTGTGCACACAATTCTGCAACCTGGAAGGCGCAGACTCTACAAGTTTCGTGAAGAATTTAGAATTGCAGCGGCGGAAGTTTCTCCAATTTGCTGTTTCAGTTCATAGCGTTCTTGATTTTTATTGGTCGACATCCACAGGATGTTTTTTTAGCAGTCTGGTGTTGTCGCCCTGCCTTGCCATCATGATCTCTGAAAATCCCATGTGGCCATAGCATTCCGCATGAAAGAGCTCTTGAAGATAATTGGATTTATATTGAAGTATGAGACCACAGGATACCGCATGGTCTTTGCAGTAGTCAGAAATGGTATTTATCTAGCATTACGTTTAGGAGAGACATTTACATTCATGTACTCATTTATGTATTTATTTTATATTCACCTTGTATATAACTAACACCATGGAGCAGAGTCCTTCCTGGGAAACTAACAGGTCGTCAGCTAGTCAAGAAATTTTCCGCATTTCATGAAACCCGAAGTTTCATTACCGCATTCACAAGCGCCTGCCACCTGTCCCTATCCTGAGCCAGAGCAATCCAGTCCATGCCTCTCCATCAATTTTAATATTATACTCCAATCATTCACCTTGTATATATGAATAAAAATCTCGTATTGACTGTAGAAATGTGGGATAACTTACGAATCCTATGGCAATAATATCCAAAGGGAATATGCGTTACAGTGCGCAGTTTCGATGCAGTAAAATGAAATCAGTGCTCACGTCCTCGCCTGGTGAAAAGTCCTGCCGACACGATAATTTGAAAGTCATGGAGAAGCAAAGGCTTAAAATCCTGAATAGCGGGTGGCCTACATATGAACTGCTAACTGATGTATTCTGTAACCAAAGAGGTTATATTTTATAAATAATTCCTGACCCTGCATTAAGACGATTCAATACAAAGATAAAACCATCAAATGCATATAAACATTTAAGAGTATCTTTTATGATAACTGTAGTAAATCAAATACTTATACATGTTTAAAGTTTCAGGTTTAATGGCACGCTTCTTGTTGCTTATCCCTTTCACCTTCGAACATCCAATAAAAGCGATTTAAATTTAGGTCTTTTTCTTCTGAGATATTACGCAACGGAGATGGGTAGTTGGTTATCGACATTTCAGTACAATCAGTCCTACTTTTAAGGGTGACATGGGCTGCTTTAATTTTGAAGATAGTACCGATAGGCCGTCCCGAAACGTCGGTAACCAAAAACGTAAGTCACGAAACATTCCAGGACGAAGGTCTCAACTACACCGCGCCGGAAACCTGATATCTGGTTCGGATTTAGTGTGCAAAGTTATACCAGCCTGTGTTTTTGTGACACGTAATTGAAAAAAGAATGTTAGTATTGCTTTCTTCTGCCATTCGGGGAAAGTGTGTCAATTTGTGGTGTTTTATGGCAGATTTTACAGTTATTTTCTGTCTCTAATGTCAGTATTTATTACACTCAAAAGGGTACGCCATTTGAACATTTAGTCTTCTCTTTGTTAAAAAATGTGAACCAGAAAGATTTTGGCAAGAGTCTTGCAGGTTGAATTTTGCATGTTGGGGAGCAAATAGCATAGTATCTGCAGAATTAGTAGTATGTTAATGCTTAAAGCGCAGGAGATGATTCGGTCACTCCAACCAATTCTAAGCAACAAAAAGTAACTGCGTTCAACTCTGATAAACTTTGCTATATAGAACTGCAAACGCGCCTCTTTCTCAGTTCCTGGTTTTAAAAGTAACCAAACAGCGTGACCTTGAAACACGAAGAAATGCGAATCCAGTAGCTCCAAATTAGGATCGCTGTACATATGCCGCGGTATGCTATTTCTTCCCTACATTTTGTTATTCTCAACATGTGCCTTTAACGTGAAAACATTTTTAAGAGAATGTTCTCATTACAACACAAATGGCAGATAAATGGGCGAATTAGTGCACTAGATTAACAGTTTGGCATTAAATGGACCCTTTATAATAGTCTCAAGTTAGGGGAAGGTGAGGAATTCATAGAGAATTGGTTGTAAAACAAAGACGGCCGTAACTTTGGGCAGCTGGTATAGGTGGGAAATAACATTAGAACTGATCTTAAATAATACGTGGGCGGATATGAACTGTTTTTATCCGGCTCGGTGCAGGGTACACTGGGGGGGGGATCGTGAAAAGCGAAATGATACAACTCTGAAATTCACCCTGCATAATCGTCCATCTTTTCCCCTTATTCCGTGCTACACAATCGTCGAAACTGATGCAGCCCGTTTAAAGCACAGTGTGATAGACGGCAGGTACTCTACCTTCAGGAGAAGTCATGTCTTTGTAATTGATTACATGTTGTCTTATCTCACTGTACTTCTGTTCTTGAGATAATAATTTTAGGTGCCTTCGTAAAATTGCGAAAAGCGACAATTAGCTTCGTCATGTCCGTCTGTCCGTTTTTTCCGCGTGGAGCAACTCCGCTCCCACTGGACGGATTTTCATTAAATTTGATATTTGAGTATTTTTCCAAAATCTTTCGCGAAAATTCAAGTTTCATTAAAATCTGACAAGAGTGACGGGTATTTTGCATGATGACCAATATATATATATATATATATATATATATATATATATATATATATATAT
>Ga0123352_10010500_pt1 | contig 14526 bp, 10 predicted proteins | sample TergutLab28metaG_FD_89700 | JGI IMG/M metagenome (GOLD analysis project Ga0123352, IMG submission 89700) | Labiotermes labralis P1 segment gut microbial communities from Petit-Saut dam, French Guiana - Lab288 P1 | ecosystem: Host-associated > Arthropoda: Insects > Digestive system > Gut ... | reverse complement strand
TGATGTATCAGTCAAACACAACAAAACTTTATTATGTTTATTATTGTATTATGGCAACATGTTTCGATTCTTATAGAATCATCTTCAGGCCCTTCTAAGATACAGATCCTTACTTAGCAATGTTTAAAACGCGCTGTGAGACCCCAAACGCTTACATTCTTGATATAACTATGTATAAAATGCATATGTCGTTATGTTATTATTGTACAGTCAGGATACTTATTTCTAAAACTTTAACCGGTGCATATGAAGGAGGTTACACATATGTATTAGAGATCTCAAGGATCTGGAGGAGGTTACACATATGTATTTGAGGTTTCTAATACATACATGTAACCTCCTTCATATGCACCGGTTAAAGTTTTAGAAATAAGTATCCTGATTGTACAATAAGGACATAACGACACATGCATTTTATACATAGTTATATCAAGAATGTAAGCTTTTGGGATCCCACAGCACATTCTAAACATTGCCAAGTAAGGATCTGTATCTTAGAAGGGCCTGAAGATGATTCTATAAGAATCGAAACATGTTGTCTTAATACAATAATAAACATAATAAAGTTTTGTTGTGTTTGACTGATACATTGTTGTATATTTATATATGTGTTTCTCATAAACCATGTGCTAAAATTTAAATACCAACCTGGCAGTTTAAACCTCATCCTACTAACATGGAGAATGTGGTGAGCTCCTAATAATGCCATCAGATGGCAGATGGGATTTAACTTGGTGTTTAGAGGGTTAGAGACTAAAGAAGGATTCATGTTAATATTATTAAAAAATGTTTCAGTCATGATCAAAGCAGAGTAGGAATAAGGAAAACTCGTGACTGTAATGCTGTAACGACATTTAGGAGCTGGAAGGTTTGGCTATGCTCACAGAAGTTTTGGTGGCTTTTCTCAGATTCTGGACAGTACTTGACAATTATATTGTAATATTTCTACAGCATCCAGTCAGTTCAAGATTATTGTCAATAAGAATATGATGTAAAGAAAAGAATCAATGTATTAGGCAAGAAAATGGGAGCACAACATAGTAAAGGAAATAAAACAGTACCAGAAAAAGAGGCTACAACATGTACAGAGGATGGACACAAACAGACTACCAAAACAAGCACTACAATATAAACCAAAAGGACGAAGGAAAAGATGGAGGGACCGACTTCATCTTGAGGATTAAAGATGAATAGATAATCTATCGCCATAAGAAATAATCAGGTGGCGTCAGATCGGGCGAGCGCAGTGGCCAGAGTGGCCAAAGACGCGTCATTTCGAAGGGACTTTGGCCACCATGATCGCCCGATCTGACACCGCCTGATTATTTCTTATGGGGATATCTGAAAGGGAGAGTTTACCATAACAAACCACAAACCATATACACCTTGAAAGCAAACATCACCGAAGAAATTCGGGCAGTGACAGTGGATGTACTGGCAAGGACTTTCCAAAATATGGCGCACCGGGTTCAATCCTGTCTGGATGCAAATGGTGGCCACTTCCAGCACACGTTATGATGTTGTCACATTTCTTACACAATGAGGTAAGTCCTCTTCAAATTTCGTTGCAATATCCTCATTAGTGGTAAAATGATTAAAGAAATGCCAGGTTCAGTAGTGAGTGGGACACACTGTAGATATTAGATATATTTAACTGCAATTGGGTTGACGCCCGGTGGCAGTAGTACAGTACACATTTACACACAAACAGTACACAGAACAACACAATTACTGAATGACAAACTCACTGTGTGTGAGTTCTGACATGCATTTCACAGACCAAACTGTGTATGTGAATAATGGGTGAGTCATATAACTTCCAGCAAGAGTAATGAATGGCTGCTGGAAAAAAAAAAACATATCCTGATGCTGTCCATGCCTTTAGAGTGTGTGATTTTTCCCCCACTGCACACCAATATTACAGATCTAAAGCATGAAGATATGATGAATCAGAGGAAGAATGAAAGAAGAAAAGACTATGCAAGATTTCAGGCTGTCGGTGAAGATGGTGTAGCCGAATTATCACAATGAGGAACTGGCACAGTCGGAGGACAAACAAATGTGTATAGAAATTGATGACGATGACAACAGTGGCAGTTCAGAAGTAAAGATGTTAACAATTATAGGTTTAAGAGAAGCCTGCAGCATAATTGAGGAATCCATGGATTATTCTGGAGACTCTGAACCTCTCTGGATCACTGTACCGTTGTTCAACACAAACAGTGAGCTGTCTTTTCAGGGTAAAAGGTAAAGTTCATCCTATAACAGGCCACCAAGGCCCAAAGAGGGAGTAGAGGTATAGGTCTACTCTTTCTTTAACCTTGGCACTAGATAGGGTGGGTGGTAAACTCGATGCCCCGGCCACTTTACCCCCGGGAAAGAGACCTGGTACACAGTTTATAGGAGGCTGGGTGGGCCCCAGGGCTGGTCTGGACAGGTGTGGGAAATCTTGCCCCCACCAGGATTCAATCTCCGGACTGTCCAGCCCACAGCGATTCACTATACTGACTGAGCTACCCCAGCCCACATTTTCAGGGTACAAAGTGATTTTAAAAGTAAAAATGCCAGCTGGGGACAGAACAACGAATGTTTCTAGAAAATGATAACTAATCACAGAGGAATCCCCACCTCAGGCATGCTACCCCAAGGAATGGGTGAAGATGAGCAGAAGGCAGTAGATGACCCTAGTATGGGTTCTGCTCCTTCAGCATCCTCCTGCATTGAATTCTCTGGCGACATCCACCTTCAGCCATCCCATCAAGGTGAACACTTCTACCCTTGAAGGTAAGATAAAACTGCTGTACTGAAACATGTCTTCTAAAACAGGTCAAATTTAGTTACTGCTTGTTTCTACATACACACCAACCTAGTCCCCATTGTTTCTTGTTGCAGGTGCGAATTCCCCACTTCAGAGGGTATGCAAATCATGTGGTGTGTTGTGTAGTTGACACACTTCGATTTTTTTTATTGTGGTTTTCTTTTAGCGCTCTTACATGTACTGTATGTTAGTCATAAGCTAAATTTACTGGTGCTTAGTTCTCGCTTCTCTTAAGACCAGGCATGGGAGGAATATAATTTCCTTCCATTTCTTTTTTGTTTATAACTGGACTCGCTAAGTGTATCACGCGAGCAGTGTGTGGAGCAACACATGTAACAATAGCTGATTTTGTTCTGCGGGAGCAGTCCGCTGCATAGCTCGAACTGTGTCTGAGCAGCAGAGTACGAAGCTGGACTGTCAGTGAGTACAAACAGAAATGAAGAGTCCACTGGCAAGAATTGTCACTGATACATTTCAGTTGTAAATGCAATTACTGGGGATTACTGAGTGTGTGTGCGGCCTGCCTGACTCCCCGTCTTGACCAGAGTTACGAGCTCCGTCCTCCCTGGGAACAACTTCTAAGATACGTTCCTCATCGGGTCCACAATGGATACAACAGGTGGTTTTCTGGAACCAAGTGACCACAGTTAACAATAACGCCCTACACAAGAATTTTGCCTCAATAAAATTCAGTTATTACACAGTACATGTAAGTACAGTAGTGGATGCAAGATTTAAATACTTTGTGCCTGCACCCCACCTTTTTTAAATTCCTTACATAAGAATGTTAATCAGTTCAACTATTTTCAGAGTACATGCTTTCTGTATTCACTGCCACTGCCTTGCATTAACCGACAGCCATGCATTAGCAGCTTGTGGATGTATGTGGGGCGATTAATATGCCCATGAAGGGAAAGAAACCGCGAGAAATCAAAGCAACATATAACCATACTTCAGTTTTGTGCTTTAAGTGGGGGGCAGGTGCGGTATGTAGCGTGTTCTGTTGCTTCTGTAGGAGAGGAAAGTAAATGAAGTAAAGGGGCATAGGCCATCAGTCACAACAAAGTTTTATGTAATATGTAATTTTTTTAACAAACACATAAATATTTTTTCTTTGTTTCCATTAGAGAAAATGTTACGTATTGAATACAGAATGCATGTCCCTACTCTTTAGTTTTCTTAATTTGATTTCAGTACTGAAATATGTTATGTTGGGAAATAGCGTACTTATCACTGAAGCGTAAGTTGCGGGTACAAATTACACATATGCACATTAATTCTTATGGCATAAATTGCTCATGCTTAGTGCTCTGTTTATTATGGAACCAATTTATTGCACTGAGGGATGCCCTTGTGTGTGTGTTTTTTTGGTTGGTACGTTAGTATTTTTAACACATTATATATTAGACTATGACAAGTTTAAGGTCTCTGGCTTAGTGCTGTGAAGCATTTTTGTAATATAAATAAATTCTGTTGTATTACATTTGGTAGCATAATATTGAAGTGGACCCTAAAGAAATCTGTTCTATGTGGACTGGATTGATCTGGCTCAGGGTGGGGGGGGGGCAAGTGGTGGTGGTAATAAACATTCAGGTTCCGTTAACTAGGGGTAATTCTTGACTAGCTGTGAAACTATTATCTTATCAAGGAGCACTATCTTGCATGCAGTTAGCACAACAGCAATATTAATAAAGCACGGTGTAAGTATGCGGTTATACGGCAAGAGAACTTATAAGCGGCAACGTCTGTATACCGTTCCATAACCTCAACTTTCGCCTGCCTGCAATTCCAGTACGACGATCTTTGCTTCCAGTGGTCTGATTGGAGTGTGATATGGTGTTAGTGGATGCGTTTCGAACTCGGTCGTAGGAACAGACTGTAGGAATGGCGTACTTCGGCTGTGTTCGGCAGAATCCGAACGCCTTGTAATGACCATAATTCTTTCGATTAGTGACGATTCAAGGTATGGTGGGAGATGGGTGAAAAATCGGAAGTACTGGTAATTTATGATGTAAATGTAAGTTAATACGAATTTTATGTAGTAAATTCGATGTATCCGTTTTCGTTTTAAGCCCTCATATTGATAACTCACTGATCTACAATTGGTAGGCCTACTATTAACTTGAAAAAAACAATCGTGTCCGTGAACAGTTATTTGTGTATATAACAGAATTATGAATTCTCCTTTACTAAGTAGCGAAATAATGTACCTAATTCTTTTGCACTCTTTCTCTATTCCCACATTTTATCTACCACCTGTTTGATGCCTACAATTATGCACAACCCTGCCGCATCGCGTCCTCACGTAGCACTGACACTGCAGTCCCCCGACATTACGTTTGCGACACACATTGCTGATGGCGAGACGCAAATCGCCTGGGAAGTTACAGACGCGCCGCACAGTCTCGAGCTCACAGTGCCTGCCAACGTGGCGGTATGTCTGTGCGCATGTTTTGTCGCGGTTCCCACTGGGCTAATTTCCGTGAGTTTTGGTATGAAAACTTTTATGGCCATCTGTCGAGGAAATGCTAATTTGGTTAAGACCTGACAAAAATATCGGGTACTTTACTAAAACATTTTATTGTTACCCGAGACATTCAATCGCCATTACAGCTCTGTCTTCTGTCAATTGGTAGCACGGTGTGGGAATAACCGAGGAAGTATAAACATTACGCAACCGGGCCATAGTGCTACGCCAATTTTACCGTGCGCCACTAACTGGATGTGCGTTCAGTTGTTGTAGAATGCGCTGTATACGCTTTTGTGGCCCTTGATTGGACGTCGTGGAAGTTTGAAGTTGGTGTGACATTCCCTTCTGAGAGCAGTGGATTGCTGTTGAAAACCAGGTGTGTAGAACACAGAAATGTTACGAACAGGGGTGGTTCTAGACCAGCTGCTAGAAACTGGCGCCCTGGGTGGACCACGCACTACCCGCCCACACCCACCAAAGGGCTGATCTTAGCCGAGATTTTTGGGGGACAAATGAATATTTCATACGTGTTTCTCTGTAATGCTTTCTATCGAAGCATTTTTATTTGGTTTGTCCACCCAACCACTGTTTCTGAGATCACGTAAACTGGCCCTACTATATGCATTTGGTACCCAAAGCGGCCGCCTAGTTTGGCGTTGTGGGTGGGCCGCCCTTGTTTAACCTGCTAACGTGGAGAATATGGTGAGCTCCCAATAGTGGCAGCAAATGGCAGATGGGATTTGAATCAGCTTTTAGAGGGTTAAGAATGTTGACTTAAGACGGGAAGAAATGAAGTTTAGGGTCTTAGCTTTGAACGGAGATTCAAACAGCAAAATAAAGAACTTTTGTGTTTTTTTAACTGTATTAAAACTGGACTAAGGTGGCAGTGATGAAATTGAAATGGTGTACCCCTGCATGAATTTTCAGGTGAGACATCCCTGTTCTGTTACATAGTCAATAGAATATGTATATAATTGCACAGTCTAACACAACTGTTTATTAAGTAATTACCGTTAAAAGATAATTATATAACAGCAACACCACTTTTTAGGGCTCAGCCTGAAGATGACTAAGGGGATCCAAAACATGTTGCTGTTATAAATGAAATAATTATCTTTTAATTGTAATTACTTAATAAAAAAGTTGTGTTAGACTGTGAAATTATATAGAATATATTAATTATATGGGGACTGCATTAGCACAGTGGTTAAGGTGCTGTGCTACAAATCGGAAGGTCGCTGATTCGATTCCAGATGGTGTTACTGGAATTTTCAGTTGACATAATCTTTCCGATCACACTAGGGCCCTGGGGTCGACTCAGCCTCTAACAGAAATGAGTACCAGGATTATTTCCTGGGGGTAAAAAAGCGGCCGGTGCGTAAGGCTGACAACCTTACCACCATCCTGGACCATTGTCATGAAATCTGAGTATCTTAACTTTCTGGATCGCTCTGGGCACCTCCTGCCTGTAACGGGACTGATTTTATATTAATTATATAGAATATATATATATACTATTGAAAACTGCATAAAAAATGTCAGAAAATTATGTATGTGGGAGGTGGGGTGATCTATAAAACAAAATAACGATTGAACTTGCACAACTGATGACTGTCTCAAACAAAAACCACCAATGAAAGGTACACTTTTGTTAATGATATGTAATGGAATGCAGACCAGTGCCATTTCCAGCTCCACATATCAAGTACTAAATTAACTATGTCCGTACCAATGTTGAGCACCACACGAATTGAATATTATGAGGCGTGTACAACTGAAACACATTCATGGCATTGCTGTGGCAGTGTACATTGTGCAGCTGTGCGTGTTGCTCGGTAAACACACCCGTAGACACTTGTGTAGAACGGTATGGTTGACTGACAAAACCAGGACACAGCTTAACCTTCAGACAACCCACATTCACATTAAAAAAAAGCCCCTAGGAATTCATTATGTGTACATAAGGCAAGAAGAGTTTTGCTGCATTATTAAGCTAGTTGCATAATCTCTTTTCATAGTTTCCATAAAAATGCCACTTATTTCTTAATTTTTTCTGTGTTCAATTAATACTTTTTCACAAACCATGCTCTAAAATTTATATACCAACCAAGTAACTTTAGCAAGCATGGATAATACGCTCCCTGAAGACGTTGTGACTGCACCGAAACGTGTCGGAGCTATTTTAATGTAAATTTTAATATTGTTTTTTAAGACAATCATTTGTGCGTTTGTTGGTGAATAAATAAAACCTTGATACCAACCAAGTCATTTAAAGGTTAAAGACAATATACCAGTTGGTGGTGGTACCCTGAGTCTGTACTAGATATTATGTAATGTCATAATCAGTGCAGACTGTTACCATCAAATATTTCAAAGGCTGCCACCAGATCAAGAACAAATGTCGGGGTAAATTGACGGTTGTCGTGCTTCTGCATGACATTGCCAATTCTCATGCAGTCCACAGTGAAGGACCAACTGAACACCATGCAGTGGGAGCTACTGGAACATGCTGCATACAGCCTTGACTTCACACTGCATGATTTTGTCATATTTGGACCATTAAAGAAAGCCCTGGAAGGCCATAATTTCATGTCAAATGATGATGTGCAGGTGACTTTGGTGTGTTTGTGGGGTATTAGCCCAAGCAATAATTTGCAGACAGGATATGCCAAATTGTGCAAGAGTGGGACTCCTGTCTAAATGCCTGTGGTAATATTTTGTGGCTGGCACAATACTGTCACTGGTGAGCATGCTGTTGCGAGTGTAGGCTGTACTTGGCTCGTATTATGGAGAGGCAAAAGAGACCTAAGCTTGCTGGTGCTGGTACTTTAGCCACTTTCTGGGAGGCTTTGTTTTTTGGGCCATTCAAAGCAACTGTAATTGTTAGGCGTGTTAGCAGAATTGCGAAAAGCGACTGTCAGCTTCATCGTGTCATGTGTCTCTGTGTCTGTCTGCATGGAACATCTCGGCTCCCACGGGACAAATTCTCATGAAGTTTGATATTTGAGTATTTTTCGAAAATCTGTTGGGAAAATTCAAATTTTGGTAGAATTGGGCATGAATAACAGGTACTTTACATGCAGACCAATATACATTTTTGATCACATCTCACTCAGTTCTTCTTAGAATGAGAAATGTTTCAGACAAAATTTGTAGAGAAAATCAAAAGACACATTTTGTGTTCAGTAACTTATTTTTTTTTTTTCCAATAATTATGCTGTTTATGAGATAATGTGGAAAAATAAGGTAGAGCGGGGCAGGCCACAGAAGGCTGTGTGGCACATGACCATTTCACGCTGGGTACCAAAGGCTACAGACACACTCGGAACGTGCAGTACTTACTGCTAATCCACTGCAACAATGGTTACATGAACACACTTTATTGTCACCTCAAGTCGCTTATTTGCCACAACATTGTCACAACTCAAAATATGTGATTTTTTCAGGACAGACTTTTAAAGGTTTTGAAGTGCTATAATTTTCTGTGAGTGCAACGACGACACAACTGCTCTCCAGCGGCAAGTTTTTACAATCTGCGTTTTGACACTATACCTGTTAAAAGTGCATCTGCAAACGTTTCTTGTCGCAAATGAGCGATACGTACATTGTGTGTCTTGTGTTTTAATAAGCTTCCCACCTGCTACACGTCTGATTTTGAGGTATTATGGTGCCAGAGTGAAGAATTGTGTGGAACACAGCAGAGTCTTACATGAGGATCACAAATTCATTTACTCAAAATAATGAAATATTTAAGACGGTATTGATATGCTGTAAAATTCATGATTACATTTATTTTCTGTAAGATAGCAAATACAGACCACTCGAAATTAAGACACAGGTCATTAGCTGTAGGGTCATTATTTTACCTGACAACTGTCAGTTGCCATTTGTTGTTGGCTCGTCTGTTGTGCTAGCATAGCCCACTCACTCAGCCAGCTGCGTACATGTGCAGCAGTTCAGTGACGTGAAGTGACTTATGACAGTTGTCAGATAAAATACGGATCCCGTATTTCATCATTTTTAAAATAAATTTTCAACAGACACGGATTAAATTGAGTGCCTCCGAAGTGAAGTGACGAATGTCACGTGCATCACACCTCGCAGAGCTGTTTGGAAAACAATACTTGAACAGTGGTTCAATGAAGATGCATAAAAATGGAATTGTGTTAGTAAATGTGTTGATCCGTTGAGGACACACTGCAATTAAAATATCATACACAGACAACTGGGTGTAGATACCAGGCTGTGGGCCAGAATATCATTGGGGGGGGGGGGCATTGTTTCTTTGTATACCAGAAATGTTTCTATTCACCAGTATCCAGTTTGGGCTTTGGGGCCTCTTCATTCAGCCTCCTAATTGTTGGGTATATGGGGGTTTCTTCTGCCTGGGGTAAAGTTGCTAGAGTCTGAAGCTAACCTCTCACATCCATCTAGTGCCAAGACAAAATTTAACTTCCATTACCTCCTATAGCTTTTTGGCATGGCACATAATTAAGTGTATGGATAACTTTACTGAACATTACACAACAATACAACCTACAGTAATATGATGTGAGTGTAGACTGTGCTGATTAGATAAGAGACAGCAGATAGCAACAGTATCAGGGAACTGTCAAAGTTTGGAATTTTCCATTTAAAATTCCTGTATCTGTAGAGTTTTGATATCAGTTCATCTCATTGCTTGTTATGTGAATGTGTTAGAGTTTTGCATGTGTGGCAAATGGTGATGAAATTAAGGGAACTGCCTTTCCCTGTTCTGTTCAGATTCATGTATTTACTGTACTGAAGGTACAGTGCAAAATTATAGTTGAGTATCTTGTGTGACTTCTTGGCATGAAACTTAGTTTTCATTTGAAGTGAAGAACATGGATTGTAGGTTTATTTTGTACAATGACCAACAAACACACAATTAATTGACAAATTATCGCACTCCTCTGTCAGTTGTCAATTAATTGCGCATGGGATTGATTTGCGATTGGGTTCGAGACCTTATGATCCCGATGCACCTAGGCCTTGACTGACGGGCCCTTTGTGCCCCATATCGATTTATGGGAGTCCTGTTGCTAAAGTTCCAGATGGCCCCCAGAATTATAATCTTGATGTCCTCTGGCTCCAAGAAGCAGCAGCCCAGATACACATGTTTGTGTGAAGCCAAAGCCTCACACTCACAGTGAATGTGGACAGAGGTTTCATCTTCTGCTCCACACCTCCTACACAGTGGACTGTCTGGCAGCCCCCATTAGGTGAAGATGTCTCCTCAGGGTATTATGTCCAGTGAGAAGGCCAGTAACAGCCCTGGTTTGTGTCCTGTTAAAGGACAGCAACCTAGCCTTGGCACCCACACAGGGTCCTATAATTGTGAATTGGTTGGTCATTGTGTAAAATAACAAAAGATGCTCAGTACATATATTAAAATAATGGATTGGAAGTACTGAGGAGAGCATTTGGAAGTAAGACGGAGCAAGATGAGAGGTGAATGGAGAAAACTACTTAATATAAACTTCATGATTTATACATATTAACCAGATAATAGGGGGAGCAAATGAAGGGAGGATGGTTAAATGTGAATTTTGAAGAAAATTGTATTTGCAAGTGGATTTTTTTTTACCTGGAACTTACTGATGTGATAGTGTTACGTGCTAATTGTATGTCTGTTATTTACAGATTCTTTGCTTTCCATCAGTGCTGTTGGACACAGCGTCAGTGTGGCCATGCTTACAGCAGCATACATATGTGTGTAGTGGTGGTAGGTCATTGTGCTGAAGGTAAGTTGGCCAGCTGTTGTCCATAGTAATGCTGTGATATTTGAAGCCTTGGAAGTACAAACACAGTGAAATTAGAAGCTGCAGATTGTGATGCCATGATATTCGTACTGGGCAACTGTGCTTTATACTTCTGAAGCAATAACCATGGAGATGGACAGCGATCCTCGTAAAAGTGAACCAATCCACATGTCAGACACAAAAGCAAAAGTGACGGACATTTTGTCTGACGTGTTAGGTGTACTGACCACAGACACATCTAAAGAAAAGATCCTTTTCGATATTGAGGAACTGTACCTTACGGATGAGAGATGTGACCCTTCTCGTCCGCTGAGTTCCTACGTTACTGCTGGCAAGACCAAATTGCAGTGTGATGCTTCCTTCTTGCCAGGAAATAACAAGTGGAATATACGGTACAAGGCAACTTGTGTGTGGAAATATGAAAAGCCGCCGCTTATCAAAATTTTTGGTCGCCACATATCCAGCTGCAGTGCCGCTGTAAGTCTGTTTCCTGGTCGTACGTACGAGGATCGCGTGGTTCAGGTGTCACCCCCAAATGCTGCACTAGCAATACTTGTGGTAAACAATGTATCATTCCCAGTACTTATATTCTTAAACAGGCTATTTAGAAATTCTAGTCTCGAAGAGTTACAGAACTATGAATGGATTCAAGATCACTTGAATATTGGAGACAAGGTGGAGTTTGTATTTGAAAATATTGAGAGGAAATCTGTCCACAAAAAGTTTCATGTACCAGCAACTGCATGGAAATCAGAATTAAAGGAGCAGAGAAGATATGCAGATGAGGAGCAGAGGAAACATGCAGATGAGCAGAAAACCGAACATGACAGTGGTGTCAATGGAGCGAAGCGGTGCAGACGTGAGAGTCAGGGTGATGACGCAGTCAGTAATGTTGCAACTTTGGAAGGTACAAATAGCGACGTAACTTGTGTCGGTATTTCTGATGTTGGTACTTGTACTGAAACCAGTGGCAGTACATCTCGTACTGAACCTCCAGATAAGCATCATGTTGGTGAGACTAAAGATGTTTCCACTGTTGTAGCTGCAGAGTCTGCAAGTGATACATCTCTAATGAAGCTAAAGGAATGTGGGATTTACACTGCCAGAGAGAGGGGCTGTACTAATCTCTCATCAGTCAAGTCACAGCAAAATGACAGAAAGGCAGCAGCAATATCTTTCTCACAACACTGTGAAATGCAGGAGGCAAGTCACACAAAGCACGATGAGCCAGTAGCTGATCTGCCGGACATAACAGAACAAGGTGAAACACGTCATCTGCCTGCCATGGAACATGGAGTATGTGGCTCAGCTGCCATATCACAACTGGATGGAACACACAGTGTTCATGGCATATCAGAAGGAGAATATGGAGAAGTGCCTTTGTATAGGGTTCTGCAGTCAGTGCAGAGCGATGATGAAGATCGTCTTTATCTCTCAGGCACCGGTATCATACGGAATGATTGTGCAATAAAGACAGTACACCCTCAGTTTTCATATGAACTTTTAAAACCACCAGATGAAAGAGGATTTCAGTTTAGAGCAGCATTGATAGGTTTTGTGATCTTCAGTCATACAGCTTCCAGGCTACCAAAACGGAGGAATAGTCATTCGCCTGCAGATGATATGTCATCAAACACAGGAGTCAGAATTCTTCCTGAGTCTTCAAACAAACGGCGTAGAATGTCTAATTCATTGGCTGCCCTAGGAATTGAATTAGAGATGCCTTTGGACCCGCTGAACCCGACTCATATTGCTGTACCGAGAACACTGCCATCGTCTCATGCGGGGATGACAGCATATTTGACTGGTATGTCATGTAATGATTTTACATTGCCTTCAAATGACTATCTTCAAATTCCAGTTTGTCTGTATAAAATGCCTGCCCATAATCCAACTTCTGAATACAAGGCAGTCACATTGCAGGGAAAATTTCCTGTGAACTTGAGTATTGTAGCTCTGGATTCAACAGAAACAGTATGTGATAGACAGTCACATGATTTGGATTCATGTATCCCAGATACATTTTCACAAGAAATGGCCAGTGATCCTTCTTGTGAATTACACAGTAAGTTAAGTGGCCATAAAGAAGTTCTTATGCAAACATGTGAACGAAGATCAAGTAAAAGTGTTTGGGATACACCCCTCATTTTTGTTCCTGTCTTCCTACCTTTGTCACACTCTTCAAGTGAACGCATGTCTGTGTCACCTTCCACAAGATGGACACTTATATTGGGTTCTTTGGCCACGGAGAAGCACTGTCTTATGTACGTACCAAGTACTGCCTTGTGCTCAGCACAAAGTGACAAACAACATACACAGTCAACAGACCAACTGTCTGAAGACAGCTTTACATCAAATGAGGAACTGTCTACATCTGAATCAAATTCAAGCCACTTTGGTAAATATACTGGAAATATCCACAGTTTCGGATATGATCACGGGACAATTGCATTTACAGTGGATGGGAGAGCGGTGAGGGCCTCATTTTATCGGAAAAAGGTTTATGTAAATGGAACTAGGATTTGTAACCGATCCAAACTTTGTGACGTTCTTTACATCGGGATGCCTGTCACACTCGATGTGAGACCGTATGAAGGAGAGTCTTTTACTTATAAAGCAGTGGCTGTTTATGTTGAACCTAATGTTGAAGAACAGCTGGATGTTTGTGACGTTGCAAGCGAACAAAAAGATGCATCAGATGTAGTGTCTGTAAATAGTGACAGCGCCAGATTGTGTCACAAGTCTTCGCAAAACAACGCTGCTGTTCCCACAGACCAATCAGTCACTAACGATGAAACATATATTGCTGTAAAATGTTGGGAGAATTTCTGTGCAGAAAACAGTGGTGTAAGGAAGCACATGAAAGACAGTGTAAGCAGGCCATGTGCCTATGAACCGAATGTAACAGATGGAGAGACTTGTAAAGATTCAACAGCAGGAACGTTTACTTCACCAAAGAATGATACTGACATAACTCAAAGCTTCAGTACTGTCAGGCAGGAAACTGCTGTACATGAACATTTAGCAGAAGAAACATATTCTGTATTCTCTACTGGAGTGTTGAGGTCAGAAGAAAATACGATAGTCCCTAAGGATGATCAGGAGAAAGTGGCAGAATCAGAATTTGATACAGAAATCAAACCTCCAGGCATTGTAAAGCTGTCACAAATCATATGTGAGGTGACATCATCAGATTGTAATACAGGGGAGTTGTTCACATCTAAAACGAACACGTCTGATGTTGCTAGTTCTGTGGATTCCCTGCCCCAGTCATCAACACAGATGACAGTATCAGATAATGATGCAGGAGAGTTGCTCACATCTAAAACAAACACTTCTGATGTTGCTAGTCCTGTGGATTCCCTGCCCCAGCCATCAACACAGATCACAGACAAGATGACAGTATCAGATAATGATCCAGGAGAATTGTTCACATGTAAAACAAACACGTCTGA
>Ga0123352_10010498_pt1 | contig 14528 bp, 10 predicted proteins | sample TergutLab28metaG_FD_89700 | JGI IMG/M metagenome (GOLD analysis project Ga0123352, IMG submission 89700) | Labiotermes labralis P1 segment gut microbial communities from Petit-Saut dam, French Guiana - Lab288 P1 | ecosystem: Host-associated > Arthropoda: Insects > Digestive system > Gut ... | reverse complement strand
CTGAGTGGACCCCGTTCCAGACCCACTACTACTCAGAAAATCTGGTAGCGCCGGGGATCGAACCCGGGACCTCTGTATCTGTAGCCAGAAACTCTGACCACTAGACCACAGAGGCGGTCGCCTACTCCATCTAGCGAAGAAAAGTAAGATTGGGCAGAACGTTTGGGGGAAAAGTGGGGTGTTTTGACTCAATACGTATACCTGAGAAAAAAGACAAGCAATTAGAACAAGGCGAGACTAGAGTGAACGCATGGAACCTTGTACATACCAAATATTCTGTGGAAATTAACAACGTCCTACATAACAGTACTATAAACACATACAATTATTAATGTAACCGGCAAGGGTCCGTAGTTCAAATCTCGGACTAGGCAATCATAAAAATGAGAAGATAATTTGGTGGCCTGGCTTTGGCTGGTTTATAATGAAAGTGAAAGGTAAAGTTTTATATTTTGGGTTGCAATGATATCTACACGTACACCTGCTTGGTTATAGGGATAGAGTGATGACGCGTCTCATTTCCATATCAGGTTTGTATTCTCTTGCTGATAGCGGTTACCAGCTGTGCACAGGTCTACACTGTTCGTGGGAATTTTTTCACTTGGGTATTTCGTAAAGTAGCTTGTTTCTTTGACAAGGGGGAGAGAGATATACAGAAGAGAAGGAGCATGCCAATTGGTCAGTCAGTCAGCTGCGAGATTTCAGATAGTATATAGTTACTAAACGAACAGAAGGACTTTCCATCCCCCTGTATATTCCCTGAGAAGTATCTGTGCTTGCGGCGAGTTTGAAAATATTGTAACCGAATTCAGGTAAATTAGACAGATAGTTATATTACATTTTGTAAACTGACAGGATTGCTTAGATTAAGCATAAGCAGATAGTATTTTAACTTTTAAATGTTAACTGCAGAATTATATTTTCTGAAAGCAGCACTAAGTATCTTAATGGCACATATTTTTAACTACAGAAAAGTAAACTGTTTACCTTGGTTAATTAAAAATAACATTTTCTTTGTTCCGAAAACACGCGATACGCAAAATCGATTGATGCACCTCAAGTTGCACTTTAACGTTTTGATAAAGGAACAGAATACACGTCCTCACTGGATTTAGATTCGTTGAGACTTCAAAATATTCTAGACCGGACCCTTTCCGATGTACGTCGGCGATAATTTCCCTGGCGGAACGAAGTGCCGCTGCCCTTATTACAGTCACCTTCCTGGATGATATTCGGATATTAGACTCTGTTGTCGGATATGAGATGGCGCTGTAACATTATGATGACATCTGCTGCCGGGAATGGAGATGCAAACCCAGCGAGACACCTGGCGGTTGGAACCAATAACTAACTGTGGGCCATCAGTCACAACTGACAGCCGCCACCAATGATAATCAGTCACCGAATTTGCTTGTTTCATACCACGCTCACGTAACCATGTCGTCTGTGAATTATACTTACCGCTCAGATATTTTAATTCCGGAAGCACAGATGTAATTTAGTTGTTTGAGCATATATATATAATTTTATTTCAAATTATTAAATTTCCGACACTCAAAAAACACTCTCACTGTCATATTTTATTTGGTGACTGAATAAATTAAAGCACACACACACACACACACACACACACACACACACACATATATATATATATATATATATATATATACACATATTTATATTTTGCTGTTGCAATTTTCGCTGAACCGTTTTCTTGCCAAAATTCGCTGTCAAGTTGGCCGTCCTGTTGCCTTTACAGTTAGGCTTGAAGCATTACTCGTAAAGCGGGTTACTAGCCTATCGCTAGGTAGTCCAGCGGTGGAGTTGCCACTTTAAGGCTCGGGCAGGCGTGTTATGCAGCATTTCCTCTGCGGATGATAGAAAAGTGATACCGCTGTGACTCGGTTGCCACAGCCTCGCTTGTTAGGGCAGGTTGCACCACGGGTAGGTGAGGATGGGTTTTGGGCAGGACAGGCTACTTAATGCACTTCACTACACCTTTAAATGGCATATTTAAGACAAGGCCAGAAAGAAGGAAAATCATTGTGGATAACAAATGCTTACAACAAGTACAGCATTCCAACTTTCTCGGTTCTAAAATTTCCTATGCAGACGAAAAAAATATTCAACAGGAACTAGAATTACTTTAATTATCAACCAACAAATGCACTTACATAAAATAACACATTAAAACACTTAAAATCGCTCCGACATGTTTCGATCCTTAGATCATTCTCATGGAGCTACGTTGTTCCTTGAAAAAGTCATTTTAAAAACATCCACAAAATAATTTCTTTATATTAACAGGGTGTTGTGGTAGCATGCTGCCACAACACCCTGTTAATATTTTATGTAAGTGCATTTGTTGGTTGATAATTAAAGTAATTCTATGAAATGCATGGTGAAACGATGAGGAAAGAACTAGAAAAATTTACTTAACGACTTTGAATTCAAAACAACTCTTTTAAACCAACTTTAGACCAGAAATCTTCCAGGATAAAAACATATAATGCTCTGTCTCTCCCCATTCTTCTATGTGGAAGCAACATGTGGGACCCTTAAAAAAAAAAGACATCAATCGAGATGAAATTTTTTAGAAAAACACGGGGAACACCCTTCTCTACCACAAAAGGAATGAAGAAATTTTGGAAGAGTTGAAAGCAGAGCTAGCTGCCCAGAAACTAAGTACATATAAATCAAACTGACTATGACGTGTAACAAGAATTAACAATAACAGGATTCCACAATTAATGCTGAATTATGGACCAAATGGATGAAGACGACTTGGAAGACCTCTGAAGAGAGTATCAGACGAGGTCGGAACAAGTACACTGAGGCCTAATTCGTGACGGATGATGATGATGATTATGATGATGACGATGAAGATTATTATTATTATTATTAATTAAAGTTAAGTTTCACGGCTAGAACGTTACACATTAGTTGTTGAAAGAATGTCGATAAAATCCGAAGAAAAATAAAGATGTCCCATAACAATAAGTTTCTTATAGGAGACGATAACAATGAATGGAGGTCAGCGTTCAGTAATCTTGCCAACAACAACAACAACAACTTCAGTGAGTAACTTGTCACAAGAGTACTACACCGCTCTTTGTTACTCAGAGAAGAAGCCCCCAGAAATGCAGAAAAACGAGTATACTGAACAAAAAGATGCGATAAACTGACCTTGGATCTGAGCACAGGAGTAACCAAACACGCAATGTGCGTGTAAGTTGACAGTAGGACGCCTTCGTTTAACCATTGCGGCAGTGGGAAGCAATAAATATTACACATTTGAGAGTGTGTCTATAGTATCAGTTATCCAGCGTGCAAAGCCCATGCGTAGTATTATGTTGTTATCTGTGGCCTGTCTGGGTCTACCTTATTTTTCCACATTACCTCAAAAAACGGCACGATTTGCGGAAAAATGTTATTGAACATGAAGTGCCTGTTTCGAGTTTCTCTACACATTTCGTCTGAAATATTCTTTATTAAAAGACGTTAGGGAGATTTTATCATAAATGTGGACAGTTCTTCGAGTAAAGTACTCGTCACTTTTGTGAGATAATAATCAAATTTGAATTTTCCCTATAGATTTTCGAATAATGTACAAATATAAAATTTCATGAAAATCCGGCCAGTGGAAAACAGTTAGTTCCGTGCGGATAGACAGGCGAACAGACGAAAGCACGGACGGACGAAATGACAGACAGACATGAAGAAACTACAAGTCGTTTTTCGCAATTTTGCGAACGCGGCTATAATGTCTTCGTCTTACAATAAATTGTTGCGAAAATTTGGTAAGTGCTGGGAATTGGATGCATTCGCTTGAACGAACTATCTTATGCCTGATGGATGTGGGAAAAGGTTTTCAGGACTGAATAAAACTACACCATAGAAAATCTGAAGCAGGTGGTTCAGGCACCGAGTACTTTCATACAGCCGATATTCATGAATGGGTTATTTTAGTTTTTAAAATTTCTTCTTTATTCTGTGAGATCAGATGTTTTGCTTTTGGGAAGACACCGTAAATTTACGGCGAGGGTTCCTTTGATATTGTATACGCCTACGAGGGCTGTTCGGAGAGTGTCCGGCCATTTTGAATATCTCGAGAACCCGTCGCGTGGTCTTGATGTAACTTGGCATCCAGTCAGAGGAGACCTTACTGTACATCCGTGAACAGTCACTCTCCCGTAGGGCTAGTCAGTCGGCAGTGAGACATCGTTGACTGAGCTTGTGTACTGTGTGACCGTCGCACTCACAAATCTCCTCCCTCTCAACAGCGATTTTAGCTTTGGGAAAAGCCAGAAGTCGCAGGGAGCCAAATCTGGGCTGTAGGGGGGGGGCTGACAGACCTGGGTGATGTGATCCTTTGCCAATAAAGCCTGCCCGCAGGTTGTAGAATGGGCAGGCGCATTTTGGTGATGAAGCCGATCAGCTCTCTCGGTCATTGTGAATGCGACGGTCACGCAGTACACAAGCTCAGTCAACGGCGTCTCACTGCCGACTGACTAGTCCCACGGGAGAATGACTGAACATTGATGTACAGTAAGATCTCCTCTGACTGGCTGCCAAGTTACATCAAGGTCATGCGAACGGTTCTCGAGATATTCAAAATGGCTGGATACTTTCCGGACAGCCCTCGTATGTGCGCTATTGTTAATGTTTCTAGCAACATTTTTGAAACAGTGCCCCACTGTTTGTTGCAAGATTGTGATTTTACTTCGTAAATTCACTATATGTGGGCCGAGTAGCTCAGTCGGTATAGCGACTGAGTTACGGGCTAGACGGTCCGGGATCGAATGCCGGTGGGGACGAGATTTTCCGCCCGTCCAGACCGACCCTGGGGTCCACCCAGCCTCCTGTAAAATGGGTACCGGGTCTTTCCCCGGGGTAAAGTGCGGCAGGGGCGTGCTGCTGACCACTCACCCACTTCTAGTGCCGCGGTCATGGAAGAGTAGAGCTATACCTCTACCCAACCTCTGGGCCACACCGGGCCTGTAACTGGATCACTTTACCTTTACATTCACTACATAAATCAATATGGACGAAAAAATCTGTACGGCTCATGTAAATTTTCTGAAGTTATAACTGTGAGAAAGATATACATGCACTATATATTGTATTTTATCTATTAATGTACTTAGTCTATGTTTCCTTCAGACTTCCTGTTTTAATAGTTCCATTTATAAGTCATCAAACAGCAATTGCAAAGGATTCATTACACCTACAGCACAAAGCACGAAGAAATTTAAGTTACTTAATTAGAAGCATACGTACAGTTAGGCCACATATCCTTCTGTGTTTAACTTAACGAGACTGATTATTTCTGATGTCACACAGTACATGGTCGTTGGGGGATGAATGGCATACAGCATGAAGCGTTGATTGGATGCTAGTTATTGTAGGGGGACCAAGAATCGCACGTAGAATGAAAGATTATTCAGTGTCTGCTGACGTATTTCGGGACATATCTTGCGTTAAGAAACATGTATTGAATAAAACAACAGATGAAATGGACCATAGGCCAGCACTCGATCTTGTAACCACGCGAAGACATTCAGGTTCGTAGCCAGACACAGACATTTGATCACAAGCAACGAACTGCAGGAATACTTGCCACTTGCTGTTGTCTCGCGCTTTACCGTTCCAGCGAATGTATCATCACGAGCTACATTCCAGTAATCTAGCGGATACCCCTGTTTGGTCACATCACTAACGATCCAATGTGTCACTTAACTGAATGTATAACACATTTTACATCCCTTCAAGGGTCTAACCATGAGCTCATCAGTTCCTCTACAATGTCCAAAACCGCCGCGTCCACTCCAACAGAGAGGTTTGGCCAGGTGCCAGGAAGTGCGTCGTGAGAGGAGACACGCAGCGCCAAGTGTGAGAGAAAAGACGTCAAAAAGCCTGACATATAATGTAAGAGACAAAAGCTTTACTTTTTTTCGCTCTTTAGAACGGATCGAAGCACTTCAATTTACGTGATTGATTCTTCTGTAACATCAAGTTTCGCCTGAGGTCATTTCATATATCATAGGACAGACAATGCACTACTGATCTGGAATCTACACCGACACATTTCTCCCACACACCAACAGACATACTTGCACACAAGCTGAGGCAACATATACTACATACATAGACTATCGATACAAATTATACTGAATATGCTAGATTTCAGGCATCCGCTGCGGTATGGTAAAGGTCTTTGCTTTTCTAAGATGTTACGCTGTTTAGGGGTCGCAGCTGGTCACCGGCATTTTGGGATAATCGGTCTCGTAACTCCGGTAGCCAGCTACCAAACTACGTCACTAACGTCACAGAACAGCGAAGGTCTCGTGTAATAAATAGTGCCAAGGAAAAGAGTCCGGCTTGAGTAGCCTGATGTTGCCCAGTCAGTCACGAAATGCCCAGCATCTCAAGAAAATCGAAAGTTTTGTCTGATTCGCTAATTTAAAACATTTTCCTCAGTTCTTATTTCTTTTGATTTATTTATTTCGTGGAAATAAAATTCCCATATCTGTTGTATTTAATCTCGTCCTATCAAAGTGCACAGATAATGTGACGTTAAGTCAAACTGTGCTCCTAGCACACTGTTCCTACTGAATAAATTTAAGACACCCACATTTATGTACACAATTCGAATTCGTGCATATGCAATACACCTGCTACCAGAGGAAGTAAATCTTTCCTTCGACTTGTACATACTCAGGTAAGTCCTGCCTAACACTATGAACAGAGCTCCAGTCTCCACGAATATGCGTGTATGTAAGTGAATACATACGCAAACAGAATGGTATAAACCTAAATCCATCTTCGCTCTGTCTTGTTTCGGACGAAAAGCACAAAACAACCGTCCAAAACCTAACCTTTAGCTTTGGTTCTATGGTACATCCAGTGTATATCCAGTATAGGCATGCTGGAATAATATTACGGAGTGAACTATCAATGAATCTGAGCAATACAAATGGGCTGAATTACATGCATTTGTGTCTTCTACAGCAGTCGCTAATGCCGATGCAAATTAAACAAATAAGCAACTAGAAACCAAGAGGGACGAAATACACAGTTTTAACCGTAATTTAAACTAGATTCAGAATGTATTCATGTATTCATCCTTATTCAAATACTAAACAGACAAATGTGAGGAGCACCCGCATGCGCAACAGAAGGTCTTTTCTGCAGGAAGGGGCAAACGTATACTGCTGTAGCCAGTAGAATGCTGTCATACAGACCACATGGACAATTTTCTGAAATATAAATATATCTTACTCAATGATTACACCAACTACTGCACATACATAAATTTTATATATGTGCAGTAGTTGGTGTAATAATAGAGTAACTCGACAACATGAACGGTGTAACAATGAAAATAAATATATCTAACAAATATCCTTTCAAAATCAATCGGAGGAAAGTAAGGTTTCTCGCTGTCTCCTGTAGCTCCCAAGGTACCTATCAAAAAAGAGTAACACTTCGGTCACCTACAGCACGAACGAAGGCAGAACTTCCAAGGGAGAGAGCCCTGTATGAGGAGGATGGTGGGACTTAACGGGAAATAAAATTGTGGTTAAATTAAATAGCCCCAGACAAATAAATTTAACCAACCCTAACCTATGATTGAACTTTTCTTCGACGTTTCGTCCAGTTGATTGCTAAATATTCTATTTTAGAAATACAGTCTGGCCATGAAGACGAACACATTATTATGCTTCGAAACTTCGATATTTTTAAGTCGACATACAGGAATATCCCAGAAAACTTTAATCTGAAGCGCAACGCCACTGTGAGAACGTTATGTACCGTTGTCTATAATTTTACTAACGCACATTTAATTAGTAATTACACGCAGCCATTAACTGGTCGGATATACGGCACATTACTTGATGGCAAGAGCCGAGTCTTAGGACATAATTATAGCAAGGAAAAAAGAAGATGGATTTCTAACAGACTAAATTTCTTGGTCTCATTTCCCTTTTCCGATTCTCCCCAAGTGGTGAGAATCTTCCGACTCTGTCTCGTGAAATCCGACTGACACTGCTGAATCGCGGAAGCTGAGACTTCCTATATCGTTCTCTGTGACGTAAACACGAGCTGCGGCTGGAGGAGAACGGCTTGGGAGAAGGTCACACAAATAATCGCGTTTCGTGTGACAATCACACTAAATTTGACGTTCAGGTGACCGTGCGTCGTCATAAATTCTTATAATAAAACCAACTAGATGCACTAATTTCTCAAATTTATTTTTGGAATAAAACTATACAAGTTTCGGGCAGTTCCTCTGTACAGCATCAGGAGTTTTTCACCGTACACACAGCAATGGTATATGTCATACAGGTTTGTTGACAGCTAGCGAGCAGGATCAGGACGGAACTCCTGATGATGGACAGAGAAACTGTCTGAAACATGTAGAGTTTTATTTCAAAAATAAATTTGAGAAATCAGTGCTTCTAGTTGGTTTTCTTATAAGAATTACATTAAAGGATCGACAAAATACGCAGAATTTGTTACTTGCACCCAGATTTGTTACTTTGACTACAGCAGGCTTACTGCTGATGCTTGAACTTCGGCACTTTACTGCAACAGCAGCAGATCCGGAACGCCAAATAACAATTTTATGACAGTGAAGAAATTGCAGTAAACTATATCGGAGAGGGAGAGTAACCGGCTTGATGTTCCTAACTCTGCTTACGGTAGATTCCCGCTTTTCTAAGAGAACCAAACCGGCCTTGAATCTTTTTACACAAATTCAATCGCTGCTTTGAATTACAGGTGTTTAACAGTTGTTCAATTATTCGGGTACCACTGAAAATTCTTAGCATGAGTGTCTCAATCGACATTTGTGCAATGCAGACAGAAGAAAATGCCATCTTTAAAAATGGGGTTTAAGAATGAGGGAAAAACTGAATGCAAGAATATGAATTTACTGTAAGGGTTGAGGGATGCGCCGGTGAAATTTCAACTGCTATTTAATCTTCGGATTTGCTTCCCTGATTAAGAGAGGAGTAAAGAGATAAGAACATAGAGTACTTCACTGATCAGTAACAAATTTGACCCGAGTAACATTAATTGAATGCCGGTCCCAATGGCCGCTCCGTCTAAGACGTAGGTTTGCGACCGCTCGCCGGCTGAAATTGTGGGTTCGAATCTCGCCGGGGGTATGGATGCTTGTTGCGAGTATTGTGTGTTGTCAGGTAGAGTTCTCTGCGACGAGCTTATCACTCGTCCAGAGGAGTCCTACCGGCTGTGGTGCGTCGTGTGTGATCTGGAGACCTCGTGAATGAGGATACCCTAGTCCAATGGGGGCGGTCGCGCCAAAAAATAGTAATTAGTTGACTTAAGTCCTTAGAGCCCCGCCTTGATAGACAATATGGTACAAGAAATGCAGTTTTAGGCACGTGGTTTCTTTCTGATGATAGATTCTGACAACATCCTCTTTGCGAGACTACGTATGTAAACAGTCTGTGTGGACAGTCGGCCGAGCATTATGATTTTGGTCGTCTCTTTCGGGCCTCTCATAAAGAAATGAGAATTCTCTTACCTTAAATCGCCTTTCTGTAAGGTCACTTCTTCAAACACGATCCGGATCCTTTCCTTTAACCTGGAAGCAAAAACATAATTTTTTTACATAATGAAAATACAGTCCCATCATTTTTGGTCAGTTTTACAACTGTAAACTCAAAAAAAATGTCGTTTCGGTAGGCCTAATTTAAATACGAAATTTTCCTTAGAAAAAAAATTATTTAGGAATAATGCATTAATGATTAGTTCTCTTATGGGTTTTCTGCATGGCCGAGTGTACGAAAAATGTGGAAGTCAAAATGAACACAAAAATTAACAAAACTTCCGAAATTTCGGAAGTCACAAATTGAGTCGTAAAAAGACCCAGGCATTCTCAGTCTCCAAACAAACTGTGCTAGTTCAGTTATCACACTACGTGTGCCTAAGGTCGGGTTTTGACAACAGGAGATAATAGAAAATATTACAACAAAAATTGTTTGGGTAGTAAAGATCTTCTCGCCTCACAAACTTTTTACTAGTCTCATTTGGTCTCTCCGTTACAAAACATTTTCATTTTTGGTCCTTGATTTCTCTTAAAACAAGATAAATTATTTAATGTTCGTAGACAGAAGAAACAAAATGCACAAATATCAGGAATGCCAGATCTGACGTGCTCACACCAGTGCTGAGGAAGACTCCAGGCTTCTGACATGCTACATAACACCGAAGGGGGTTAAATGTCACAGACGTTTCAGGGCAGCGTACTACTGCCTTCTAAAGTGGAAACTGTACAACACATTGAATACGTTCTCTTCTCAATACTCGTGTAACAATGTTAAATTCTTCGGCCAGACAGGAAAAGATTTAGTACCTTTGCTTCAGTAAACTTCTGCAGCAAGCCTCTTTTTTATCTGACCGCAGTAGGCTCTTGAGGAGGGAACGGGATGTGCTACAAGCCATGTGCGTGATTCAGAGAAACCCCTTTTCAGTATTAGAAATTCTCTGCGTGTTGATATGGTGACTCGGGGATTGGGGTGCAACTAGAATAAGACCGACATATTTTGCGCTAGACGGCTGCAGGATGTGGCGTAACTGCAAGATCTGAATGACTGTCTGTATCACACTAAAACACTCAAGGTAGGTTTAGTGCCACTACAAGAGGTCGCTGACAGAGAACGCTTAACCCATGCTTACACAGTCGTTCGCTCAGCCACCGTGCGCCTCAGACACTACGTTTCGCATTTTGTGCGGATATTATGTAGGATACGCAATACTCAGTGGACAGTTCTCGAGTCTTATATTATTCTAGATAAAAGGTACACAAAATATTAACAATTAAACAAAGAACCTATACGTGGAGAACATATCAGTTAATATTATTAATTGACCAACTTAATGCACAAATTATTCTTTTATAATAGGTTGTTATATTCCTCCACATGTTTCGAGCACTACTGTGCCCATCATCAGGATGTCAAATTGTATTATACAGCATCTGGTACCATCACACACTGTAGGTGGCCGTCCGGTGCACAGGTTGGGAAAGGGAGTCCTCTCCCAACCTGTGCACCGGACGGCCACCTACAGAGTGTGATGACACCAGACGCTGTATAATACAATTTTGATATCCTGATGATGAGCACAATAGTGCTCGAAACATGTAGAGGAATATAATAAACTTATTATAAAAGAAGAATTGTTCATTAAGTTGGTCAGTTACTAAGATTATACTGAGATGCACGGCCAGCAAATCGCAAGAAATATCAGGAAATGACAAGTTATTTTGTATGGACAAAAGTGCAAATATAAAATGGGCCACGTCTTCGCTCTTTTGGGATGTTGTGCGACAGAGGTTGGTAGTCGTCTATGTTTCATCAAGAACTAATCATTCAACAAATGGGTTATGATGCTGTGGAGATGATTCAACTACATCAGTCTAGAATACAATGTAGACTTGTTGAGAATACAGTAATGGATTAAGTTTCATTACACCTGTGGAATATATTGATGAACTAAGTAAGAGACTAGTTTTATGAAACATTCTGCGCCACATGCAGCTGTCACGGGACCAGGTTTAATATGAATACCGCATACTTGAAACTGTTCCTCTTTTCCCCACTCAAGATACAAGAAAAGGAATACTGAATATTAATTACAACATTTCCATGCAAAATATCTACTGCTTTAAAAGAGGCCGTGGTAGCCATTCTAACTAAAACTGAAGACCAACAGCTGACTGCACAGCCATGCCATTTGGAGGGCATCGCAAGCTAACGTCAGTATGTGGACCATTACTTGAACGTTAGCTCTCAATTTTCCGATTGATTTATTTAACATGTTGAGCGTCAAGAATTACCAGAGCAGTACGTCAACTTTCAAGAGCAGCAGCAGAAGTAAAGAAAAGATAGAGAGGGGGAGAGAGAAAGAGAGAGCAGAAAATTCTTTAAGGGGGTTGCAAGCTCTTCGTTCCTTTCACTTAGAGATTTCTGAACTGGACAATTCTTGTGACAGGCATTCTCGGAAAGAACGTCACGCAACTCGAGTTCATGATGGTGCATTGAAGGTTCGTATGAAGACATTCTGAGAGTCACATCAGAGGTACTGAATGTGGGTTCAGAAACTTTGCATGAAATCTAAAAAATGCAGAGGACCGGGATAGCTCATTCGGTATAGTGAATAGTTATGGGATTGACGGTCCGGGGATCGAATCTCGGTGGAGGGGGGGGGGAAGAGATTTTCCACACCTGTCAAGACCAGATTTGCGGCTAACTGAGTCTGCTGTGAAATGGGTATCGAGTCTATTTTCAGCGGCAGGGTGTGGCGTTGATCACCCATTCCTCATGTAGCGACATGATTAAATAGACAGTAGATCTATATATCTACTCCCCTTTTTGGCCTTCATGGCCAGTTCTAGGGTGAATATTATCTTTATCTCGAAAATATAAGGTCACATTTGTTTGGGGTAGTTCTATGTAAGGGGACGAAATAACATGACCACAAAATATCTTCCACTGCATGATGACCACCTTCAAAGCAAGGCGCCTATGTAAACAAGATTTATTACTCTCAGATTAGAGCGACAACAAGAAATCCCGTACGAAGTACGGCATATTTTAGTGATGAATACCAAACGGTAGAAAACTCTAAGCTTTGAGTTGCCCTTCAAAAAAACAACAAAACCTTCTGAATTAGGCTGCTTCCTTTCCAATCTACTTCCTCCGAACTGGTTTCGAATAAAATTCGCACGGCCAAATCCTATAGTTTCTACATTATAATGTGCATTGTTAAGAATATGTAAATCTACATTTGTAGCGTCACGAAATCGACGCAGCCCCCTACAATTTGTTGATGGTGTCATAATACGTATAAATTAGATAAACTAATGCTGAAATTTATAAAATATTTTAACTTTGTGGAAAAGAAACCTGGAAAATGTAATAACTACAAGGAATTCTGTTTCTTACGCCAACGGAAATTCTTTACAACTGCACGGTAGTCATTAGATCAGAAAAAAAAAATTTTGGAAGCCCAGGATCGTAAGATAGGCCTGTGACGTTTTGTGCAGGTCTCTTAATTTAAATAACAGCCCTACTTTCTAAAAAAAGCACAAGAACTTCCAAGCCTTTCTATGTCTTATTAGCAAGGAAATTTGACCTTTAAAAAAACAGCATATTTTACATGTTTGTGACAGCCGGAAGTGTAAGAGGACATTGAAATAAAAATGTAACTTAGTTGTACAATTCACACATCTGTTGCACAAACCATTAGGAATATTAACATGCCTCGAATTACAGTGCATGTAACGTACACAACGTTCATTATTATTTTCTAATAATTTATTTAGTACATTTCTTTCAGTAGAATTCGTTTCCAAACCGTCGTGTGTCCAGCCACAAAAAGTTAAATGCACTTACGAAGAAACGCGAGAAGACAGCGCTATCATTAGCAGAGAATCCACTTCAGGTCCATTTTACATATTTTGCCAAGCGGTCAGTTGCCTCTAGCTCCAAATATCAGCACCGTGCAAGAATACATACTTTACTAATCACTGCCTAGTGGCTAATGGATAGGCTATATGTCCATACGCGGTAAGAAGGCGCCATAAATGTAAATAGGAAAGTAGAGGTAATGTGCCACACATTCATACCTCTGGACTAGATGCATATGAGTGGCCAGCTTCACGCCCCGGTGCCTTTACTACTACCTGAGCAGGAAGATTTTTGGGTCTCACTGTACATCCGGACAATTCATGGAAAACAAAAATATCCTGCCCATACCAGGAATCGAGCCACGATACTTCGACCATCGAGAATAGTTACTGTACCGAGTACGACATCCCAGCTTACTGCACAGAACAAAGAAATAAAAGCACAAATGCCAGGAAAAAATTATGGCGCATATTTTTTCTTTGTTTAGAGGGTGTACAACACTACAGCTCGAAGTGTGAAGCAACTCACTGGTAGCGCGAAGGCCACTCGCTCTCTCTCCTTCCCAGAAATGCACAAGGTTCCTCTTTCCAGCCCACGGAGTGCTCAAAGTTTATTTTTAATTACCTCATTTAATGACTCTCTCACTTGCAAACATTAAAGAGAATCGGTGGTAGATAAATGAATGGAGCATTTATAACCGGCCAAATCTCAAAGACGGTAACACGAACTCCACCCAGGGAATATAACGCGTGGTGGTCACAGGAAACGTGAAGTGTCTACCGACTGGATGACAAGAAGAATATTTGTGGTTTGGCCTCTTTAGTTAGTTTTATTCTCACAGTCACTTCAATTTTTACAATCTAATTTATTTGTGTACGGTACTGTTACGAATTGTATCAACAATATACACCTTTTTACTATCGTCACGTTTCCCCTTCAACCTCCCCACATGAGTGTCCACTAAGAAGCCCCCAAACCCAGCCTGTGCTAGCTTCACGGTCTCTACTCTCATCAAACATAACAGCTGTCTGATTGATGTATGCCGAAAGGGGCACAGAATGTGCTGTTCCCAGGGAGACAGAG
>Ga0123352_10010496_pt1 | contig 14529 bp, 7 predicted proteins | sample TergutLab28metaG_FD_89700 | JGI IMG/M metagenome (GOLD analysis project Ga0123352, IMG submission 89700) | Labiotermes labralis P1 segment gut microbial communities from Petit-Saut dam, French Guiana - Lab288 P1 | ecosystem: Host-associated > Arthropoda: Insects > Digestive system > Gut ... | reverse complement strand
GGGAGGAAAGGAAGCTGAGGGTGTTTGAGAACATGGTGTTGAGGAGAATATTTGGACCTAGGAGGGACGGGGTAACAGGGGAATGGAGGAGACTGCATAACGAGAAGCTAAATGATCTGTACTCCTCACCCAATATTGTGCGGGTGATAAAATCTAGAAGAATGAGATGGACTGGGCACGTAGCGCGTATGGGTGAGGAGAGGAGGGCGTATAGGGTCTTGGTTGTGAAACCAGAGGGAAAGAGACCACTGGGGAGACCTAGCCGTAGATGGGTGGATAATATTGGGATGGATCTCCGGGAGGTGGGATGTGGGTATATGGACTGGATTGGGTTGGCCCAGGATAGAGACAGGTGGCGGAGGCTTGTGAGTGCGGTAATGAACCTTCGGGTTCTATAAAATGCGGGGAATTTCTTGACTAGCTGCAAACCAGTCAGTTTCTCAAGAAGGACTCTGCACCATGGATTAAGTAAGTAAGTATTTGACGAATGCACAATATATGATATGTAGTTGAACTGCTGCAGCGAAATCAACATTAATGATCCCCAATAATTCCCTCCGCGTATGGAATTAACCTTGAGATCAAGATGTAGGATTATATATTCATACAACGTCGCCCAAGTCCAGGCTATACGCAACATATGGCTTATCTTGTTATCTGTCGCTATAATGATAGCGCTGTCACCTAGACGGCAGCCAGATAACCGCCGATGCAACCAGCTACAAGTCTCCTATAATTTACGTGTGGGGCGCGGCCTTGTTCGGTTGTACGAGATTTCATTTCCATATTATTGTACGATTTGTGACAAAATTTTGCACATACGAATTTGGAAAACCACTTGCAATTGGCGGCTAAGTGTGCGGCTTGGATAGTCGGTAGCGTTGCGGAGAACTTGTTCTTCAGGCTCTGCATTTCCATAAGGTAGGTTTCTGCCGCAAATTCCCAGGCGAGGCTGGCGTAAGACATTGCAGACTGCCTTGTGGAGGATTTGTTCAGTATTAACATTTAGTGGCTCACATTAAATAGCGAGTAGATTGCAGTAAATATTCTGAAGCTTTGCTTGGGTCTTCCCCATCTGCATTCTCCATGTACTGTCTTCGTCCGATAGCTTGAACCCTACTAGCACGGGAGTGAAGAGGCACGCTGGTCAAAGGGGAAGCGCAGCCTACGCAGCTCCAAACGTTTTCTCTACGTTTCAAAAACATTGTCTCGTAACCCGCAGAACTCTGCGGTTTCTTCGAAGCAATTCGCTTTAAGCAAAGGGAAGTTTTAATAGAACACAAATTTAATATTAACAGAAGCAGCTGCATTGCGATAGACAATGTACTCCTACTCCCAAAAAAAGATGTTTTTGGAAAAGGTATAACGTTGTTTGGCCGTGCCTACCCGAACCAAGCAGAAATCGGACCGTGCCGAATTCATCTGTATGCAGGGTTAGGGAGCTTAGGTATCAAGCTATTTGATCCGCACAGTAGCTCCTCCGTCTGTCAAAAATTACACCTAGACATTTCACTCGCTTTTCAAAAGGAATGTATCATCTTTTTGATGTAAAGTGACACTCTGTCGATCTAAGTCCACGAGAGGAATACACACGAATGGTCTGAGTCCTATCCTCGTTGATTATATTGTTCCACAGCCGACGTCTAATCTCGACTGACGTGAGGCCGATTTGGAGTTTTCTGACAATGTAAAGCACCTTGCGAACTGTGGCATACAAACGTGAATCCTCAATAAACAGGGAGCTTAAGTTCTCAGTTGTAAAATGAATTTGACTTTGCCTAAAATTAATCTGACTTGTATTCAGTATTCTTATCGTACAGCTCAGCTAACACGGTGGATGACTAAGTTTGATCCCAGGGCAGTCCGTGTAGTGGAAAGCGTTCTTAGGATTTCCCATGTTATTATCATTCCTCCGGTGCTCTTTGCCCGTATTCTTTCACTTACAGTGACGCCTTATATTCTAGATACTGACAGCGCCGACAAATAAAACTAAAAAAATTTTCAGGCGTGTTCTTGAACCCTGTTGGCATGGAACGGGGTTTAAATTTTGATCTGATGAATGTCTGTAAGAAGGATGATATTTAGTTAATACTTAAGTTTTTGTCTCCGTCCTAATTAGGCCTAACCGTAGGAACCTATTACCTACAGATTTCTAATAACTTCCTTGATATGCATAAAGAAACTCCGATTAATGTTTTATAACAAATTAGTGATTCAATTTCCATCGATGGATTTAATATCAAAAAAAGAGATAAATATGAAGCTATTCAATATGTTTTTATAGCTGAACAAACTTGGACTTACTTGCCTTTTCATTTTATCTTTTTCAGATGAACAGCATCGCATCATCCGAAATGTCACGACAACAACCAGAGCGAAGTATTCCACATCTCCGAGACATATTTGGCTTTCACGGAAACTTGAACAGCAACAATCAAACTCCTCTTGATGATGAAGATATGATGCAACAAACGGCAACTAAACTGCAAGGTATGAAGCTGTCAAATGAAGATGCCAAAAATAAATTGCCAGGATCTTCGTCAGTTGGAAATGATAGTGCTATATCTGTTGGTTCAACAAGCGAGGATGAAATTCCTAGAGTTCAGACTTCAAACAATAACAAAAAGAAAAAACAACGTTCTAGACGTGAAAGCTCGAGAACCCTGACCGAGAAGGATGTAAAACATTTAGAACGACATCTCTCGATGAAGAAAACCATTCGAAAGAAGATAATGAGGGATTTGCAACAAGCTTTTGTGGAAGATCCTAATGAATTTCGAGTTGAAGATATTTCTCCAGAGCAGCTGAAAGCAGAAATAAATATTCAAAGTCTGAGCTTTGGAACTCCCTCCCAGAAGACTGGGAAAAAATTATCCAATGAATCGAATTTCCTGGATATGCTACGAGGAGGCAATACGAACAGTTCCCCTAGTGGTAGGTTTATCAACGATGACGAAGACTCGGGGCATGGGTCGCCAACACGAGAGGCATCTAGTGGCACTCTTGCAGACTATGATGACGACGATGTCAACGAGGCGGAATCAGCAACCAATAAGAAAACTAGCTTCTGGCGGCGTTTTGCAATGAAAGGTCGTAATAAGCGATGAAAAGTGTAAATTTAAATTATAAGACAATGTAATCACCTTATATGAAAATCTAGTAACTGTGATACCGAAAATTTATCGTTGCTGCATTTTAGCATATTGAATTATGCAACGTTTTCTTTCTTTATATGACTGCAGCCGACCCACTGAACTAGTCGCAGCCAGCTTACTCTTGCAGGCAAGCTTCAGTGTCATATTCTGAAAACTTCGTAGAATCATATGTAAAGAAGTAGCTAGTCAGTAAAAGTGTAACTTTAATAACTGAAATTTCGTCAAGAACAGTTACTCTTTGTTGTAATGAAGCAAACTGAAGAACTGTAGGTAACACTTATTGCAGTATACAAGAGCATTTTTCACCATGTTGTGTGATAATATTGCAGCATTTAAGTATATGAATTATATGACGACATGGTAATATTTGTAGATGGACATGGAAACGCATTCAAACTGTTCATGTGCCTTTCAAGTACTTTTGGTTTTACTACTCTGTACCTTTGATATATGGAAATATTTCTGTTAGGTGAAGAAAGAAAAGAAAATGCTCTGTGATAAATTATTAGACTGGATATCTAAGGTTAGTTCTGAAACCATACAGAATATTTCAGACTCTTTTTTCCTAACAGTTTTTTTGCTTGCCTGTCTATAGTAAGAACCCACGTGCTATATGTGAATAATTTATCACTTCATGTAAAACGTGATATACTTCCATAAATTTAGAATGTGCACTCAAATACAACTCTGACGAAAAATAAGATGATGATAATTTTAATTAGCTGTTTTACAATGGAATTTTCCATCGCTTAGTAAATGCACTCACAATGTAAATTGACCATGTAGTTGTATGTTGCTTCGAGGTTTAAGCTTGTGCTTTGTATATTACAGTTTATCACTGGCTGGGTTAGGTGCATTTATTTAGGTAATTATGTCACATCACTATACTTTTCTATCTTATAAGAAGTCAGAATGGCTTCTTTCAAGATGACAATTTGTCATAGTCTGGTGTTCAAAACTAGCGAAGACCAACAGTGTTTCCAGTCTTTCTGCATATCCAGTAAAATTATTAATGGTAATCCTTAAAAGAGTTTCACTCCATTAGCCACATGTATGTACTGAAACTATGTGTGTGTATTTTCTTCTGAAAAATAGTAAAAAGAAGTAAAATAATTGGCACGTACCTTTATAAACATTAATTTGCAGTGTAAAATTTGTAATCCCAGACTCGAAATCCTCTGGTAGAGAATAATAGCTCTTAATGTATAGTATAAAATCATAATGGATTGCTTGCCTGTTTTAACATGAGGTGCGGGGAGAGGAACAAAAAGGAAATAGAAAAAAATAATTGAGAAGTCATTTGAAATGAATTTAAATATTCAAATACTGAATATTAAAATGTCCTTCCGTCTAGTATCTGCTATTAATTTTTGGGACATCCATTAACTGTAGTAAAAAGGGTATTTGCATTGTGTTGTCAAACAGAATTTTTGTTTATTCACTAAGAGTTTCTTGAATTAGAAAAGTTTAAAATCATGGAACTCCTGCACTTCATAAAGACAAAATGTTTTTTACTCAGAAGTTGCACAAATCAATGATTAAATATAGTGCTGTTAATTATACTGGACTCAATCTGAAATCTGTTTTCTGTTAAAAGACAAACTTCAGTTCGAAGCTTCATGTATTCTACATTATGAATACAGAAGTACTGTACAGACTGCAGTATAGGTTTCACAAAGATTGTAGCATCTCTCTTTTCCATATTTTGGATCACACTGGTCAACGTACTTGTCTGTCCACAATAAGACATTTAGAAACACCCCCATCTAGTACCAAGGTTAAGAAATAGTGGTGCTATACCTATACTCTGTCTCTGTGCCTTCATGGCAAGAGACAGGGCAACCTAAAGTTTTTTGTGTTTAGTATCATAAACACTGGAGCTTTTACATTGACTGCGTTCCACTGCATGCCTAATATCCGATATTATCAGAACCCATGATTTTTATTACAAACTAAATTTTATATCATGAAATTACAAGGCAAAATAATGTATTACATTTTTGTAATTGATTTATGCATTCAGTTTTTCCTATAGTGCAGGCTTATGACTTAATATGCCATTAAAATCACCACCTGACACACACTTTAAAATCCGCTTAATATTGGCCTCCAGAAATACTGTTCAGTCCTTTTTATTATTTCAGCTTATACTTCATGGTTCATAAATTTTAATCCAAAACAATGCCTTCAGACTTGAAAAATTATTACAGTGTTATTTATTTATCATTATCATATCATGAAGAATAATGAACACATTATTTGCTGGGTGATAATTTACATCTCAAAGTGCTTACTAATAATAAGTTGCTGCATGCTGTGCTTATGCTGTAATATAACTATTTTATGTTTAATGGCATATTTAATGCACCACAATTTTATTAGACAGTGCTTCATTTAACATCTAGTTTGTAACTGTTTTGAGAGCACCACAAACAGCATACATTGAATGTGTCAGACAGTGTCTTAAGAAGTGTGAGTTTCACACGTGAAAATAATTGGAAAAGAGTTAAATTTTTAAAAAAATTCAATTTTCTTTGAGTTGTATCACTTCTTTCCTGGATAACCATATGTCTGTGATGGAAATATAAAGGCAGAGGATGTCTCACAAAATTTTATGTCTTGGTGAACTACTGAAATATTCAATGACCTCAGATGTTAGTATATTAAAAAAAACCTTTAATGACTGGTGTCATCAAAACCCTCAGTTCTTTCCTGTATTTAGTGAACATTTTGTTACATGCATGTTGCAACATATAAATGTTTCTTTGTGAAATATATTTTAAATGTATTAGATTTTCACAGTTTACGTTTTTAACATAGTAGATTAGGTGGATTTTATGTTAGAGTAATTATTATTGTTTATGCTTACTGCTACTTGATTCAGGTTCTCAGAATGTCACTTGTTAGGATATGTATGTGTGTGTGAACAGACTCCCTCACATTAACTCAGTCTGGAGATACAACATGACTGGTAATATTCTTTTGGACCTTTGTTTTAGTTCTTGTCTGACCTTGAACTGACATGCAGACTAGATTTTTCTCATTAATAAGTAAGATTGAAACGTCATATTATGAAGGTTACATTGACCAAATGTGGATAAAATTATCTGTCCTGTCCTGGATCATGTTACTGTGTGTTTTTAGAGCATTGAAACTCTGTATATACTATCAGTGATTGATGGAATAGCCAGGATTTTGGAAAGGCTTGTGGGGGGTCTGCAGTGCCTCTGGGAAGTTTTTTTTTAAATTTCGATTAAATATTTCATCATTTCATTTAAACAATTTCTAGTTTTTATATTCCTCTATTTCTGTTATATGATATTACAATAACAGGAATATTCCTACTGTTGATGCAAAGCTAATGCAGTATTTGTGCTTCTAGCAGAAATATTACATAGAACATGGGTATATATAAATTAGAAACAAAATTTTCAGGATTTTAAATTTTTTTGTAGCACATACTTAAATGATGTTGCTTGGTCTTTTAAATCATGTAAATTTTTTAAATAGTGTGCCTTATAATGGATGTGAACTCATATAGTATGCTACTTAATCCCCACAAAAATAATTGTATAAAAAAGTTGTAAATTATACCACAAATTTCATAGAAATACAGGTCATATAAAATAGTTATTAAAAAGGTAGTTTTTTGCAGCGTTTAAATTTACATGAGTTAGTACACCATTTATTTTATTTTTAGGAAATCAAAAGGTATATTTTCTGACCTTGGAGGCTTAAATAGGGGAGAGGCATTGATCACCCCAGTCATCTCCTTGGCTGTGCCACTGTGCGATAATCAAGTTTAGTTCTTATTTTCCTGAAAGTCAACTGCTAAATAAATAAATAATTTAAATCATATGAAATAAACAGCAAAGACCTTAATCTTCTGTATTCTGTTTTCCCCACTGCCTCTGACAAGTATGAGGTAGCACTCCTGCCCCCTATAAGTGAGAGATAGTTGCTAAACGAACTTCTTCTGAAGATTTTCAAAAATACATTGATCATGCCTGTCTTAAACCTTGGACACCTAACTGTGATGGTCAGAGTATGATATTATGAAACTCAACCCTTTAAATCCTCCAGCATATGAATGTAAAAGTCTGTATTAGGAGTCACAAGCATTCACCAGACTCTGGAATTTAGAACATAGACATAGAGGGTAAATTGAAACAAACAAAGAAAAAGAAAGAACCATATAGAAAGAAATTTGAATGAAATTCATGTTATCATTTATTTTAATTTTTCATTATATCATTGCATCCTAAAGTGCCTGCTTCCATGAATTGCTAAATAGAGGGCAGACCAAATTAAATCTTACAGTCTTCTTATATGGACTGCAGAAATAAAATGCAAGCTGTCCTATATTCTGACAGAGAATTTGTATGAAAGAATGCATTCACTGTATAGTATTTATTGTGAATTTAGAGCAACTGTTAAATGTGGTGGTGTCCAACATTTACATATTTTTTTCAGTAAACTCAAAAACTGATTGACATTCTTTGGATACATTTTCTATGATTTTGTGATGACTGGAACAATAATAACTAGCCTAAACCCTTCTTCAAATAGTTTGCAGAATTCCAGCACTTCTGCTACATATAATTCTTAACACTAATAACCTTGACTGACACATTCATGGTAAATTTTTCAGAATTTTTTATCAAGCTATAGACATTCATTTGTATGCAAGTTATTTCAATTCTCTTCAGTACTTTAGCCAATGACTGATATTTTAGTGTTAACCGGGACCCTTGTCACCACACAGCGACATGTCTTCAGGTTGCAAATGGAGAATGCAGCCTCCAGGTATGAAGGGTAGCTGCAAATGTATTGAATGTGCAATCACAGATAACTGCCAGAGGTCGTCTATCTCGGGAGCTGTGCAACAGGGCTTAAAATTCCCTTCATACATATCCATTATCTTATAAAACTGTTACACAGAACCGCAGATGTGACTGAACACTCTGTGTGAGTTACGTAATGCAAAACATACATGAGATTTGGCACGGAATGTAAGGAATCTCCATAAATAATGATAATCAACAAAATATGTGTTAGGCTTAATGGAAGCAACTGTCCTATAGGAGCTCAGGAATTATTCAACTTGAGCAGAAGCCAGCTAATAATACTGACAGAGTTGCTAACAGGATGCTGTCATTGAAAAGGACATCTATTTACACTGGGAACGGCAGACAGTCCTGTGCATGACAGATGCAAACAGTCCTCACATGTTCATTATGATTGTGAGGCTTTGGACATACTAAGATTTTAAGCAGGTAGGTCAACATTTTCTGAATCAAGGTGTCTTGGAGGACATCTCCATCAGCAGGATACATTTGCTGTTTTCAAGGTGTGGGGCTGCTGATTGAGTGAGCATAAGGGCTGCATAACAGATTGGTAGCAGCCAAAATGCACAGAGGACACTACAATGCACGCCCTTCTTTATTCCATTTCAATGGGAACAGAGAAGTTCAGATGATAAACTGAAATTCAATTGAATACCAGAAGAGCAAATTTTACATCGATATAAAGGACTTGCCATTTTGTTTTGAAACGAATAATTGATGAAGATCACCCACAAACACAACTATATTTATTATGCAACACTATGTTTATATCAAAGTGTTAGACATTTTGGGTGACTAGAGCCATTATCAGGCTTCGTATAAAGATGTAAAAGAATGTAAAAGCATACATGTTACATGCATGTTCTTGTGCTATGATTAGTGGGTCCCTGTCACCACGACGTGGCACATCCTCAGGTTGTGGATGGAGGAACGGCCTCCATTATATAGGGTAGCTGCGAATATATTGAATAAGTAGTCACGTACAGCACACACTGGATGATCCTCCAGCTTGGGGGTTGAGCAAGGTGCCAACAACTCCACACCATATAAGCAGGCCTTGTTACGAAATGGTCACAATTTCCTCATGCTTGGACAGATCCTTTGGTACAACCTAAACGATGGAAAAGTGACAAGAGATTTTGTACATGGAATGTGAGGAGCCTGTACAGGTCAGGTTCACTTAACAACAGTTGCCAGAGAATTAGGGATGTATAAATTAGCTTTAGTGGGTGTACAGGAGGTTAGGTGGGATACAGGGAGCACTGTAAGAGCAGGGGATTATATTTTTTTTCTATGGGAAAGGAAGTGAAAATCATCAGTTAGGAACAGGATTTTTGGTACACCATGGAAGAGTAACACAAATTAAGAGACTGGAGTTTGTTAGTGATAGGATGTCATGTATAGTTCTGAGAGGTCACTGGTGTAATTTCATTGTTTTTAATATGCATGCACTAAGTGAGGATAAAAATGATTATTCAAAAGACAGTTTTTATTAGGAATTAGAGCAGGTTTTTGGTCATTTTCCTAAGTACCATATGAAAATTCTGTTAGGTGATTTTAATGCAAAATTGGGGGAGAGGATATTTTCAAATTGACAGTTCGGAATGAAAGTATACATCAGGAGAGTAATGATAATGGTGTTAGAATAATAAACTTTGCCACATAAAAAAAATCTGGTTGTTAAGAGCACAATGTTTCAAACCAAAACTTTCATAAACACACCTTAACCTCTCCAGATGGGAAGACTCACAACCAGAATGATCACATATTGATAGATAGGAGATGGCATTTGAGTATTCTTGATGTACAATCTTTCAGGGGAACTGACTGTGATATTCATCACTTTCTGGTGGTTGGAAAGTTAGGGAAATACTAGTAATAAATAAACAAGAAACACAGAAGTTTCATGTGGAGAAATTTAAACTCAGAAAGCTAAGTGAACAGGAGGTTAGGAAACAGTATCAGATTAAGATCCTAAAGAGGTTTGCAGCTTAGGAGAACTTAAATGATTGCAAGGACTTAAACAGGGTTTTAGAAAACATTGAAGAGAAAATCAAAACTTTAGCTGAAGTGAGTCTACGTCTGTATGAATTGAAGCAGCATAAACCATGACTTGAGGAAGAATGTTCACAATTTTTAGATCAAAGGGAGCAGGCTAAAATGCAATGGTTACAAGATCTAAACCAAACAATGTAGATGATCAAAACAATGTAAAACGTGAAACTAGTAGACATTTCAGTAATGACAAGAAGGAATATCTGAAAGCTAAAATTCATGACCTTGAAACTAACAGTAAGACCAACAATATCAGAGACTTGTACAGTGGCATCACTTAGGGTTGCAGGTCTAGGATTAATATAGTAAGGAACGAGAAGGGTGATTTGGTTACAGATTCCCACTGTATATAGGCCAGGTGGAGGTACCATTTCTCTTAGTTATTGAATGTACATTGAGTTAATGATGTTAGAAAGGCAGAAATATTTACAGCAGAGCTACTAGTGCATGAGTCCAGTGTGTTTGAGGATGAGATGGCTATCGAAAAATCTAAAAAGACACAAATCACCAGGTACTGACAAAATTCCAACAAAACTGATTAAACCAAGAGGCAGGACAATTCATACTGAGATCCATAAACTTATAAATTCTATTTGGAATAAGGAGGAATTACATGAGGAGTGGAAGACTTCACTCATCCTACCTCTCTATAAGAAGGGTGATAAAACAGACTGTAGTAAATATAGAGGCATATGAATTTAGTTAACTATGTACAACATTTTATATAACATCCTGCTGTCAAGTTTAACTCCATACGCAGAGGAAATTATTGGTCATCATCAGTGTGTTCATAGCAACAAGTCAACTACTGATCATGTGTTCTGCATTTGTCAAATACCTGAGACAAAATGGAAATAAAATGAAGCAGTGCATCAGCTATTTATATGCTTCAAGAAAGTCTATGATTCAGATAGGCTGGAGGTCTGGTATAATGTTCATATTAAGTTTGGTATCCCCATGAAACTAGTAAGGCTAATAAAATGTGTCTGGATGAAAGCTATAGCATAGTTCTGTTAGTTGAACATTTGTCTAACATGCTCCCTGTTAAGAATGGTTTTAAACAAGAAGAAAATTATCACCTTTCCTTTTCACCTTCCCTTAGAATATGCCATTAGGATGATTCAAGTAAACCAGGATGGCTTGTAATTAAATTGTACACATCAGCTTCTAGTTTATGCTGATGATGTTTATATATTGGGCAGAAGCATATATACTATAAAAAAAACACAAATGCTTTGTTATTTGCTAGTAAGAAGACTGGACTAGAAATAAATGCTGATAAAACTAAGTACATGGTCTTACTTCAGGATCAGAATGCAGGATGAAATCACAATATAAAGATTGATAATAAATCCTTTGGAAGGGTGGAACAGTTAAAATATTTGGTAACAACTCTAAAGATCAAAATTAAATTCAGAAAAAAATCAATAGCTGGTTGAAGTCAGGTAACACTTTCTACCATTTAGTGCAGAATCTTTTGTCTTCCAGTTTGCTATCCAAAAGTAAAAAGATGAAGATATTCAGTACTATAATTTTGCCTGTTGTTTTGTGTGGGTGTGAAACTTGGTCAGTCTCATTGACCAGAGACGTAGGCTGAGGATGTTTGAGAATAGGGTGCTGGGGAGAATATTTTGGCCTAAGAGGGACGAAATAACACGGAAATGAGAAAACTATATGAGGAGCTTAATGATCTGTACTCCTTGCCAAATATTTTTTGGATGATCAAATCAATGAGAATGAGATAGGCGGGGCATGTAGCATGGCTGGGGGAGAGGTGAGGTGCATACAGGGGTTTGGTGGGGAAACCTGAAGGAAAGAGACCACATGGAAGACCCAGGCATAGATGGGAGGATAATAATGAAATGGATCTTCAGGAAGTGGGTTGGAGGGACATGGACTGGATTTTCTGGCTCAGCATAAGGACAGGTGGTGAGCTGTTGTAAACATGGTAACGAAACTTAGGGTTCCATAAAATGCGGGGTATTTCTTGACTAGATGACAACCAGTTAGCTTCTCAAGAAGGGCTTTGCTCAATGGAGTAAGTAAGTGTGTTCTTCCGTGAGGTCTCACTTGCAGAGTGTTTACAATTTTAATTTTACTTGAAACTTCCCTTCATGGTAGGTTAAATTTTGTTTTGTGTTTTCTAAATAATGTTGTCTCTTACAAAAATTATAAGATGATCTATGAAATTTAGATATTTAAAATATTAAGTTAAAATAATAAGACTTTTTTTAAGTTGATGATCCCAAGATTCTTTATAAATACATGTGGAGTGTTAATCTTTTTATTAATTGTGCTTGTTTTCACCTTTGAATAAACAGCATGTTTGGTTTTTTGACATAAGGGTGTATACTGTAACAATAATTTTGGGTAAACTTAGGGGATATACAGTTTTTGACTATGTTTCTTAATATTTAATACTAGTTTTTATATGGAAATACTTATTTTAAGTTATTGTGCATTATTATTAACTTATATTACATTTATATTTATATATATTTGCATCCTGTCTAATTTTTTGGGTATGTTGAAATTTCTGTAAACTAAAACAATAATTACATTATTCCATCAAATAAATGATAGTTATACTATCAGTGCAAATCCTCTGGTTGAATATTAATTCAAAACAAATAAATTCGATAACAAACACATCTGTATAATGTAAACCTGTTGCCCTTATTTTATTTACATGTGTGTGTGAATGACACAAGTAAACATGATACAACAGGACTATATGTAAGTAATCTTTCTGACACAAATATAACCAACCGATGTAAAATTTAACAGTAACATTTACAATATTAATTTAGTAATGATGTAGTTTACAGAAAATCCCTTTTACCAAAAAATGAGACAACATTACAAGGTTCAAGAGTTAGATCAAAATAAAATAGAAGTGAAGTTAATAATAGTAGGCAATCATTTTAAATAAGAATTTTCTTTTAAAATTAATATTTGGTATAAAAACACATAGGTGTACAGCCTGATGTCATCAAAACCCAAACAAGAAGTGGAATGCACAATGAATGACAAGAAGATTAACATTCCACATGCATCTTGAAGAATGCTGAAAACATCCACTTAGAAGAATCATGATATTTTAACCATATATGCTAAATCTTTAATGTAAATGTTAAAGGAAAACATATTATATGGAAGAAAAAATATATCAAAAACACAACAAAAATTAAGCTACCATGGTGGGAACTAAAATTTTTAGGACTTCCCATACAAGCCCTAACAATGGGAATGTACATGTAATATTTACATTTTTTATTTCATTAAATGTTTAATACAAAGCCTGATGAAGAACTTTTTTGGTCAAATCATCTGCTGCATAGGGAACAGCACACTGTTAACATAATAAATATATGAATAAAGGTAGACCAACTAGATGGCACTGCTCAACATTTTTCAGATGTTAATACATCCATCTTCAGGAGCTTGCAACTACTTGTTGCATTGTTGTGTAGGCTGTAATGATAGAGGTTTTTGTGTTAATTTAGTGGTAAGTGTTATACCTATATTGTGTGTTGTGTGTGGCTCTGAGTGAGTGCGTTTCTGCAAGTGTGTGGTGTCCTGTAGTTCTTGAACATTTTGTGTGGTATATTTTGTTGTTTTATGCATCTGTATTGATGACTATATGCATGAGCTGTACATACCTGACTTGAGGCATGCTGGTGTTATGTAGTGGGATTGTCTGTTGGTGATGTGTTATCCAAGTGTAGGCTGAACCACTACTGACCTGTTCATTGTGGACCGTGAGGGTTTAGGGGTTTATGACCGCTTGGAACAAGGGGTTTGTATCGCCTGAGCTCTGTTCGGGAATGAGTTTTCTATTGTGGTGGAGGGCTTGGATATGGTATTGTTCTTATGGCAAGAGTAAGCTTTGGTTATTAATGTGTTTTAGTAGAGTCATATTATTATTCATGGGGCCATATTCGTGTCAGTTTTGAAGAATGTGTAGGGCGTATGCTGATTGGGGATTGTTGCTTCTGATGTAACGTATATGCTCTTTGTAACATATGTTTAGGCTGCTGCAAGTCTGGCCTACATACGACAAATTGCACGTGTTACATGTCAGTTGGTAGATTCTCCATTGATTGTGGGGTGGTGTGTGGTCTCTGGGTGGTTTTATCCGGTTAGTTATGGTGTTGCGGCATTTATATGTTATTCTTATGTTTGTGTTTCTGAACAAGTTCGTGATCTTGCGTATTTGTGGGGAAATGTATGTGAAAGTCGCCCATTTCTTGTTTTCTCTGTCTTGTGGTGAAATGTGTTTTGTTTTATGTTCTATCTGATGCCTTATTTTGTGTATCATTGCGGGTGGGAAGCCGTTTTGTTGGGCAATATGTAGGATAGTTTCCCATTCTCTTTTTTGTTGTGTTGTTTTGAGCGGTAGGCTGAGCATCCTAGTTATGTGATATCTATAGGCCGCCAATTTGTGTTCAATGGGGTGGGTGGATGTGAAG
>Ga0123352_10010493_pt1 | contig 14530 bp, 7 predicted proteins | sample TergutLab28metaG_FD_89700 | JGI IMG/M metagenome (GOLD analysis project Ga0123352, IMG submission 89700) | Labiotermes labralis P1 segment gut microbial communities from Petit-Saut dam, French Guiana - Lab288 P1 | ecosystem: Host-associated > Arthropoda: Insects > Digestive system > Gut ... | reverse complement strand
TTTGATTGTTTTCTGTTTTTTTTTTGGGGGATGAAGGTGTTTGTTTTTTTGTTTGGATTTGACTTGGGGGTGGTTATATATAATTTTGTTTGTTTAAAATTTTGAAGTGAAAAAAAAAAAAAAAAAAAAATCTTCATTCCATGTCATACAAGATAACTTAGAAATCAAGGGGTTACTTAATGTCTGAAACTTTCCATCATGAAAGATCATTCAGACATCACAGAGTGTGTGAGTTTACAGCATACTGGAGAGTTGACTGAAGTTAAACAGTACATATGCATGGAAGCACACCATAATTGAGGGAGGAGTAATGGTATAAAAGCTGATGCAGACTGTGTGAAAAATTTTAATATCTTGTTTTGCATTTTATGTTAAATGTCATTCACATTGAATTCAAACGCAGAAGATGGTTGCCTTATGTATTTATAACTATAAAAGTGTTTGCATCAGACTAAGCATTATCATGAAACACTTAATGACATGCACAATCACGTATTATTCCTTTTGAAGAGGGTTTTTTTCCCTTCTTCTGGTAACTAAAGTGCATTGCTTCTGATGGCTGAACACCATACATGAATTTTATTGTAGTATAATACCTCAGTGTTACAGTTCCTAACCTGTGGAGTTCAGAAGCTGTGTGCAGCATTAGTTGTGGTCTGTACAGGTATTTGAGAGTTGGTAACAGAATCTGATGTACTTGAACCATATCCATTCTTGATCTACATTAAATGCATAATTTCTAATACTTCTTTAAGAGGTGATCTTTTTTTAATTAACATTTAATGTTTAATATAGTCCTTCATTGAAATCTGGCATCTTTGTACATTTTTGAGATTTAACATGTAGAATATCAGGTTCATACAAATTTCTTAGTTTAAAGAAAAGGAAGCAGAGAAAACTCTATGTTACTGGAAAATAATTTGTGAAACATTTATGACAAAAGCTTGATATCACATACATTATAAACCTTAACAGACAAAATTCAGTAGCTGCAGTTCCTGCAGGTTGGGAACTGCTGTAAATATTTATGTTATGCCCTTAATATTTTTGTGGCACAACCCCTTTTTTATTTCGTGATTAGGTTTGTTTAAATGAGCTTTTTAGTAATATATTTCTGTATTTACAAAGTATATTGTTATAGAAGATATAGTAAATTGTATGTGAGAAGAAGTGATTAGAAATATTAACCCTGTAATCACTATGGACAAGTTACACTGGACTGCTGCATAATGTAACGTCCCTGCTTCAGAAAGAGGTTTTCAGAGTACTTGCTTTTGATAAATATATATTTTTACAAAGTAGGTAATCTGTATATCTCTGGATCCAGTGTGGTTAGATAATATAAGCAATATCAGCTTTAAATTGTGTGGTTCATGAAATGAGTGTGCAAGATCTTTTGATATTTAAAGTCATTAATTTAAATATATGATACACATACCCAAACATGTTAATTGTATATGTTTTTTAAAGCTATTCAGCGCTACTTTCGAAATACAGCTCGTAATTTTTATTGCAATTGTGCTATAAAACACTTAACACTAGGTTGCTACATAATGACAGCCGTTTTGTACCAATGAAAACTGATGAGATTTATGGACTGTTTATATTTTGTTTTGTAACCAGTTTGTTGATAAAGGTAAAATAAATATCATGAAAGTGTGACTTTAATTTTCATCAAGTTAAAGTAAGTACATGATGAGAAGGTATGAGCTTAACCATTTTGGAAATTTGTTGTGAAGCAGTTGGGCAAAATTTAACATCAGAACTGTCAGATGTTAAGCCACTAGTGTTAGAGTTTCTTTTGCTGCATTCAGGTGTCCAGTATGTACACAGTTGGTAATTACGTACGTGAAGTCAGTATTGTAACACTAAATTTGTGCTAATTATTGTTAATTTAATGTAAGACAGTATGCATGATGGTAATAAATCCCTTGACAACAGAATACAATAAGGCAACCACACCCACCTTATTTGATCGGAGAGCCCAATTGGTAGCAGTGTGTTTTTATGAGCAAGTCATCATCATCATCAGCTTTCAGTTTTGTAGAAGTACATCCATGTTTACTGCACAGCAGTTAGTTTTGTCTCGTAGGAAGGGGCAGTGTGATGAAATATGAAAACTTACTGGTGCTGCAGAACATTAGCAGTCATGCCTAGTCACAAAGTGAAGTGGAGTGGATGTTTAATTGGGCTTGTAACAAAAAATAGTACTTCAATGTAACAAACTGTGTGCAGTGATCTCTGTCACTCAAGAATGCTGAACCAATTGTTCCAATATGCCAGTGCTGAAGGGTGTGTGAGCAGTAGTGACAGAGGTAGCAGTGCTAGGTCAAAGTTGGTGAATATTTTAGTGCAGAAGAACTGTGCAAAGGTGTGTTGCATGATAACAACTACTATATCATTGTTGGGGGTTTATAGAAAAGCATAAACACTTTGCTGGCTTCATAAAGAAAAATCTGTATTTACACAAAAGGTATACAGATACTGTATATCCTGGATGCCGGTTGGCAGTAGTCAAGAGATATGTTGGGGTTTTTTTTTATAGAATGTACAAATCTGTTTAACCCAGAATTCTCCAGTCTGTTATGCATAAGGGGAAATTCTATATTTTTTAAAATGTAAATTGTGATTATTGCAGTTAACAAATTATTATTTCTCTTGGCCAAGGTGAATTATTTAGAGGATTTTAATGCATGGGACATGTGTCTTTGCAGATTTCACTTTTTTAATATTTAAATGAGTACTTCAAAACAGACCAATCATTTCACTAATTCATCACATTTAGTCAAAAGTTATTATATCTCTCATCAAAAGTTGCATTGAATTGTAGGGACTGGTGATACACATTTTGAACTATTTGGTGACAAACATAACATCTATGAAGTGACTGAAAATTCATTGTTCATTTTTGCTGTAATTTGGTTTGTTATTGAATTTGGGTATCCCTTATGCCGATAATTATACTCCAGTGCACGCAGCAGCAGCAGCAAAAGCCGTCTGAATGCCACTGATGGCAAATGTTTCTTTCTGTGTCTCTCTTAGCAACTTTCTCTTTCACCTGGCTGCTTTCCCATAGACATTGGCAGGTCCTGCCTGAGTGTGTACTGTATGACTTGAAATTGTGTAAGTGCTTGTATTACTTATGAAAGACATACATGTTCATACTCATAGTACATAAAACCAGGAGGTAGGCAAACATATAAGCACAGATTACATGATTAATTACTTATATTGGTACATATGTAACCAAAATCTGGATCTAAGTACCTAAAATATAGGGGTGTGTAAATTATGTGGAGGCATTCATTATGAGTGTAATAGTTTACTAAAGATTCATCAGTCAGGTTTTTTATATAGAGGCTGTGTAAATTATGTGATATTTGAATGAAAGTTATAAAACTAGTTCATAAAACTTATCAGTTGTCCTTCAGTCTGAAGTTGGTTACACAGAAAATTATGTATAGTATAAAAAAAATATGTCTTTACATGATGTACATAGATTAGATTGTATGTCTGTACAAAGCTAGCTATTGTATTTTCAAAACATTTAATTCTGTGAATGGGAGGAAGAAGCTTCGATATGTAAATAATGAGAAAACAAATATATAAGAAGAAATTTACCATTGCCTGAGTAAGGAATTCTAAAAACCTTGAAGTATACAGATTACACGTGAATTAATAATGGAATATGTGAGTTGTGGAACTATCTGATTGTCTTTATTCACGGTATCTTTAGGTGTCCTCACGCAGGTAATAAACTGTTCCTTCCTTGCATTTGTATACACAATCACAGATTTCAGGTAAGTTTTTTGGGCAATCAGCTTTGTGAAGATAAATATATTATCAGTGTTTTGGATGTTGTCTCTTTCTCCATTATTGTGGATTGGTGTGGTAAGTGAAGATGATGTGTAAGCATAAGGTGTTCTTCCAGTCCTGTAAGTCGAGCATGTGCAATTGCTTTGGGTGAAAAAGTCTGTTCTGTATAGTGCAATGGGCTTTCCTGCATGAATGCTGAGATGAAAAATCAAAGGACCATATGATGACTGACAACAGACTCTGTGTAGTGTTTGTTGCCTCAATGGTCTGAGCTGAGCACACCAGGTTCCAAAAAAATGCCTTGAACAAATGTGTTGCCATCACTCTTCGGCCATTACTTTATGATGGAGACAGAGGCAGTTTGATAAGTGGAAATAAATTCCTTTATCACAACTGCTTTCATACATTCACTGTGGAAGCTTCAAATCTTATAACTTACATGATCACTGTTGCATTATTGATAGTAAAATATATAAGTGAAATTCTTGTATCATGTCACTTGTTCAACAAGTTGCGGATGGAACGTTTGTCCTCCCATGCTGATTAGATCACTATAGTTTTGTGGTTCATTGTTGCTGCCCATCTGTTGCCACTCTCATGAAATGTCAGTAGTCCTGAAACCATGTATTTCTTATTATTCTAAGTTGGAAGGATGAATTGTGGTTTGGCAGCATGGTGTGAGATTGCAGTATGACCTCCATGTAACAACATTCTAAGAGACCCAGATTTTTTGAACTTGGATATATACAGATGGATTTCTTAATTTCTTTTTTGTAACTGTATTCAGTTTGTATTAATTTAATTTTTTGAACATTTAGAATATGTAAGTTGAACTTTTACAGTGCATGTAGTAGATAGTTTTCAAAGAACTGGTTGTGGTTCTATATTTTTACTCTTTATGCAAATTGTGTGCATGTTTATTTAACAAGGTTTCTATGAAAATGTAAGCACTCTGAACCCTTGGACACCTAATACAGACGTGGCAGTGACTGAAAATTGCATGATCCACACATATGCTGTGTGTAGAGTGACACAACACTAAGCAACAGTTACTGTAATAAATGTTTTCACACTTGAAACTTAACTTTCTACAAGCAGTACCTAGCAATTCTGAGTAGCATAATATTTGATACTGCCCCTTTGGTTAATATATTGCATAATCACTGCCATCTAAATACTTTATGATAGTCACTGCCAACACAACATTGTACCATTGGATGTAAGCATAGGGAACCGAACAAAAATTTGACAGATTGTGAAACAGACAATTTATTATACTCTTAAGGGGTATTTCTCAAAGAAAGGAAGGAAGGAATTGTTGAACTTGCTTTAACAAATCAGTGAATTAGGTGGACATGGCATTTAATGATGCTTTCAGAATAATGAACCAATTTCTGTGAAAGTTGTAAAGGAATTATTTATATAAAACCCAATAAAAACACAAAATGCACTGTCAGTATACACCAGAAGCACGTTTCAGGAACATGTGTGTCAAAAATGTATGGAGTAATTAATCTGTGAGCCAGAACATTTATCAATCAATTGATTGGTTGATTAGCATTGAGTTCGAACCCTTATGGTCCTGATGCACCTAGGCCTTGAGCCGGAACATGCTGAACAGTGTAACTGGAAATCATTTATTAATATATGAAACACACATGTTTCAAAAGTGTTTACTGGTGTATGTATCATACAGACTGTTATGTACATTTGTTACAAACCTTGGCTATCTTGATATAGTGAGTGGTCCCATTTGTGGCATTTATGCCTAAGTCACACATCCAATGTTGCATGTGTTTAATGCTTTCAGGGCATTCACAATTTACAAAATCAGATGCACACATTAGTGCATAATCTTTGTAGCCCTTTACCTAATTCTTATGGGCTTTGGCTTCAAGTGTAGGGAATTGTGGCAGTTGGCTGGAGCTGGATGATTGATCCAGCTCAACCATTGAAGTTTGTACCATGAAATACTGCGAAGAAAGTTTCTGATAAACACGTCTGTGATTGTGCAGTACTCAGAGCACCAGTATGTTGCTTCTACCACCAAAGGTATTGTACCTGCTAAAATTGTATTAAATCAGTCATAATTAACTCTGTCCATTCATTATATGATTATTACACAGCTTTTGGTTCATGGAGATACAGTGTGAATATATTCTGGCTACTGATTTCATTTTCTTTGAAGATATCATCATTACATGGAGGTATGTAAGTTAAGGGATTTACTGTACAGTGAAGTAAGAACTCGGCTGAAATGAGGAATGTGAATGTGGGTAACAGTCATCCATGTGGTATATTTCAAGCTAATATATTAAAACATGTAAATCTGGGTTTGTCTGAAGTATAGCTTAGTGTATGTCAGCCATGTCTGTTTGCTGTTTGGTCCTTTATTTGAAATGTGATATGCCAAAGTAAATGTGTTTTTAACTTGGTATTAAGGGCATATAAATATTCTAGCATACAGATTAGTTATGTGACTAATAAGAATTGACAGTATGGGTAAAGTGGTCGTATACATCAATATAATACATAAATCTAACTTAATTCAGGGTCAGTGCTGTATTATGGTTTAGGTAACTGTCTCAATTTTGTTTGAAATGCCCTTGCAGAAAGTTATTGTAATTGATATCGTAAATTAATTTAGTTTTCTTAGCCTGTTCTAACAATATCCAGATAGAACCTTGTAATAAATCTCTCTCTAATCATCCTTCCCATTTCAAATAATTCCAACATTTCTGTCATTGAGAATTTTGCAACAAATATCTGAGATGTGAAGCTACAGAAATGAAGAAAATTGTAGGGTTAACATTGTGTTAATCCACTGCAGTACTGTTATGAATTTTGTGTATATTAACTTTACATAATGAAATCGTCTTTTTTTAATTCACGTTGCTTGATTTTTCAGTGGTAATTTTGTTCCATCCTTATTGTTTTCTTATGGGAGTAGTTTCTTCAGACACTTTATTGTCACAATAGGAAGATGTACTGTATTTACCCAAATGTAAGGAAATAATTTTCCTGATTTATATAAAAAAAAAAGAAGGTGGTTACCGTATAATCATGCACAAAGTTAAATGTGTTCTTAATAGATATTGTCATGAAAACTTTAGACTGTGAAGAGAGAATCATCTTATATGTAGGGAAAATACGGTATGTCATTCCACAGACAGACTGTCTTCATTCTCATGTAAAAGGAAAGGGTGCCTACTGTTTGGTACCTGTTAGTCTACGTTTTGCACTGAGGAAGTCCTGGATGAATTACATGTTTATTTATTTATTTTAAACATTTTGAAAATGCTCTGCTTTCTTTTCACTTTACTCTTTTAAACTATATGGGCAAGAAGTTCCGTGACCTGTTTCCCATTCATAAGTTTTTGAGATTGAAAGAAAGATGGAGATGGATAATTGCACAGAACATTGCTTAGTCCATCCACAAACAGCCTGATTGTTAGGGGGGGGAGAGGGGGCTGGTTGGATTTGGCAGATTTGTACATATCAATTGCTGGTTATTAGAGATTGCAATTTTATCTCTGGAAATTGATGTTACTCGTATTTATTGTGTAATATTGTGGTTAGGAAACAGATTTTTAACTGCTAAAATTTAGAACTGTTTCTTTTGTATGCCTTACAAATAAAAAATATGTTGTAAAACTGGAAAGTATTTTTTTAAAGTACTCACCAAATGTCATCACTATCTCAGACAGAAAATCTGTAACTAGTGATAACACATCATATTTCTAACACTTTAGCCAAAGAGTGTGCATAGCTTAACTGAAAACACATGCTACTGTAGTGTGATTCATTCTACACATTTTGTGGCATGGTAGAGTAAACAGTTTTTCTGATAACGTTTGATCATTTTTCAGCACTCCATTAGCAACATTTGTATTCTTTCCACATGCATCCCTTGCCTATTGTGTGGTCACATATATATTTTGCCCTGCTCAGTACTCAAACTTTATTCAGTGTTTCATCATACCACATAATTTGTTGGTTCTTCACTCATATGGAAGGTCTTTCTGAGTATATACTTAAGAAGGAAATTCCTAACTCTGAAATGATTATTTTAGAGAGCAGTTTGTTTGTGGTCACATTTTTTGCACCCATGTCACACAGGTGCCAATTTGGATGGTTCTGTAGCCGAGCTTGTAGTGGAAGTCTTGACAATTACTGCCTGCCTGGCTGATATTTAAGTGAATGATTTTAGCAATGTGCCTCCTGCCACTGAAATGTTGTAAAATTTGGAGTGTGTCACTGTGTGACAGTGGATTTTGCACGTGCTTGATAAATGAGAACTGTGTGATGAGAAGTAAATACAAATTTGAGTTCCTAATATATGTACATAAGTTAGGAATGGCACCAGATTGCATGTGTGTTCTTGTAAAGTTATTTCATTTGCTGGCCACAATTAAAGTATATTGCTGTAGCCTTCTATGCAGGCTTCATAAAGATATCTAGCACCTAAAACTTAACACCCAACAGCGTTGGTTATGATAGCCCTTTGATTTCCTCATTCACCAGACACATCACAGATGAGTGATTTCCGAACTGTCAACACGTTAAGCTGATCTTACACTCAGATTGCTGAAACTCAGAGTTGTGGGTCTCAACATCAAAACAAAGACTACTTAACTCAATTATGTGTTATTTATCTCGATGTTGCTAGGTGACAAAACGGTGTACCTAAGCAACAATCATAACTTGAATGTTACCTACATTGTTGTGAGCTTGAACAGCAGATTTATTCTTTTTTCATCCCATTTTCACTGGGGGGGGAAGGTGGTGGTTGCAGATTCTGCCTACAAACCCTCAGCTCAATTCCTAATGCTTGTACACATTGATCCCAGTTGATACTTGTGTACTTTTTATCCCTGCTTTACATCTTGGATTATGTATGTGCAGTATACTGTGGTTTTATATTGGTTAATATATATTTTTTTATACTTGATGGTTGCTACTGTAAGTTGGGTGTTCCAGTTTCTTTCAGTTGTGCCAGGATTGGACTACACTTTCAGAACTGAACTTTTAAGCTCTTTCTCCATTCAAACCCATAATATGCTTGTTGGAAACCTACCATACTGAGAAATAATGGGAAAATTAATTTTTGCTGAAGCTCTGATGTGAAAATGTTCACATTGGTGGTTCATGTGATATATCCATGGTCTTTGCATCACACCTGTAATAGGTAAATGTGTATGGTCTGACTGGTTCAGAATAATACTGTGGCTGTAGCATACAGTTATCTCCCAACCCATAATAAGAAGGCACAAAGGTACAGGACAGAAGTATCATTCTAGAGTAAGTTTATACTAATAACATACAGGTGTCAATAGATGGTGGTGTCATTGAATTATTGTACAATAACAACCAAATACAAAGATGTTACATTGAGGCCCTTTTTCAATCCTATGAATCAGCCTGTCAGTGGTTAATTCTAAGGCCTCCCTGCTGAATAAGGCCTTAGTAAAAATATTAACTGTTACTGGAAGTTGGCAGATACATTAACTGTACTTGTCCTGATGAATTGTGATTTTCCTGATATGATGTGTTAATTATATTTCATCCTGTTATGAAGTATTAGGTCACTTGCTGATTTTTGAGCTCCTTGGTTGTTATTGTCACTCACAACAAACAGTTTATTTCTAAAATCTGTCAAGTAATTGTGTATGGCCTTTATTGCAACCTCACTTATCACCACATATTTTGCTTCTGTCCTGGACATTGTTACGGTATATTCATTCTTGGCTACTCATGCAATAGCTGATGCTGTTAAAATTAAAATTGGTCCTGATACATGATGTGTGGTTTGTATTCGTGTTCAGGACTTACTAATTCCTTACATTTGCTGTGAAATCGAAGGCTGGAGTGGACTGATTTATGGTCTGTTTTAGGTACCTTGTTTTAGGCTGTAACCGCCAAATATATTAACACAGCCACTAGAAACTTGTATGGAATTTCTGACATTTTTCATTTCCCTTCTCATTCTCTGGCCTTCTCTTTGACAATGTTTGGGTTCTTCATGAGGATTTGCACATGGCTGTACATACATCATCCCAAATGCTTGCTTTTGTTTAGGTCAGAATGTTTTATATTTCAGTCTCTCAAGTATTAAAAATATACTGAAATATACAATTTTTTTACATGTGTGTAGTTTGTTTCCTATTATAATGAAAGAAAATAAGTTGGAGATGTCATTTGTACTCTGGATAATGTTCTATAACATCAATTTATTAACCAACTTTTGTTCACTACTACAATATATTGAAACTCAGTCTTCCCTTTATAATATCTCCTCTTATTTATATATGTAACAAGTCATTACTCAAGGGCATATCTCCAACACGGCTAAAATTTTCTCAAATAATCCCTCTATGGAGAAAAAGGAAAAAAATCGGAAATATCAAATTATAGACCAATATCCTTGCCCACATCCTTTTCTAAAATATCTGAGAAGATAATTTTCGATAGATTACATAATCATGTTAAGAACAAAAATATTTTAGCACATGAACAGTATGGCTTCAGAAATAACTCATCTAAAGAAACAGCCTCATATAACTTTATAAATAATATCTTGGAAGCTTTTGAAAATAAATCTACTGTTGGGGGGGGGGGGATCTTCTTTGATCTAACTAAAGCATTCGACTACGTAAATCATACTATTTTACTTTCCTAACTAGAATTCTATGGCATTATGGGAAATGCTTATAACTTAATGAAATCATACCTCAATGACATATCAAAGAGTACTAATAAAAAATACTAACTCTAAAAATTATCTTTCTGAGTGGGAAAAAGTCAAGTCAGGAGTCCCACAAGGCTCAATTCTAGGTCCGTTGCTTTTTCTCCTTTACATCAATGATTTGCCAGGATCAATAAATAATTTATCTAAACCAATGCTGTTTGCAGATGATAACAATATAATTTTTACACATCCAAATCTTATTGAATTTAAGGAAGAAATCAATAAAATCTATGAAGATAATAATATGGTTTCAAAGCAGTTTACTATCACTGAATTTAAACAAAATTTACTATATACAGTTGTCAAAAACTAATTATGCAGTTAAAGTGAATATAAATTATAAAATTAGTCAAATTAATAATGTTTACAACACTAAATTTTTAGGTTTGACTTTAGCACACTATCCAGGAAACCACATATAGACCAACTTGTTTCCAAACTAAATTCAGCATGTTATGTAATCAGGTCTCTGAAGTCCATCATTTTCTTGGAGAATCTAAGAATGATCTACTTCTCTAGTATGCACTCCATCATATCTTATGGTATAATTTTTTGGAGTAACTCCACCTACAGTAATACCATCTTTCAATTACAGAAAAGAGTAATAAGAATTATGATAAATGCTGGAAACAGAATCCTAAAGTGAGCTGTTCAAAAAATTAAACATTCTACCCCTATACTCACATTACATACTCTCCTTATTACTCTTTGTAATTAAGAATATAAATATGTTCAAATCTAATTTGGTGGTACACTCTATTAATACAAGGCACTGTTCAGACCTGTATCTGCCTTCAGCGCATCTGTCTAAGATACAAAAGGGAGTGTATCACTCAGGAATCAAAGTCTTCAATTGTTTGCTTCCAAGGATAAAAAGTTTATCTAGTGACATGAGGAAATTTAAATCAGCCTAAAAAAGGTTTCTTTTGGAAGGTTCATTTTATGCTATTCAAGAATGCTTTGATTGGAACCTATTGAGCAATCCTAGTACAGGGAATTTACCAGTAATTAATGATTGCTGATATTGTAGTTTCAGTAATTAAATTATTCATTTATTGTATTTCTTTTATTGTTTGTTAAATCTGTATGTGTATATATTTATTTGACAACACTTATATTCTTCCTTTAAGTAAATTTAATTGATAGCTCTTCCATCTATGTGTTAACTATGTGTTGTTTATATTGACTATTTCTACATCCACATGAAATTGTATTTCGATTGGATTTATGGAAAATAAAGCTAACTATCTATACTAAATCACACACTAATTACCACTCCAACGCGTTTTGGCATCTACGGTTGGACAACTCCCTGAAGGTGGCATCAGTGGATACCAAAATGCATTGGAGTGGTAATTAGTGTGTATTTTTAGTATACACAGTGTGGTGCGCAACAGTTGCTAAATAAATTGGTGTTAAGTTGGAGATAATGGAGAACAAAGTGATGAGGATAACAAACAGTTGTCTCATTTTGGTCTTTGCATCATGCAGTGGTTGAATGTTATGATGTTCTGGTGTAAAATATTGTCTTAATCTGCAAGGTGGCTGAATTGGTTTAAGAGGGTGCTGCAGTGATGTGAGGGAAGAAATGCGTCGGTTATGTTGGACGGTTTAAGGATACTGGGTCAGTCACAACCACAGATCATCAAGTCACAGCTATGAGAGTTGGGGCAAGGCAAACAATTTTTTTTGCAAGCCAATTGAGGGGAAGATTTTCAAGAACCACTTTTTTTGTGGGTTATATGGAAATAATGGGGATGATGACAGAGGTCTGACGTCAGTTACTGCTAAGCTGCACTGGGCGCTATTAGTACTATGAAGGTTAGCTAATTATATTTTTTTATACGTCTCGTGGCAGTAACGCTTTCATCACAGGCTTATAGTAGCGGAGTGAATGATTCTTTCGATAGTTCCAACGCACTCTCGAAAACATTCGATATATGGAGTTATTCGATACAGCAGAGCAGTGAACATATTCGTACGACTGGAAATTTCGTTCTCTGGTGTTATGTTGGCCATCGTTTGCTACTGCCACCTAGAGGAAAGTTTTACATTTCCTAGATAATGCAGCAGAAACGTGTGTAGCCTTGACACACCTATGAGATCGAAGGCCACCGCCTGGACAGAGGGTTGACCAAGCAAGGAGCTGTCAGCTATGGGTTGCTGTGAAATGTCAAAAGTGTAAAGTAGTTCGCTTCGCGAAGGTAATGTAATTTTAAACATGAGTGATAAAGTCAAAGCTGGATTATCACTGGTTTTCGAGTCACAAGAAGAGCTGCAGAAATCGCTGGAAAACAATGTTGCTATAATACATCGTCAGTGTCAAGAGATTGAAGATCTAAAACATGAATTGGATGCAGTTACTACAGAACGTGATATGTTGTTGTGTGAAGTTAGTAAATTAAAATTCGAAATGGAGATTGCAGATTTGAAGAGACTGCATGACGGATGGTATGTGCTCACACTGAATTGTGTTAGATGTTTTGCTCAAAGTAGTAATATGTGCAGGCCATATTGCAAGAGAGGAGTGAGTTGAAATTATAGTGCTGTTGTTACGATCATGTTTACTCGTTTCCTGTTACACAGATAAGTTCACTGAGGTTTTAACCAATGGTAGGTTATATCGAAGTTAGTGGTTTCACCGTAGGAGTACAGGTTTTCAATGAATGTTGAATTTTAACAATGTATGAAGATTGGGTTTAATCATCAGCTGCTACAGGTAGGTAATTACAGTTTTCATTAACCCGATATGTCATGAATGTACAGTTATTATTGACTTTTTAAAGAACTTTTTATTCAGACTTTCCACTTAAAATATACACAGTGCCTCATGATTAGCTCAGAGGCCATGACTAGTCATGTTATGTTGCAGGAAATGGTGATTTACAAGTGAAAGTTTTAATGTTAGAGCTAGCAGGTTTGGTGCGTGTTATAATGTGTTAGGTATTTGATGTGGTTTTTTTTTTGTTTGTGCTTGTACAGAAGAAACGACAGTCACTTTATGAATGCATGCCCACAACATTCATAAAAATGAATTAAGAAGTGATGAAGATAGTTCACATGCAGAACTTTGTCTGTGAATGTGTGTATTGTTATGGTGTTACCTGTTTTCCATGGAGATACCAGGTTTTAGTATCTGATAAACATTTGTTCACACCCAACTTCCTACATAAGGAAATGAAATATCTGAATTTATCCTGCAGTGATAATTTAAAAGTCACAAGAACAGTACAGTTCAGTTCAGTAGAAATATTGAAAGTCTTACATTAAAAAGTGTTGGCATATTCATGTCACTTTACATATCAGTTTAACTTAAAAAGAGGAAGAGGAAACAAATGTCCGAATGGTGTGCCAAATGTTTAACTTACTCTTGGTATGCAAGTTGAATTATGGGTCACACTATCCTGGCATATTTTTGGATTTACTGATTCACTCAGGTTCTTTGGCAGTTTCGCCATTCATTTATCTTTATCTTATCTTTTATTATTATTCTATTGTATCATACAGATATGGAACATGTCAGTAAAATAATTCAACGATAATAATAATAACAATAATAATAATGTAGGATGCATAAAGCATCCATCATATTAAACATTAATAACTAATTATGCATTACAACAAAATCTAATAAATGAGTAATAACTGTATATATTTAATGAAAAATACAAACATTGTATAGGATATTATGTGACTTTTCCGATAGATTTCTCATATATAACTCGTTAATTTTCTAACAAGCATAATCATTATAATTTTGTTGATAATATTCATCAATACTATAAAAAGCATAGTGAAGGAGGAATTTCTTCAGCGCAGTTTTAAACAGAACTACATTAGTCAAAAGTTGTTTGATTTGTGTTGGTAGATGGTTATAAATTTTGGATCCAGAATATGTAACACCCCTCTGAACCAGTGTTAAACTTGTTGATAATAAGTGCAAATTATCATTTGATCTAGTATGTA
>Ga0123352_10010492_pt1 | contig 14531 bp, 9 predicted proteins | sample TergutLab28metaG_FD_89700 | JGI IMG/M metagenome (GOLD analysis project Ga0123352, IMG submission 89700) | Labiotermes labralis P1 segment gut microbial communities from Petit-Saut dam, French Guiana - Lab288 P1 | ecosystem: Host-associated > Arthropoda: Insects > Digestive system > Gut ... | reverse complement strand
TTTTCCCACGTGGAATATTGTGACATGCATTTTGTGTATGGATTTTGCAACGGCAATGCACATGCTGCTGTTGAAGAATACCAAAGACGTTTTCCCGACCGAACAATTCCATCTAGGGTGTATTTTCTCATATTCACCAGACAATGCGTGAGACTGGTTGTCTTCCAATTGTTGCTGTGCAGTCTGAAAGGGAGGTGGTACCATTGATTAACACACGAGAGAACATTCTTGAGATGGTTCAGAGAAGTCCACGATTGTCCACTCGTAGAATTGCCTCTCACATCGGCGTGTCATGTATGCAGGTGTGGTGAACTCTATATGAGGAAGATTTACATCCATATCATGATCACAGGGTAAAACATCTGGAACCAGGGGACCCTGCCCAACAGATGGATTTGTGCCACTGGATAACAGCACATCCCGAACTGTTAAGCGTCATTTTGTTCACCGATGAGGCGTCTTTTACCCGGGACGGTATAAATAATTCACGAAATTTGCATACGTGGTCCCATGATAATCCACACGAAACAAGTGTAACCAAGTTCCAAAGGAGATTTTCAGTGAATGTATGGTGTGGCTTGCTTGGTAACAAGTTGATCGGACATTTTGTCTTTGACAACAATTTAATGGGAAACACTTATGAAGTCTTCCTGAGGAATGAGTTACCAGGTTTGTTGGAGGACATCCCGTTAATGATAAGGAGCCAAATGTACTTCCAACATGATGGGGATCCCCCACATTACACTCGGCACGTGAGGAAGTACTTCATCGAATCTTTCCCTAACCGCTGGCTAGGTCGTGGTGGACCCATTGCATGACCACCGAGGTTGTCAGATCTCACACCTCTTGATTATTATATCTGGGGCCACATGAAGACATTAGTGTATGAAACTAAGGTCGATTCACGAGCAGCACTGTGCCATCGTATTTTTGCAGTGGCAGAACACATACGCAACCATCCTGACAACACTGCGTCTGCTACTTGGTCTCTACTGATGCGTACCGAAAACTGCATAGCAACTGGAGGAGGGCACTTTGAACAGTTACTGTAAAGTAGGTACCGTATTTTAGTACAGGCAGGCAGTGGGCTTATACTAAAATCCGCAGTCATTAATGGTAAATTAGTACTTCAAAACTGCTGGATATTCATGTGCCATGTAAAGTGTTTGGAACCCTAAGGACAACTACGACATTAGTGGGAGTGTTTATGTAGATGAATTGAATGGCTTTATGTCACTCAGATGTTAATTAGACGTTAAGTACAGATATTAACATTACAGAAACCACAAATTGCTGCCAGTTTTAATATGTATTTAGTAATCAATAAGTGTGTAACAGCTGTCATACTTTCAAACTTCTCTCGCCATTAACTCCATAACCGTTCAACTTCGGATATAGGTGTTTTGGGTTATATTGGTATACTTTAACTTAAGAAACATTCTCCCGAAGTATGGCACATTCCACCCGGGACACCCTGTATATGTCGTGCAGTGAGCCCTTTAAATGGCCGAACGGCCATTAAAGTGGACGGGGGAGGGGGGAGGTGGGGATTTAATGCCGGCAACAAAGATTTAATTCCGGCGCCAAAGGGTTAACGGATTTCCAACGGTACAGGCCCAAAAAGCTGCCCGAGAATGGTACTGTAAACCACTCACCCTCACCACAGAACTCCTTCTCATACTCGGTCATATTTGGAAGCAGGTTCTTGCATCCCTTGTCACAGATTCTTACTCCCATTCCGTACTTTTTGCGAACGCAATTGAGGATAGCTTTGGTGAGCATGTTCAATTCCACTTCTATGCGGTCCACGTAATTGATGAGGTTCGCACACCGAGTACACAGAACGCCCTCTTCTTCAATTAGCAACTCCATTTCTCCTCGTACTATCTTATCCAATTTGTCATGCATATAGACTTTGGTTGTATTCGTCAGTGTATGCAAAGATATACCATTATCTACATTCTTGCCACACACAAAACACTGGCTGCTTTCAGTAACACTAAACTCTCCAGCCTTATTCTCAGAAGGTGGACAGCCCTGTAAATACATAAACAATTTCTAAGTTAATTAACCCTTTGGTGATGAAATTGGACATTTAAATTTTCGTGCATTCTTCACGTAAAGTGTGGATATTTTATGAACTAACAAAAGATACGTTATGAAATACACAACATTTTGTGGAGAAAGAGGATAGTCAGATGTCAGTCAGCACGAAAGATTTCTCGCACGTGTGCCACGGTCTCCTCGGTGTGGGAGGTGGAAGGCCTGCCTGGGCAGGGGTCGTCTTCAAAGGATCGGCGTCCACTTTTGCAACAGGAATACCACTCAAATGTCTTCAATTGACTTAGGCAGGACTCTCCGAAAGCTATTTGCAGCATTTTGTAAGTTTCAGCACCAGTTTTCCCCAGACAGTAACAGAAATCAATGCACACACGCTGCTGCACCTTCTCCTCCATCATGAAATGCGACGCACACTGTTGTAGACGTTCACCCAAGGGCCTCCACAGAGCGAATGCGGGGAGACACTGACCTCCGGTTTTGCACATACACTTGTACAGAGTTGCCACGTGTCCCACTCTGTTGCCATTTTGCTACATATTATAGTTTCCCGGAAAGAAAATCAGTCCCGGAATTAAATGATCAGCCCACGTAATTTTAATATCACAATACTGTAATTCTATACTTCTCAGCATTTTATATATTTTAGAATCTCAACATTCTAAACATTTCAATACCAGTGGTATAAAGGTAAAGTTCACCCTAGAACAGGCCAAGAAAACCCAGAGAGGGAGTAGAGGTATAGCTCTACTCTTCCTTTAACCTCGGCGCTAGATTGGGGTGGGTGGTCTATGTCATGCCCTGGCTCCTTTACCCAGTATCCATTGTATAGGAGGCTCGTTGAGTCTCAGGGCCAGTCTGGACGGGTGCAGAAAATCTCGCCCCCACCGGGATTCTGTAATACCTAGATTAATGTGTTGAGCTTATACTCTTTTGAGCTAAAACTCCCCGAGGGTGGTACCCCACTGTCGAAACATGTAGAGTTTAATATTTGTTATGAACTGTATATTAGTAAGTGCATTTGTTGGTTGGTTTATTAATAATAACAAATATGAAAAGTTTCTGCTTACAGACACATGTGGACAGATAGTATGACTGACATACTAAAACACAGACACTACCTAATGTCTAACCCATGTCTCTCTTACATGGGCTGATCCGCCATATTGTTTGTGTAGCTATTCCGAACCACATCACCTGTACCAGTCTATAACTGGTTAGTCACCAATTACACTGTCCACCTGGCCATTTCTTTAAGTCGATGATAGTGGCAATATGCTTACTTCCAATTACATGCTATGTAACTTTATATAGCTGTTGTGTGACAACAGACTGTTGATATGCCTGACAAAACAGAACTTCACTGCCAGAGGTGAACATATCTCTTGCATTCACTGGCATACTGATAAAAAGTAAAGTGCGCCCTTGTACAGGCACTGAGGCTCTGTACAGGCCATACAGCCCATAGGGGGAGTAGAGGTATAGCTCTGCTCTTTCTTGACCACAGCACTAGAAGGGGGTGAGGGGTCAGCGTCATGCCTCGGCCACTCTTTACCCCTGGGAAAGACCCAGTATCCATTGTACAGGAGACTGGGTGGGCCCCAGGGCTGGTCTGAACAGGTGCGGAAAATCTCGCCCCCACCAGGATTCGATCCCTGGACCGCCCAGCCTGTAGCATACTGATACTGGTACTAAAATTCACTTTTCCAATCCTGTAAACTGATCTCAACTTTTTTGTCACAGTACTAACCTCCTGCACCATTCCATTATCCATATCTGGCAAACTTTCCCTCTTTCGGGCAGAAACTCTGACGGACTTCCTAACTGGTGAGGCCAAAGATGCTTTTGACTTGTTGGTTGAGCCAGGAGGCCTGCCACGCTTTCTTCCCTGGTTTGTTACAGATTCCTCTTGGCTAGATTCACCAATATCTTCTCTTTTCCCATATCTGCGCACAGGTCGCCCTCGTTTCCTGCCTCTTACAGGTGATGTAGAATACTGTGACGGTAATGATACATTCAAAAATGCCTGTAGAGATAATAAAGTTACAAGAAATTAATATAGGATCCTGCCTCCTCACAAGAAATGGAACACCATTAACTTCCTATGTATCTGTAACTACCCAAACAACACACAGTTCACCACACTACATATTACAATGCTGTAGCTACTAACCTTACAAGCCCTTCATACTTAAGTCCAGAAATTCATGCCTGTTGGCTCAACCACGATATTACTTGACTAGCATAAAGATGAAAATTCCAGTGAAAAAATTGTAACTGATGCATATGTACTTTTTTCATAAACTGTAATAAATCTGATTTTCTCAAACATATTGTTTATTCCATCCTCCTCAATGGCCAGAGCAAACTTATCAGCTCTTATCCTATTCATGGACAGTCTTCAGAACCAATTCTGTCTTCATATTCAGGCGTTTGTCAGAATAAATCTCTCAGCTCCTCTATTTATGTTATGTTCCACTACATTCCAAATGATCTAAGAAACTAACAGTCATTTCTTGCTGTTCCAGTCACTTCTTACATGTCTGAATCATGTTTTGAAATTGATTCAATTTCATTAATATGCTCCATCTACTGTTACACAAATAACCAACAAAATGCACTTCACTGTTTATGACGTATGTTAATCACACTTTTCTCATCGACATGCTTTGGTAACTATTGCGGATATCTCCATAAAAATTAAAAAATTCTGTTTTTAAATTGTTATGGAATGATGACACAACCAACCACATTGTACTTTGTATTACTGTAACAATTCCACCCGAAAGATGGTCGTAATAGCGACAAAAACACGTTGGTAAGAAAAGTGTGATTAAAACACATCATAAACAGTGAAATGCACTTTGTTGGCTATTTGTATATTATTGTTTTAATTTGTCTAGTCACTCTAGACATGGCATACTAATCTTTCTGGGCTCTTGCCCAAGTAACGTGGCTAAATAACCCATTTCTGAGGTGGGGTCACCCTCAGACTGGATTTGATGACTGTGAACAGTAGGATAATCAGAACAGTACTGTTGGGAGAGGGAATCTAGAACGTGATTTCGTGTGGTTCAAAACAGGAACCAGGTGTAAGCATGAACAGCACATTTCAGTGGTGCGTGTACCCATGGAATTTTTAAATTTCTTTAAAAGGCAAACATTTAATGAATATTCAGTCATAAAGAACACTATTTTTATTCACCAAACAAATTAAAGAAGCTAAATGTAAGTGAGCATTTTTTAAGTAAGAACTAAACTCTACTTCAAATATGAATTACAAAAAATGAGGCAGAAAATACCACATTGTGAGGAATTAGGTGTGTCTGGGCACACCTGGCACACTCTGTACACATGCTTATGGGAGTGGGATTGGGCTTTTGTACATCCAGTAATAAATTTCTGGAATCTAAGAAAAGTAGGAAGTTTCATGACTGTCAGCAACTACTAGCTTCTGAAGACAGACACTGCTCCATGCAGTTTGTTATTATTGTTACTGCATTGTGAAGATGATTTTGGTACTCTGTATTAGACGTACAAGATCTTCTATCTGCATTGGATCTCAAACTACAGTCATACCTCTCCAACTTCAAGCGTGACATCTTTGTTATTCTGTTCTTTATCTTCCTCCAAAGTAAATTTTGGATATGTGTGATCTGGCTCCTGAAAAATAAGTTAACTGCATTTTACTCACCTAAAGCTATATATACATGTTTCTAGATCCCAAAACAGGACAGTGGCTCAGATTTGGAATTATAATAATGTAACCACATTAACTATATTAATTTCTCTTATGAACATGATATATCTTGTGGTGAAAAAGGCAGAGTTCTGTTACATAATGTCCTATTTCCAAAGAACATTATCTGAAAACACAGTGAATTAAAAAGAAAGACAAAGGAACAAGTCCTACAGAAATAAGGGAATGTAGTTGAAGAATGTGAAGTTGGTATTAAACACACAAGCATATAAAATTTAAAAACAATAAAAATTTGATGTGGTATTTATAAAGAATTCGTGTAGTAAGACCAACCTTTGCAACTTCACCTTCATGCTGTACAGGTTCATCACTCTGTTCCTTTGCACCCCCCTTTAGCTCAGATTCCTTATGGTGTGAGGCTACTTTAAGCTCTGAATCTGCAACTGCTTTATACATTCCTTCATTTTCTTTGGTCCCAGGCTAAAACATAAACTGTGAATTATTTTACAATGAACATATACAGAACGTTACAGCAAAATTATGGGTACAGAACATTGGGTTTTGTGTGGATAATGCAATTTAGAAACAGAAGTGAACAGGTACAGACAATTTGCCAACATACCATGTAAAATATGAAAGCTGGCAGTCATATTTAGAACTAAACACAATAAAAATATTATAAGAGTACTTAATTTCAAGTAAGTTCAGTGCAAAGTTGACAGTGAAGTTCAAATTAAAATTCCGTGATCTAAAAATTTAAAAGAAATTGTACCATAAGTGTAGTCAAGCAGCATTTAAAAGTGATGTGTTCTACAAGGCTTTGTTGAGTTGTAGAAATTTTTCGATACTTTTCATGAAATTTGTGGGAAGTAGAGATTTTTCCTCAGTACTTGCCACTTCGGTCAATAACACCGGCATATGCTGTCACTGGGTCTTCTGGGACATGATACAGCATATATGGTGGATGGACATCAGTTGGGCAACTTATGCCCTTTAGTGCAATCACATATCTCGTCCCAGTTCTCCCTTCCCTATCCTACAGACCATGTTACCTGCTCAGTTCAGTTTTGTACCCTTAATATGGAAGTAGGTTTATCTAATATGTTGGTACATATCTGTCAGCCTGCATGTCACTATATCCCATATCATATTATTAAACTGAAACGTATTTACTACTTACAGAAACATTATCCTTGCTCGACTCCTTTTTTGGTTTCCGAGTGTAGCTTCGAATTGGTGTGACTCTGTTGAAAATGGTGGGTATAGCATTGGGCTTCAACTTTCTCAATCCATCTGCTCGATGAGATTCAAACTGTGATTCTTCAAAATGCACCTAAAATAATAAGTTCTTTATATTAAATATTTAAAATGCAGAAAGAAGTCACGAATATCTGGGCAATTACTCAATGCCAAAAGGGATAAAGAAATAAACAAAAACCGAGGGAAATAAAAGTCAACACAGGATCTACTTCACAACCTATTACACGCATTCTGATATAACACACTGAACATTTTAAAACCTATTATGTGCATTGTGATGTAACACATTGAACATTTTAAAAGAATATCCACCTGCCACAGCGAAAATGTTTCTGCTGTCTTCCCCATCGAACATCTCCCAAAATAGTTATGCTATTACTGTTCAAATTAGAACATGCGTAGGAATTTTACATTCTTCCACGGCAACACAACGTTCACAGTTACTTCCACACAAACTTCTGTCGTATTGCATTGTGTATTATCTGCTAATTGCAAAGTTAAAGTAACAAATCAATGCCGCTTCCTTTCATGGAAGCAGATTCATGGTCAAAAATGAAAAGCGGCAGAAACAAAAGTAAGTTATTGTTGATTTCTATGTATAAATTATTATTTCGAACTTACTTCACAGACACATGTATGTTTGGTGGGTTTCCAACCTCGCTCTCTACCGCAGTTCTGAACCCAAATGGAATTCCTTTCCTTGTCACTCGGAAAATGATACAATTTGTATCCCTTCTGGGAACTATTTGTGCAATTTGGAGCAGTACAGCCTGGCATCACTAGGAAAACAATCAATTTAGCTCTCAGACTGCAAATCTTATTCAAATAAAGACTAAACTTCTTGACTTATCATGGCCGTCACACATAGGTATGAACTTGCAGTCTCGACCATGGCAAAGATTACATACATGGCACAGTATCTGTGATGGCAATGCAAATACGGTCTCACATGAGAACAATTACGTACTCAACATATCTGTACGGAACGTAGTAATGGGAAGTAATTAAAACTGAAAAAATAAAATACCCGTAATTTAATAATTAAATTTGCTGCTGTCTCACGGACCACACATGCAATTTAGGCAGAAGGGTGGATATTATCAGGGTTAGAGGTACGTTACCATGGTATCGACCGTTTTGCGACAGTACTGCTATCTATGCTTGTAAGTCTATACTGATTGGCGGTAAGACGTCTGAGTGTCGCTGGCTGGATGCGGTACAAATTGATCTGCTACCGTTGGAACCAGTTAAAATTAATGCTATGTGCACCATGAAAGCATATGGTGGAATGGAGGTACAACTCCACATATGAAATTCTGCAATTCTTGCTCATGGGTAGCCAGCCTGTGTCAAGGCCGCTTAACCCCTCCCCTCCCATTGACTGGTACACATTATGGTTGGGTAGGCAACACAGCCAGTGCAGCTTTAGAGCAGTATAATCTTTTATCACACCCGGAAATCGAACTATGATTCCTCGGTCGTCTACCCCATACCCTGCTTAGTATACCAATATTGCTAGAACAGAACCCACTCCCATTTGAAAACGTTCTTCTACTGCTGCAGTAACATGGGATTTGTAAACACTTACTTCTCAATAAGGATGCATGTAATGCAAAGGTTATAGTGGTCGGACACAGAACGAAATTAGAATACACTGAGAAACTGTGACAAAATACGAAAGTTTAATTAAAAAGTGGTTTGTAAGATGAAAAATGTGAAATGCTAAAAGACCTACATTATGTGCTCACTTAAAACAGTGATTAAAAAAATTCACATCATCACCAGATCCACTGTGCATTAAATTATGTCACTTGAGGCAAACATCTTGCTATGGCCAAACTCCTAACAGAAAATGGTTACTTCATTTATTCAGGACAGAAGTCAGTAAGTTGCAGAGATTTGTCTGGCTATGACACGGGTGATGACAATGACCCCAATAGCTGCAATGGAGGTCCTTCTGGGACTTCCTCCTCTTCATATGATGACTGAGGCAGAAGCCCAGGCACAGATCTACAGACTAATGTACTACCAGCAGTGCAGACCTAAAATCCACCGACTTGGTCACAGCAAAAAGTATCAGGATATGGAGCAAGAACTCATCCTACACAGATGGGGTATGACAGGATGCTTATGAGACAGGTGTATCACAAGACATTTATGGTCAAGTTCCCTGACAAATGTGAAGGGCAGAATGTGTTCAACCCAGACAACAAAGGAGGCCTGGTCTGGTACAAAGATGGCTCCAAGACCAATAAATGCACTGGTGCTGGGGTGTACAGATGGTGCTTATGAAGGGAGCACACCTTCAGTCTTGGGCTCCACACCACAGTATTCCAGGCTGAATTTATACATCATTAAGGCTTGTGTAATGGAGAATACAGAAATGGGCTACACAGGAAGGAACATCTATATTCTAATGACAGTCAGGCAGCCATCATGTCCCTGTACAGCTTCCAGATAAATCCAAATTAGTCTGGAACTGCCATCAATCCTTGGTGAAACTGACAGAACATAAGAGGATCCAACTGGTGTGGGTGCCAGGACAAGTGGAAATTGATGGAAATGAGATAGCTAATAGGACCTGCGCTTGGTACATCTGCAAAAGTTGCCAAGGGTGTGATCAGGGACTGGACTAGCAGGAAACGTGAGGTACATCAGCAGTCTATATGTGGGCAAAGACAAGCAAGGGCTCTCTTAAAATACCCTGGGGAACTGCTCAACCTGAGCATTAACCAGCTAAGAATATATCATTTAAAAGGACAAGAATTTAAAATGGGGCTGGTAAACAGTCCTGAGTGTAAGAGATGCAAGCAGGCATCTAAACAGTGTGACACATTCTCTGTGTCTGAGGACTTGGTCACATTAAGATATAGGGACGTGGGTTGTCATTGTGTGAAACCACGTAGCTTTGAAGACATCTCTGTCAGCAAGATACTGTACTTTGTTCAAGGTGCAGGACTGCAGTATGAATGAGTTCAAGGGCTGCATAAAAGATCAATCATGGTCAAAGTGCATGGGTCACTCGATGCCCGCCTTTCTGTATTCTTTTCTTTTCTTTTCTTTTCTATTTTGTTCTACTTCATTTTTGGAAATGTGAAAGCAATAATATTCAAATAACATCCCATTTGAAGTAAGTTATTCCCCTCTTCTGCACCTCAAATGAGTCAGTCAGCACATGCAAAGGGTTATGTTCAATTATGTTGCCAAATACACTAAGCTTCTGAAGTGCAATAACTATCTTGCTGGATGTCACACTGCAAAAAATTGCATGTTCCTTGTATACACATGCACCATTTTCAAGTATGAATGCTATTTATGGGAATATAAGGAACTTCATTAATACTAGTAAATGGAGGAAATGCTCTACAACTTGAACTGTGCTGTCCTCTGGAAATTACAACATAACATCACATTCACACTGCATGTTTCACTTTTTTTGACGAGTTTAATCAACAAAAGTCACACCAGTTAACATAACATTTGAAATGCCTGTTTTTTGACATGCTTTAACTGCTTCAGTCATCCGAAAGTGACACAATTTCAAGAATTTGTATACAAACTGCAGCGTAGAAAATGGCTCCCATTAGGCAGCCAATGATATGCTGCTTGCCTTTAAAAGTACATTTTATATCTTCATACTGACATTTAGTATGCCACAGAATATGTTATTGGCAAACAATGAACTAACTATTGTATAAACAATAATGTGTCAATAAAAGAAAAGTGTGTAAGAATGAACACCAACTTGTTGAACAACTCTTGTTTGTTGATTAATGCTCCGACATGTTTGGGCCTTAATGGCTGGCCACCTTCAGGGAGCTTTCTTCAGTATATGTTGAAAAATGTCAGAGCAGTAATTAACAAATAAAAGTGTTATGCAACAAGTTGGTGTTAAGGTTTACATATGTAACACAGTTGCACAGAAAATATACTATATATATATATATATATATGTGTGTGTGTGTGTAAAAGTGTGTTTGCTTTGCTTCAGTATATTAATACACTGGTCACTGCTGTCTGTTAAGGAGCTCTTGCTGGATACTCATGAGAACTGACACAGCTAATCATAATGCTTATAACTCTGGCAGGTGGTGGGGAATGTCCAAACTACGAGAGGCACTAGTTATGCAATGTATCACAGACTGCAGATAATCTTCCACTTTGCTTTGTACAAAGTTTGGAAATGGAGATGACATCAGATCATCCAGATAATCCTGCAGGACTCCAAATCCTGCTGTTCTGTTCACATTTACAGAAGTTCCAGAAGAAAACACCGCATGCCTGAAATAGCCAATAGAAGACTAAAAGTTTTAACTTTAAAACTACATATACACTTCTAATTATATACGATGTGATACTTGAGAAAAGGAGAGACATGCAGTAAACTCTTATGTCTAGTGGGAGAACTATGAAAAATATTAATTTTACTTCCTGGGTTTGGCAGATAAAAGATAAATTTTAAGTATCACCATGTGTATGCAAGAACCATTATGGCAAGTAAAAAATGTGTTTCTGTCAGTATTACAGCGTGCTTTCTAATCCAAATGTGGAAAAAGGCAAAAATGTCCACCATTTCCCTGTAAAGAATACTTAGTCAACATGAAATCCAAAAATATTAAACAGGAACAAAATTCATAAGCTCTGCTTGAATAAATCAACTGCTTGCAGCAATACTGACCTTGCGAATGAACTGGCTGGGCTGTTGGTATGGTGTAGGAAAGCTCTTTCTAACTGCAACTGCTGGTCATTCATGATCCTCATCTTCAGAGATCTTGGAAATAAGGAACAAAAACTGAGACCAATCAACTAATAAAAATATGGTTTTTATTTACAGATGTTTGGGATTCTCACATAAAAACTGGGAAAGTTGAAATATTTCACTGTTAGCCTTGTCCCATAAACTGTATGAAGCTTAACAGTGGCATGTCTATTGCTATTCTCTAATTTCTCAATCTGTCATGGGGTTATGAACACTGTGAAGGCTCAGGACGCAACTTATCCAACAGGTTTTTATATTCATGGGCCTGTGCATTGTGAATCAAATTTAATACCTGTCCAACAAGATGTGACTGTATTCAGTTTATTATATTTCTGTAGGCAGCTCTACATGTTTAGGGTGTTGACACCCGAAACATGTAGAGCTACCTACAGAAATATAAAAAAATGAATACAGTTGCATCTTGTTGGACAATTATTAAATTTTATCCAATAGTGTGGTGTAGGAATCTGACTAAGCATAATACACATGGAAGAACTCTGTAATGCTGTACGGACTAACTGGGTTTTAAGCTGACTCACACTACACACCATTTTAAAAACTGCCAGTAACTTAAAGACCATTATTGCCTGCTGGGATATGATGCCATTCTGTGTGGTGTATTTGTGCGAATGGTCAGAGACCCTGCTAGCACCACGACATGAGCAGGTGGTGATGGAGGTGCAGGTTCTTCTGTATCCAGTATGTGTCTACAAGAGTAAATGGTGTCACGGTCCAGGAGACAGCTCAGTCACAGCTGTGAGAACGTCAGATCACACTCATAAGGTTCTTCATCCCCATTGTGTTCATAAACTAACTAGAGTGGAGCGTATGTACTCGTCTAACACTTTATTTAATGGTAGAGGTATATATAGTATTTACTACATACATGTTTCGGCGCTTGACAATGGCCATCTTCAGGTTGTACATGAAATACTTATTAAGCAGTTATATTAGACTTATTAAGGGCTGTATACTGTGGGGAGGTAGGAGGTGAGGTGGCCACGAGATCTCGTCATAGGGGTTGGGAGGTGTGAGTACATGGGGGGACTCTGCTATTATATGTGTAGTGTCTGACCCCAGGTAACTTGTTCCTTCCTAATCTATTCGTGGGAGGACACTACTTGTTATAACATTGACAGTTCACTTCTTAACCTTACAGGTAGACTGCCACCATGTCAATAACCTTCATATGTCATTGACAACTAGTTTCTTCTAACAACTCTCAGTTTTAACTGGGATTCAAGGATAACGTAGAGCTGTCTGATTGATTATTTCGTTCATCCAAAAAATTTAAATTATATACTCTAAAACGCTAATTCTAATAATCAAAGTGGGGGAGAGAGAGAGAGAGAAAGAAAGAAAGAAAGAAAAAACCAATTTAGTAATTAGTACAAGTGTAAGTTCAATAGTTTAAATAGTATAAAAATTTTAGTTAATCCAAATAATTGTCTCACCTCATATATATATAAATCTACTCACAGGTAATTTGGAATTTAGATGCAACAAAATTTAGCAAAACAATAACCAAACTTGCTCGGTTCAAGTTTTACTAATTTTCTAACACAGTCAACATGACTCACCTTGTATTAGCAGAAAACAACAGAAACGTAACAGCATCATAGTCTCCACTTTACACTGGTTTGATACTGTATTCACAATATACAGGGTGTCCCAGGAGGAAAGGTTAATATTCTGGGAGGTTATATTATCGGTCATTCTAAGCAAAAATGTTTATGTGAACGTGTCCTATTCTGAACAGTTTCCGAGATAGAGCTATTTGAATGTACAACTGCAAAATTGTTGATAAGAAAGAGATATTACATGTACGTACCGTTTCTAATACCGGTATTTATTGTTCAAGTGACAGAGTTGCTACAGTTTATAATAAATGTTAAAAAAATTCCACCGTCAACATCAGTGCACTTTGCAACTCGTGTGAAGACATGGCATGTTGCTTGTCTGAGTGCATCTTGACATTCCTTTATGCAGGCGATAACATCCAGTATGTTAACAAGCAGTTCGTCTTGTGTATCCACTCTTTTTCTGTACACTTCATTCTTCATCAAACCCCATAAACAAAAATCTAATGGGGTTAAGTCTGGAGATCTTGGTGGCCAGTTTGTGGAACTGTCACAACCGATCCACCCATTAGGGAAAGTGTCATTGAGATGTTGCATCACATGTCGGGTATAATGAGAAGGGGCTCCATCATGCTGAAAGTACATAGCAATCCGTGTAGCCAAAGGAACATCCTCTAGTTGTTTTGGTAGTCCATTTTGCAGAAAGTCTAGGTAATTTTGTCCTGTCATACGAATGTCTAAAATAACGGGACCAATCAATATTCACTTATCCACCTTACTTTTATTCTGACCTATATGAATTTTACTTTGTGAAATTGAAGAGATAAATTATGGAGAGTCTAACCTGATTTAGTATAACAGTAAAATATAATAACAACTAGATAGATTAATGAACCTGTAACTATAATTACATAATCCGTATTTTTGTATAGTATTGCACACTGTATGCCCGGATAGAACAGATTGTAATAATTACAGGGGCATTTCAATTTTGCCAACCACTTGCAAAATTTTATCTAACATCTTGCTCTCAAGGTTAACTCCATATGCGAAGGAAATTATTGGAGATCATCAATGTGGTTTTCGACGCAACAGGTCGACGATTGATCATATATTCTGCATTCGCCAAATACTTGAGAAAAAATGGGAGTACAATGAAGAAGTTCATCAGCTT
>Ga0123352_10010491_pt1 | contig 14532 bp, 9 predicted proteins | sample TergutLab28metaG_FD_89700 | JGI IMG/M metagenome (GOLD analysis project Ga0123352, IMG submission 89700) | Labiotermes labralis P1 segment gut microbial communities from Petit-Saut dam, French Guiana - Lab288 P1 | ecosystem: Host-associated > Arthropoda: Insects > Digestive system > Gut ... | reverse complement strand
GGGGGTTTCTTTTTTCGTGAGAGTTTTTAAAGTTTTTACCCCCCCCCCCCCCTTCCCAGCTTGTTTGTTGAGAAACTGTGAATAGTCTCCCTTCTTCTGCAGTTATCAGCCATGTGTTCGGTCTCCCAGTCTTTTCGATTGGTTTGATGTCAAAAGTTTTCTAGCTAAAGGCTGCCACCCAATGCCTGCTAATATTGGCAGATTCTACCGGCCACAAACCCACTGCTACTTTTTTTCCCTCCACCACAAGTATTCGGCAGTTAAGTCCGTTTTGGGGTTCAGAAGATTAATTCCTTACGCCTTCGCCCATGTCTTTATCCCATGAGATCATATGATTAAGGACCTATGTGGAGTTCATTTGTGCACTTCCTCTGCTTATTGTCGCCTGTGCGCCGGTTCGTTTTGTGTGAGCCCAGTCATCACCTCTGTTTGTATTTTTACAGTTTCTTATTTGCGTATATGGTAGTGCGTATTGATATTATACTACGTTGCTGGAAGAAATCCCGTGATGCTCTAGTTGTACAACCGTCAAAATACACAGCGTGTTTTTGATTCGATATGGCGAACATTTAACTTAATAGACCTACAAAAACGCGAAGTCCGTGTGCACGGCATGAAGGCATGTTCGGGGAGGGGGGAGGATATTTCCGCTCATTCTTAACCTCACGGAAGTGAGAAGTCACTTTCACGTCGCGACCTGGTTTGCCCGCAGGAAAGAACCCTCGGCACCCACTGAATAGGAGAGTGTTTGGGTTTCAGAGCCTCTCAGGACGCTTTGGAGTAGAGAAACTCGTGGCTACGCTGTGGCAGCTGCAGTAGTCATAGTAGGAAACCAATTAGAGCGCTGTGCATTGTTAGTAGCTTCTCTAACAGCCCCAATCTGGTTGCGTCACATATTTCGGTACTATTCTGTCCGATTGGAAGTACTTTTCTCGCCTGGTAGTTCACTTGACGCCTCAGTGTTGCCGTGGACATTCTGGGGTACGAGGAAACGAAATCACCGACAAGCTCGCAAGAGATGTTTCTGTTCAAAGGTTTGTGGGACCTGAGCCATCCTTGGGGGTATCTAGGCAGAATATGAGATAAAACGCTGGTTGGAAAACCAGCGTTTGGCTAGGTGGCGAGGTCTTGGTAGTACTCTTGGACAGGCTAAAGAATTAATTTCGGGCCCTAGTCCGGGTGCAAAGACCAGACTTTTGTCCTTTAGTAGGACACAATCCAGGGTTGTTACTGGCCTTCTTGCTGGACCTAATACCCTGAAAAGGCATCTTCACTTAATGGGGCTAACCAATAGTCCTTTGTGTAGGAGATGTGGAGTAGAGGATGAAACCTCGGCCCACATTCTGTGTGAGTGTGAAGCTTTGGCTTCACACAGACATGTATATCTGGGTTCCTTTTTAAGACCTCGGTGCATCGGGACCGTAAGGGCTCGAACTCAGATGCTAATCAATCAGTCAGGGTTGCCATCTGATTGGGAAAGTGAATGTTTACGTGCAGTATTACAGCCCTTTATTTGTGTTGGCAGTGAATTAATTTCAGGGTCCATGAAAATCCGTGAACGACGCATGTGAGACATATTTACACCAACGTTCCATATATTTTCCCAAGATGTACGCGCCACCTCCAAATTCTGGGCGCCAGAAAAGTGGCGTGAAACAAGTTTCATGCGGAGTACTCGCAAATATTAGGTGCCACCTGACATAATTTGAGCACCCCTGATTTACGTGTAAGTGGGGAAAATAAAAGGTAATCTGAAACAGAGCGCAAACACAAGTTGCATGAAATGAAATTAACGACGCGCTATTAATATCAACAGTATGTTCGTGCTCCATGACTCAAGAACTTGCCATTTCCACCCCTCCCTCTTTTTGCTGTTGCCCTTTTTAAATGCAGTTGTAGATGTCTCTTAAAGCCTCCATATCGTGGCAACGTTGATGCATGCTGATGAGGCACATTTAGAATTGTGCTGCTGTAAGGAAGATAAATTGAAGTAAATACTGAGAAGAGTAAGTATGTTTTCATGTCTTGTGTGCAGAAATGGGGACAGTCGCAACATAAAATTAGCAAGTAATCAGTCTGAAAATGTGGCAGTTCAGATATTTGGAAACGACACTAACAAGCGTGAAGAAATTGCGTTTAAGAATATTTTGTCTCCTCGTTTGCTAACAACGTAAAGACTGAAGCATACAGAACCATACAAAGAGAGCTTACTGTTGCGTTTCCATGGTAGCGCCTTTAATATCATTCTCTCATTTCGGTGCAGAAGATACTATGCTCGACTGATGTGTGTGTTAAGGGGAGCAAATATCTGAACGACCCACGGTGTTAGGTTAGGCGTACTTTGCCTGTCTTGTTACCAGTACTCCCCGCAGACAAAACCTACCGAAAGTTAGTTCTTTACAATGAAGCTTCATGGTGTTCTCTGTGAGGTACGAGCTGAATACTTACATGTAATGCAGACACGTTTTAAGACGCCTTAATTAAATACCAGCCCGTTTCTCATTGTGTCTCAGTAAAATCGGTTTATTTGCTGAAAGTGATACTGGGCTCTTAGAATAGCCGAAGGATTACACGGCACACGATGTAAATAGTACGTGTAGAACTAGTGGTCCCATTTTGAATCGTGAATAAGTATTCGTGATAGAAATTTTGAATTTCACAAAAATTTTCTCTTTAATCATACAGCTTCAACCCGTCGTGGTTGTATAATGACACAGATGCTGTGCGCGTACCCGTTACATAGTGAAATCGGCGTTCGATTGGTGCTATTTGACATGAGATCAGCATTGTAACAGTAGATATACGTGTACAGGATATTGAATGGGTGCTATGTCAAGGAATGCGTTTCAGATACGTTCGTGCTCCGTCTTTTCTACTCTGGTTTCTGGAGTCTCCGGTGGAGGACCGCGCAGCACAGTGTACAAACCGTATTCTTCTTTAGAGTATTTCACGTATGGAAGAGTATGTTGATAATTCAGAAAGTGGACGTGTAGACTGGTTTTTAAACGTACGTTGTGGCGACCAGCTTTATGCCTGTTAAAACTGCTGTTGTCACCGATATTTTCAAATGTCTATTTTGGACAGCACACCCATTTCGCAGGCGGTTCATGAAAAGATCCCGGCTGATCTGGAGAGCTGTCGGCGCGCTGTCTCAGTGTAGACACTGACTTCTTCCTCCCCCATTCCAACCGCACTGTAAACATGTCCTTCACTAGAGATATTACGTTCTTGCGGCACTGAGCATAAAGATTATACTGGCAGTCATTAACTTTTATATAAGACCCGCAAAATAAATGTCCATCATTAGTACTTGATAACTAAGTTACTTGTTGGGTAGGATGAAGAGCTTTCGCTCTCTTTTTGTGAGATGAGCCGTACTTTGATAAAATTATAAATTCGGTTTGGCGTTACGGGAAGTATGGCGTATACTGGGTCGACGAAAACTAGAACTGCGTTCACCTGATAATTGTCAGTGTACATCCCTCAAGAGACACTTTTATTATAAAGCGTTTAGTACTTTAGGAGGTTATACGTGCACATAGACTCCTAGTACGGCATTTCGCTTGGTTCAAAGGACCCATTGGAAGCACTGATGTCATCACATTTCTCCTGGCGTATGGTGCTGTTACTCTGACACATTGTAGCAGGCCGGGTAGTCGAAACATTGCGCTGGCAACTTTTCGTGAGATCACATTCGATCGTCGGATGTAGGGGTGAGGGGGTTGAGGAATGATTTAGAGTAATATAATTTACTAGTTGAATTCTACGTGCATGCTGTAGCTGAGCGGAGTATGGAATGTTAAACTTTCTTTTTCGCTGATGTAACGACATTTTACGGCATAGCTGCGAACGGCCGGATACTTGGTGTGTAATTAGGAGGGATGTGGAAGGAAACTGCTATGATTTTAAGATTTTATTCCATTGTTTCCCACCCTTTCTTCTGTGGAGGAACCGCTACCTAGGAAAACGTTTACAGACCAGAAGACAAAGGGGCTGTTGAAAGAGCATGGAGATTACTCCAGCATTGCTAATTGCCGGATAAAAATTTCCCCCGTCTTTCGCTTATATCTGGAAATCGTCGCGATATTTTACAATTCATATGAATTTACCGCACGATTTCTCGCAGAGACCCCGGCAATATTCTGCGGAACGCTGGTTTAGAAACACTGTTTTATTCTCTGAAGTCACTTACAACAGACCGTGACAGCTTCTTTACACATTTCTTGTAATTCGTTTTTTCAGCCCTTCCATCCAACAATATAACCACTAACACACAAACTAATACATGGAGAAACTATTCATAATTTGCTAATGTGGACTAGAAGTAAATGCTGATAACACCAAGTACGTAGTCATGTCTCGAGATCATAATGCAGGACGAAGTCATGATATTAAGATTGATAATAGTTCCTTTGAAAGGGTGGAAGAGTTCAAATATTTGGGAAAAACCTGAACAAATCAAAATTCCATTCAGGAAGAAATTAAGAACAGATTGAAGTCAGGGATTGCTTCCTCTCATTCGTTGTAGAATCTTTTGTCTTCGAGTTTGCTATCAAAAAATTTAAAGATATACAGAATTATAATTTTGCCTGTTTTGTATGGGTGTGAAACATGGTCGCTCACATTGAGGGAGAAACGTAGGCTGAGGGTGTTTGGGAATAGGGTGTCGAGGAGAATATTTGGTCCTAAGAGGGACGAGGTAACAGGGGAGTGGAGAAAACTACATAATGAGGATCTTAATGACCTGTACTCCTCACCCAATATTGTTTGGGTGATAAAATTGAGAAAATGAGATGGGCGGGGCATGTGGCACGTATGGGGGAGAGGAGAGGCGTATACAGGGTTTTGGCGGGGAAACCTGAGGGAAAGAGGCTCACTTGATAGACCCAGGCGTCGATGGGAGGATAATAAGATGGATGGATCTTCAGGAAGTGGGATGTGGGGGTATGGACTGGATCGAGCTGGCTCAGGAAAGGGACGGATGATGGGCACTTGTGAATGCGGGAATGAACCTTGGGGTTCCATAAAATGCGGGGAATTTCTTGACTAGCTGAAAACCGGTTAGCTTCTCAGGAAGGACTCTGCTTCATGGAGTAAGTACTGTGGGGGTTAATGACATGGATACGTTTGATTGGAGAGGAAGTCACAGCCTGTGTTAAGATTCTAAGCTGATATCTGTCTTGTTGAACCGCGGCCTTAGAACCCAAATGGTGTTGGCCGGCTGCGAGATGCGTGTTTCTGAGTGAGTCAGACACTTGAAAATATGAACCTGTGAATGTCAGTATACATTTCATAGGTTATTGAAAGCACTTTATACTTAAGGAATAACGCGTGGAATATGTTACTATACAGTGCCCTCCATGCTTAGGAGTGAAGAGTGGGCATATGTCCAGATCAGTATTGCATCCTTCCTGTTCAAAATCTGGAATCCATTGCTTTGTACTTTACATACAGATGTAAAACTGAAGCCATCCTGTGAATCTGTCGCGGCGACGAAATTTAGTACAATCTTTTCGGGCAGACAGCCGCGTCGAAGTGTAAACGTGTAGTAGTAGTAGTAGTAGTAGTAGTAGTAGTAGTAGTACCCTGAAGATGGAAACAGTCTGTGAAACGTCGAAACATTTTTACACTTCGACGCGGCGTCTACTCGATAAGGTTTCATTCGATACAACATCCGTGAAGTGTTCGCCTGTTATTAAAATATGATTTAACATTGCATTATGTTCAGTATGTATCGACCACTTTGAAGGTCATCATTTGCCATGCACGTGTATCGAGCGAGCTACTCAGTTTGCATTATATTGTAACATGCAGAAACTAGCAGTTTGCCAGTTCGGACATTACTTTTTTGATATAGATGGTACAAAAACGTACGTTAAAATTAGCAACAGATGTAACACGACCAGAAAAGTTTGGTGCTGTAATTTAGTTGTACAGTGTTGTTACCAAGCAAATGGTGATGTTGGCCCGTAAAATGTAATTGAGCATGGTAGCTGCTGTTGTGGGATCTTCATGCAATATCCCGGCTTTCGCCTGCAGTAATCGCATATGTAAGCCGGGAGCAAAGTGAAAGGAATACAGTGGGTTGGTGTATCTAATTTCTGTTCTCCTTCTTCCCTGTCTTTCTATTCCCATTTTCCCTTATTTAATATTTAATTTTATTCTTTGTTTAATCATTTCCTGTTTGTTTCGTACCTTCCGTTTCTGTTTTAGTATGTGTTTTATCTTTTCCCTTCAACATTTGGCTTGTCGTCATTTCCTTTTTCCTTCTGTTCTCTGTTTCTTTTTCTCTCCGCTGTTCGCAAACCCACAACATTCAGCTGCTTACGGCAGTTTCTGCTCAGTTACAATTCGCTAAGGTGTAACTGCCCGACTGTACTGTACGGACGATGTCTCCGCCAGATGTTCCTGCAGCGAGCCCTCAATTTTACGTCTGTTCAGAAGACTTTCTTAGACCAGTGGTTTCCAAATTGTGTGTGTAGATTTAACAGTTTATCTTGAATGTTATTCAGTATCTACGTTTAAGTTTTGGGGAGCTTCGGTTTTTTATTGCTGTTATTCTCATCTGCAATAAATTCTGATGGTACTTTCCTGATATTTGGAGGCCTAAGTCCGAACAAGCTGTGGAGCCTAGCCAGCTTACTCCTAAAGAGGGCACCATTGGCTCTGTACAGGGGTTGGGAGGATTAAAGTCGGCTGAGGCGTGTCTTACCATTTCCCTCATTTTGTGCCGCGCTATAGAGTGATTGTGCCCTTTCCTGCACACCCCATATACGGACCATATGTACAATGAGAGCACAGAATATTCTTCCGTCTTTGAAAGTGTGTAAAAGTATTGCCATCTTAGAGCTTGGCAGAACAGTTCAGCCAGACGTACACTTGTAAGTTTTGGGTGAATACTTCTCCGGTCAGCTACCATCTGTAGCTGAGGGAGCATTCCATTGACAGTCCAAATGTCAGCACATATTGCAACTTGTCGTTCATGAAGAATGTGATGGATATATTTGTATTCCGTGTTCTTTCGCATTTCATTCTCCTCCTTTTGGACCACCTTTTTTCCTCAAATTCCGGTGGGAAAAAATACCCGTTTTAAACGAGAATTCTATCGTCATGGGAACTGATGTTTTGAATGATGTGGGGTGAGGGTGGGCGGTGGTGTGGGGGTTGGTGTCACTGTTGTTACATTTGTGTGCCTCGGCATGCACTAAGTATTTTATTGGTGCTGCAAACATGGACGACGATCTACAAAGAATGTGTACCCCTGCGTGTGCATGCGCTATTCCATTTGTTGTAACTACGATTTCCTCATTATTCGTGGGATCTAGTCATTGTAGTCTCATTAAGACAATAGGTAAAGATGGACTGTCGTGAATGCGTGTGGGTGACATGGAGATGCAACCGTATTGTAGGTTTGGGCTCTGGTCCGTATTGCAGGTGCTGTGTTCCAGACGAAAGAGCCACCTTGACAGGAAGTTGGGTGGGCCACACGGCCGATCTAGGCGTGATAGTGAAGAGAAAAATCGCTGCTCCCAACGGGAACTTGATCCCGGCTGTGCGGCCCTTTGTCGATCGTTTTAAGGAACCGTACCTTACCATTTCATAATAATCGTCAGTAATGTTCAGAACATGCAGTCCAATCACGGGGAAGCTTTAATGAGGAGTATAAAAAAGATAGCGCTGCTTAAAACGACGATAGGCCGCGAAAGGAAACAAAGTCTGCCCACCGGAATGATGGGAACTGTATTGCAGGCAACGGGAGAATGGTATTTCGTATGCGGAATTCTGGCAGAATACCACAGCAAAAAGACTGCAATACGGAATTGGTTTTCTGAACGTTCACTTTAGTCTTGTCAAGTATTGAAGCCATCCTGAAGATTGTGTGAAAGCACTTCAGAATTCTATGTCAGACTTACGATGTTCGAATGTTACCGTACTACTATATATTTCCTAGTGAGTAGGAGAGAGTCGAGTGGAATCCCAGCAGATTGCATGCAGTGCACGTTCTTGACACCTTTCAGAGGGCCAATCGGTTTATGATAACTGCCCGAATTGACGGTATTTTATGTGTTTTGATCTAACAACGCGTACCTTGCGTCTGATGGAATAACTCGTGGGTACTTGAACAGTTTTAAACACGGAGTTTTATTTATCTCGGAGTCCCTTCATAATAGATCCATTTTGACTAGAGTTACGCAGTCCACTCGTGTAGAGTCGGAACATTTTTTAACTGCCCCAATATTCGTTTCATTAAGTTTCTGGCCAGCCATTGATGATGTATTTAAGGTATCCTTTCAGAATTAACGGTTGTTTGGTTATGTAATGAATCTCAGCTGTTTGGGTTGTGTATGAGAGATGTTGAGTGTGTGAGTGCCTGTAAACGGTGTAAATATGACCGTTGTCTGTTTTGAAGTATTGCGCAGAATCTTTTTGGTGGTTCTGGTGAAAAGCGTTAAGTCCGTAAGAGTTTCGAACTTGGAACTCGTGAATGCGAAGCAGGAACGCTAATCATTCTACCGCGACGTTTAGGTTTCTACAGTGTAATTTACGTACTCCAATTTGACGTCAAAGAAACTGGGGGTGGAGAAGATATATATATATATATATATATATATGTGTGTGTGTGTGTGTGTGTATAAGAAGAAAGTACAGCACTCATCTCCTCAACTAGAAACGAGAAAACAGAGGCCATTGATTCTCTGGTGACTGCCTTGTCGTTACGTTTTGTATCTCTGATTTAAATACAAACCACATGGCTGTGGTGGCCATCAGGTGCCTTGTAAACGCACGTTTCTGCCAAGTATTTCATAGTGACCCGAGTACGGTAGTGGGTACGTAATTTGGTATTGCTGTAGCCGAATCCCATCATGCAAGGCCTGCTTCTAATAGAGGGGTTTTAGATCCAGTAATCCCAGCGGGCTCACTACTAATGTGATTACGTAGCGTCCTCCTCCTGCATGTCTAGAATTGGTAGAATAAGTAGTGAGCTTACTCGATGTTAACAGCCATTGGCCATTCTCCTTCTCAGAGTACTCTCGTTGGATGGAATATACGGAAGATGCAGGAATACCCCAATTACATGATAGTACATTCCTGGCAAACGAAGAAAATATTCCAGAAGTTTGTGATCATGGTTATCTCGAGGCATCGGATCATGAGCAGCACTTCAAGGGATAACGCGACCGAGGCATGAAGTGGTTCACTTGCCTCTATCTTTTGCTGTTGAGAATGAGTGCAGCTATGCGTTTACTCGCCATGTGTGCCTTCATGGCCTGGACAGGGACAGCTTTACTTTTTTATCATCGTCAGTATCATTACAGTTGTCGTCGTAATCATCCTGCATGGAGAATTTGGCGCTTTAACCTTCATCGCATGAAGTCCCTTGTACGCTTGTTGTGTACAAAACACTCCGTTGTAATCTTCTAAAGCCTAGCGGTTACTTTACGTACCGCCGGGCTTAACATCTAAATATTCAACACGGTTCGCGTCGTGTTTTTTTTTTTTTTACGGATCTCGGAAGAATGAGCAACTTTGGCCATATACAACATTGACAGATTTTTAAACCGGGGCAGAGAGTGTTTACCGGCAGTGCGCGCTGAGTCCTTCTATTAAACAGATAATTTTCGTTATGTAAAGGGTCTTTGCTGTCGTATATCACCTACACAAAAGTAGCAGAACTAGACTTTTTTGCTTACATTTATACAGGGCGTTTCATAATGTTCCCCGTGATTACAAACATTTATAACACGAAAACCAAAGGACCTACCTTAATAGAATTGTTCACAGCGACAGGAAAACTGAAAAAGTTTTTTTACAACTAGAGATGTTCGATGTGTGCACCACGGGTGACACGGCGCACATCGATACGATATTCAAGTTCTTGCCACACACGCGGCAACATGGGTGCATCGATATTCTTCACTGTTGCAATGATCCGTGCCTTAGGTCAGCGAGGTCACGTGGCAATGGTACTTTGCGTACTTTGCATGAAACGCACGTCGCGCAGTAACCACAGACTTACTCGTGTGATATTCCAACACACAAAAGACTTCTCCCCCGGAGCGGCCATCTTCTCACTACATACATTCGCATCGCCTAACGCCAGGAATGTGAACTACAATGAGAAACAACTTACTGGGGGGTAAAAAATTGAGTTCCTTTTATCTGTACAGGTTTCGTAAACACGTGTCCTACGGTTTTCCTATAATAAATTTTTGTAATCCAGGAGTACATTATGAAGCGCCCTGTGTACTTCAGAGCAGAAAAAGTTATGTTTGTAGAATTGTTAGTATTGATAAGGATCAGCGACGTGTATACTGTGTACACGTGTGAACGCCTCCCTAGCAGCAGATGGGGAATATCGTCTTGAAAGCGGTTCTCTCTCTATGTGTATCGTATGTGACGTTACTAGTGAAAATAAATGTATTCTGCCATGTGCTGGCACATATAACGGTCTGTAACCTACCAAAAACTATTTATAAATTACCACAAAAAATAGAAACAGCATACGTCTTTCTGATTGAACTCTCCGAAATTCACCCCACGCTGGTAGTGGGTTGATTTCCTGGAATGCGTAACGTTATCGAACGAAATCCCTTTAAGAATGGCGAAGTGTTGACCTGCGATAATAGTTTCCTGCTTTCTCATCTTAGATGACAGGAAGACAAACTATTTAAGGGACAGTATGAGTTTAAATGTTTTGGTTATTGATCCCAGGAACCTACAGGCGACGCGAAGAACCGTAACCGACAAAATAAATTGTGCTCCTCAAAGGCTCTCTTTTTGGCCCGGTACCAAAATTATGTGAATATATTTTAGAGTCGTTGCAAGTCGGAATCTGTGTTCATGCATGTATAAATATCCTGGCAGTGTTGCTGTATAAATCATTTGCAGACTGATTATATTCCTGTCTGCAGTGTTTCTGTGTAGCATACGCGAGCACGACCAGGCCATTCATCACGGCACTACACTTTGAGCATGGTTTCATTCATCCTCAAATTAGAAGGTTTCGTGAATTTTTATACATTAGCAGTCATTATTGTGGTGGTCTAGTTTGCAGACGTTTCGGAAAAACCTTACTTCTAGGCACAATGACTGCACAGCGACCGGCCCTCGATATTCAAAAGGAAAATCAAGAAATAGAATCGGCCATACAGCCTGCTAATGGTATAAACACCGGCGCAAGGCTATTGTTTAGACCCCGCAAATAAAATATTAAAGAAGATAATGAAAATGGTAGGACCTCAACCTCACTTGAACTTGCAGCGTTTCTAATCTCCCTTATGATTTTATTCTGTCTTTACCACTGTCCAGCCCAAGGGTACGTAAGAGCCGGTCGCCGTGACGCCAGGACGATTACATTTTGTACGGTTGCGCCTAATATTTGTTGGTCCTGAATATGAAGCTTGGTTCATGTCAGTCTTACGGCGCCTAGAAATATGATGTTGCTCATAAAAGTTAGGAAAATTTGCGAGTCGCTGGTTTAACATTACTATATCCGAACTTTCGGGAAAGACTGGCATATGATGTTATTTTTCGTGTCCATCCGTTTGCTTATCCCCTCCCAAATACTGAGCCATTTCATTTAAAATTAGGCATATGCAAGTTTGTATGTAGGTAGTTCGTTGACATGGCAACAGTTTTTCATGAACATTTTGTAATAGTAAAATCACAAACACGGCGACGGTATATATATATATATATATATATATATATATATATATATATATATGATCGCAAACTGCCAGAGCGTAAAGGTGAGTTTGGCAACACGTATAGTGTCGGGTTCTGGCCGGCCGCTTTCAGATAATGTCTGTCGAACGTTGTATAAACATTCCGGACTTCCTCGGGCCATCGCTTTGTCATAGAGGGACATTTTTTCGTAGATATATTTATCAAGTGCTCGTGACACAGAAATTGAACAACTGATACATGCAGCTGTGACGTTGCTTGCGCGTTGTGAATTCACCAGCGAGTTAACAATGAGACTGCACGTGCTCGTAATGTGGTGAGCTGGTATTTTCTGCGTATGAATTTGGGAAATTGCGTTTGGCCGGGCTCCGGAAACAAACCTAGACTTGAATTTCTCTGGAATTTTCATAGCTACTCCCGCCCAGAAATAGTTCCACGCGACACCCAAAGTGTATTGCCTTCGATAGCTACTAGTACGTGTTTTTCCTCAGACGATAGAATACCATGTCCCTATAGGTACATAATTTGTATGAGAACGTAATACTTATATACGCTAAAAGAAACGTGTATTAATGAACCTATTGTCAGAACAAAACAGGGAAGGATAAAAGGAACCTGGGTTTTGGTCGGGTACGGGTAAGACCAGGGTTGCACAGACTTTATAAAAATGCGGGAGCCACTTCGAAGTTCTAGGTTCAGATGGGTGGCATGAGGCAAGTTCCATATTGAGAATCCACGGGTATTTGGCGCCACCGTACAAAATTTAGTAGCCACCGGGATTTGTGTGCCCCTGAGTAAGACGTTTAAAGGTAAACGGATCGGGCAGGAGTAAAATTCTTACATATCCTCCCGTGCATACCTCTGTACCCGTATGCGCCTTCGTACGTGAGCACAGCAACATATTGCGTAGTTTTTAATGTCTCGTAACTTCTTAAAACAGTGTTCTTAGCCGGTGCTCTGCTGACCGCCGAGGGTCCGAAAATTTATAGTTTTCTTTGCTGTATCACTGCTGCTGAAATTGGTATTTTACAAACCTCCATTTTTCTTACTACTCTCTTCCTATCAGGTACACAGTAGTTTGCACTGATTATTTTTAATGAATTTTTCGTAGTCACTGAGTTAGTCACATATATTCTACCGTATTTCGATGTGCATTTCGGACTAATTATTTCGCTACTGTTTGCATTTACCCGTCAGAAATTATGGATTGTCAAATCAGGTGTAATAAAAGATCTTTTATTCGTTATAATATAAAAATGACAGTTGCAGAGTAACAGACAAAGAGCCTTGCTTTGATTGATGAGAAGATAAAACACCAATTATTGGTCGCATCAAAGGCTTCCAGCTTGTTACCTTCACTATTTAATGTTTAATTGAACCTTAATTACTCAGCACAGTGAAAAAGCATTTGGAAACTGAAATGAAATGCTTTGTTAATTGCAGATGAGCGATATATATCGATGGCTTATATGGACCAAGCACTATCGTAACCATAGAACCCGGTGGCTCTGACTCCACCGCCGATGTATTTCTTTCTCACGAAGCAAGGATGATATATAAGGTAGATGCTGCGAATAAATCTGTTTCGAGTGTGCCGTGTGAATTATTATGACATCTCTTGGGTTTTAATGGAGAATAAAAGTAAGATGAAGTTACTATCCACGCCGTGAAGGCATATAGGGGTAATAGGGACATAGCTCCACTCATTCTTAACCTCGGTGCTAGATGGAGGCGAGTTGTCGGCATCACGCCTTTGTTACTGTAGCCCAGGAAAGAACCCCGGTACCATTGGATAGTAGGCTGGGTGGGCCTCTAAATCGGTCCGGATGTTGTGGAGAAAAGAAAAACATCTTGCGTCCGCCGGATTCGAAGCCCGGACCGTCAAGCCCGTGGCTTATTCTCTACACCGACTACGCTCTCCTGACTTCTTTTAGTAGAAGGTAAGGGCATCGATTTTGACCGTTCTCCTGATAATTAGGTTTGTACTGTACAGCGAGTGGAGCGGGTGATGCGTCGTTTTTTCTTTATTTAGCGACGCTATTGGCATCTAGGCTATACAGCGTCGATGATAGATCGGTTGATGGATGAATATGGAGCTTGTGTGAACTGATAATTAAAAGAGAAACGCAAAGTACTCGAAGAAAAGTTTTTCCCATGCTACTACGCACAACACATATTTTATACGGACTGTCCTGCGATCGAACCCAGGCTTCCGCGATGAATGTACGCGGTACCCATTGCTGTTTCGGTGGAGAGTCGGAAAATGTTCATAATCACTACAGTGACTTTATTCCCAGAACTTGGTACGTTTCTGAATTTACGTCCATCGCCTCTGTTTGAAGATCGTCTCTCTGGACTGCATGTGACCTGGTATGATTGAGTGGAAATTTGTGTAGCCATTGATTGCTTCATAATTTGGCCGATTCGTCGGCCGCTTAGAAGCGAGACGACGGAGAGCTGATGCCGGGCTAAACTCTGTGTAAAATGAGAGCTCTCAACAAGCGGTGTGGCGGTGTTATTGATTTCTGGGGGCGAGGAGAGCCCCCTGCTGTTGCTGGTTCACCCCTACTCCTTGTGACATCGGAGTGCGGCCCGCCCAATTCCACGGTCTTTGTGGTGGACATTCGCAATGACTTCGTATTCCCAAAACCAGGTTTGAAATGTGAATTAATATATGTCCTGTAACTGAATTGCCCAACAGGTTGGTGTAGCGGTAACGTTGTAAACTTGCATTCGGTAGGTGCCTTATTCGAATCCAAGCAGGGTCGTTGGGTTTTCTTGTCGTTAAAGAAAAGAAAGACGCTTTGTCGTGTTGACGGCCTTAGCCATCCCCCCCCCCCCCCC
>Ga0123352_10010490_pt1 | contig 14533 bp, 9 predicted proteins | sample TergutLab28metaG_FD_89700 | JGI IMG/M metagenome (GOLD analysis project Ga0123352, IMG submission 89700) | Labiotermes labralis P1 segment gut microbial communities from Petit-Saut dam, French Guiana - Lab288 P1 | ecosystem: Host-associated > Arthropoda: Insects > Digestive system > Gut ... | reverse complement strand
GGAATTTTTGACTTTGTGTTTTTTAGTGCCTTGTTTTTTAATTTTTTTTTTGGGGGGGGGGGGATCCTGAGGAGGCAGGATCAACAATCTGAGAGGTATTTGCAGTGATGTCTGTAAAGATTCCTCTCTTCTGCGATTGTATGATGTGTTGCTTGGTAGAGAGTTTCCAGTGTCTTGATGTAATTTGGTGCCTCCGTCTTCATGGTAGAATAGCAAGGTTGGTGCATTTGGGTCCCAAAAATAGAGTTCAGAGATGTATAAATTATTGGCATTCTGACTAGCTTAGTCATTGCAATGATTACTGCGAAGAGTCCGGTCGGCTATTATCTATTCCTAGCAGAGACGGAGTCGTTTCTCTTTGCCACCGGTAAATGGTAAATCGGCTGGGATATAAAGCCGATCTGTATGCCACCACTTTCTTGTACGCTTTAATTAAGCCAGTTTGTTAGCGGTTAGAAGATTAAGTTAAATCCGCTGCAGTGTGGAGCACTGAAGCGAAAATGAATACGCGTAGATTCAATGTAGTGTGCTGACAACAGGTACAGGTGAAACTGAATTGCAACACGTATGACAATCAGACAGCTTCGAATTCAAATTAGCAGCGAGTAATCAAATCAAATGAGTTGGGCGGGGTAGAGGGGACGTACATACAGGGTTTTGGTGGGGAAATCTGAGGGAAAGAGGTCACTTTGAAGACCTAGATGTAGATGTGAGGATAATATTAAAATGAATAGGATGGGCAACGTGGACTGGTTTGATGTGGCTGAGGATAGGGACAGGCGACGAGCTGTTTGGAACGCTGTAATAATATTCTTGTTTCATGAAATGCGGGGAATTTCTTGATTAGCTGAGGAACAGTTGGATTTCTAAAGGACTGCCTCGTGGCGCTAGTTGCGCTTTGTGTTGATGTGTAAAACACGTTTGTCTGTGAGATGTAGGGGACCTTGAATTACACGTAAATAGTAAAAGTAATCAGCGCTTCTGGCGGCGCTGTTGCATTCTTTGTAGATCTTATAACGCTTTCGTGGCTACGTGCGGAGTAACTCGTGTAGAAGCTGACTGTCTGAACGTGTTTCGTGTTCGATATGTTCCGGGAAACATTTTATAGTACCAACTGTCCTGCAGTTTTGTCAACGGAGGTTTCAGAGTGCTGTGTAAATACATTGACATATTACACGCCGTCCCATCGTGGAAGGTCTCCCGCTGTGAGAACTCAAATGTCAAAAAGGCGATTTCAAAACGCCAGTATGTTGCGGTAGGTATGAAAAGTAGGCCCCGAAGACGCGATAATTACAAGGTAAAGCTGTCCTTGTCGCGAAGAACAGCGTCAAGTAACTACTTCATTGTTTTCGTCGACCTGTTTTCATCATAATTTTCTTGACGAGACAAATACTGCTTCCGGAAATGCGTTATGCTAGCAACAATGAATGCGACATTCTGGGCTGGCTGATGCTGGAAATGAAATCCTTCGCTGTTCCGTCCCATAGACCTGCCACTTGTTAGTGACTAAGCCAAGCTGTCGGTGAGTCATGTCTGCTTCAAAGAACGACATGGGCCGAACCGACACGAGTAATTCATAGAGTTGCACATTAAAATCTGATTTCACAATCGGCTACCATGCTTGATGTGCAGAAATTCCTTCACGAGTTAAAGACGTGTTTTGCATTGGGTAATTCCCGTCATAGTTATGGCAAGGTCTGTTAATAATTGACATTCATATTATGACGTAAGTCTGTTGTTTCTAATGGGGCTGCTGGCGCGAAAACAATTGCTGTGTCTTCCTGCCTGTCGTCTGAAGAGGCGAAGTGTTGGCTTGTTAGTCGCAGTAACCGAGGCCAACACTTTCGAGGCTTCCGTACGTTGTACTTTCGGCTGTATGGATTTCTTTAGAAATTCCTGGGCCTCAGACAAACATGTGCAGTAATAAGCCGTCTTTTACGTCGGCCCTATGATGCTTCGGCGTATAAGACTTTTAATCTTGAGTGCAGCTGATATAGTAACTAGACTAATGGGTTCGATTCTTCAAAGCGTCCAGACTGGTTCTGGGGCGCACCAAGCCTCCATTTCAGTGAGTAACGGTGTAGAGCGGCCGAGTCGGGAAAGTGACAGCACGCTGTCATATAGCGTTGAGGTTGAGGATGAGTTGAGCTGTAATTTCACTCTCCCGTATGTCGTCATGGCGTTTAGAGGGAGAACTTTGGCTTAATTTAAGGGGTTTAAAAGCAGCAGTAGTTTAAACATTGTACATTAAGGCCACTGAAGATTCAGGGACAGATCACGGAAATCAAACGTTTGCAGTTCTTTTGGTCAGTAGGCGGTCGTAAATTCCTAAATATGTAAAACCATTCGTCTTCAAGGTTTTTGTCAGCATGGCAGCCTTCATTATTATACCACCTTCTTCGTTATTTCTGTTACGGTTGGAAACGTTGAAAACTTTTGAGTTCTGTTCAAGATTGCCGTCTGTCACATCCGTGTTTGTAATAAACGCCTTTTTTGCGATATTTGGATTGTCACAGCGTTGTTGAGATGGAATCAGGTTTTCAGTGATATGACACCGTGGAGATTGGTAAATAGCGGAGGTTTCAGAAGAGCTTGCTGTCTCCACCTTGACTGTCCATATGTACTGGTATACGAAGTTTGACTGAGTGAACTGGAGTGTTGCAAGAAACTGTGATTCAGTACTTTCGTTAACTGTGAGAAAGCATAAAGTGCTACATTTCTTGCAACAGCTTGTTTTATTGTTATAACTAAGCCATATCAGACAGGCGGCCCGCGGACCACGTGCGACTGGTTTCATTTGTTTTGACTTTCCGCAGAACTTTTGGAAACAAACTGTAAGCACTTCTGAGAGACTGCAATTTAAAACTGGAATCGTTCGAATGGATTAGACTGTAAAATCAGTTATCCGGTCCAAATTAGAATTGGTAACCCATGTGTGATTTGTTAAAAGAGGGTCGCGATTAACATGAGTATGGCGTTAGGCGTCGTGAAATACACCAGTAAAAAGGTATGAATTTTTTTATCATAAAAATGCGAAACTGATGAAGTGTGCCAAGTAATTGGCTTTAAAATCTCAGCAAGAAATCATCAGTGATTATAGCACACCGAATCAGCGTGTAAAGCAGGTGTTATGCTGACCAATTTAATTGTAGCCAAAAGAAAGTTTTTTTCCACATTGAAAATTTATTCCATATTCTTTCATTAAAAGAGCAAAGTCGTCTGTCCCAAGAGTAATACAAGAATTCAAAAGTGTAAGCTTCAGGGAAAAAAGTTACCGAAGTATAAACGACATAGCAAATAATTTTACGGGCAAGTTATGGTCCAGTAGCAAAAATTTCCAAATCTACTCAGTGACAATGGATAAAAGCCCAGACAGTGGTAATAAAAATACAACCAGATGCAACAGCTACTTCCCTCCAACGTGGCCCGATCGGGCTACGTTGGAGGGAAGTAGCTGTATCAGTATTATGACCTGTACCGGAGGCTGCGGTTACAGTTTTTAGTACTCCTGATGATGGGTGCTGTGACACCCGAAACATGTAGAGTAACTATGCAGTAAATAAATATCTGCATACTGTTGCATCTGGTTGGATTTTTATTAACATTGAATTACGATGCACGGAACAATGAGTCTAAAAAGCCCAGGCGTTAAAGTTGCAACTCAGCTTGCAATGTGTATTGTGTCTGTAACTCAAATTATGTTATAACCGAAGAACTTCTGGAATGAAACTGCTATTGTGGAAGACGGTTTCTGTGAGCTGGATAGTTTAGTAAAAGCAATGAAAACCTGCACATAAATTTAGGTGCATTGTGACTGACCGAGAGTAGTGTATGGCGGGTACTAAAGTCGGCCTTATGGGAATAATGACTGAAAAACTCGGTAGTGAAATGACCATTGTGGCAATATAATAAAAACTGAGCACATGTCAAGCAGAATCATTAACTTTATTCGTGCCCGAGGGTTATATCACGAGCAGTTTGCTTTCTCCCCTCGGTATGGACAATATGTGTGGAGATTTGTCGTATTACAATGAAATCCGCTGGTTGGCCTGTCACAAGGTTTTGAAAGTATTTTGTGCTATTTGTGAAATTGTTCTGCTTTAGAAAGAAAGGAAAGAGTTGGTGACATAAAAATATGAAATGGCAACGAGCTGTGGCGTATTAGTTCCTATTACACAGCATTTAAATGAGCTAAGTGTGAAACTACAAGAAAGAGGATTAATAACGTAACTGTGTGACTGTATGGATGGTTTTCAGATAAAACTTTGAGTGCGGGAAACTCACAAATGAAAATTTAGTGCATTTTGAAATACGCAGATCGTTCAGTTTTGCGTGAGTCATATCCATGTTTCAGTTGATACGCAAAGAATTTTGCATTCCATAGAACCAAATTTTAAAATATATTTCGATATATTGATCGGTGTGAGATGAAGTTTGTTATGTTCACTGCAACGTATAATTTTGATATTGATAAAGCAGATCAAGATACGCAAATGGTACTGCTAGAATATAAATGCGATTGAGTTTTAAAAGGAAAAAAATCAGTGACGTAGCGCCAAATTCTTATACAGACATACCTGCTCATTCATTTCCAAAAATAATTCAGTATGATTTGCCAAGTATGTGCGATGCTTCGCAGTGCATATTTGTGTGAACAGTTATTTTTGTTCATGAAACGAACCAAGAGCTGAGAAATTTTACTATTAACAGATGCACATTTGTTACCGGGGACCGCGGTAGCAGAGTGATTAAGGTGCTGTGCTACAAATCGGAAGATCGCTGGTTTTTTGGATTTTCATTGACATAAGATTCTTCCGATCGCACTCTGGCCCTGGGGTCGACTCAGCCTGTAACAGAAATGAGTACCAGGAGCATTTCCTGGGTATAAAGGCGGCCGGTGAGTAAGGCTGACAACCTTACCACCATCCTGTGCCGTTGTCACGAAATTTGGGGACCTTAACGTCCTGGAACCATCTGGGCCACTCCGGGCCTGTAACGGGACTGCTTTTTACGTTTGTTACCGATAATGAAAGTGACATTAACGCAGGATTTTAAACTTCACATTGATAGACTTTAAAGCTTTCAATTCCGTGCGTTTATCGTATAATAATTATATCGTTAATATACCAACAAAATGCACATACACAATACATTAGGGAGGGGGTGGGGTACGTCAAAACACAACTGCCTTGTATCCTACTTTATTATGGTGACGACGACATGTTTCGGTCACTGTGAGCCATCTTCAGGTTACAAAAATATATATAGAGGAAAACTATACAGAGTATGATTATAGTATAGGTGCGTATTCTAAACTTTCAACGAGATCTCGTCGGTTGGATTATACACATTGAGCTAAAAGTACCTCTTCTAAGTAGGGTATAAGAAAATGTACTTTTAGCTCAATGTGTATAATCCAACCGACAACGAAATCTCGTTGAAAGTTTAGAATATGCACCTATGATCATACTCTGTATAATTTTCCCCTCTATAGATTTTTGTGACCTGAAGATGGCTCACAGTGACCGAAACATGTCGTCGTCAGCATAATAAATATGATACAAGACAGTTGTGTTTTGACGTACTCCACCCTCTCCCTAATTGCTTATAACACAACGGGGATGATGCACCTGAAGATACAGTACATGTATTATTATCAACACTCTCCTACTTGTTTCGGCGCTTAATGCGTCATCCTCATGGAGAAGTTTACTGTATGCTCAAGACTAATGTCGCATTTTATATTTGTAGTTCCGTACATCGTAATTCTAGGTTGAAGAAATCCAACAAGATGCGACAGTATGCAGATATTCATTTACTGCCTAATTACTTTACATGTTTCGGGCGTCCATCGCGCCCATCATCAGGAGTACACAAAACTGTAGTTGCAGCCTCTGGTACAGATTATACTATCTGGGAAGCAAGCTTCTTCAGACGTGACCAAATAAGGACTGGTTGGGACCGGTTTTATGTACTCCTGATGATGGGCGCGATGGACGCCTGAAACATGTAAAGTAATTTGGTAGTAAATAAATATCTGCATACTGTCGCATCTTGTTGGATTTCTTCAACCTATTGTTACAGTGTTTGATTACAGATCTTAACTTTTTTTATACATGGGTTTACAACTTCATTTACAGTTATTTAATAAAACATGCTTGGTTGAACGTAAGACGTAAAGACTTGCTGGCACTTTTAACATCGTAAGTATTACGTTCAACCAAGCATGTTTTATTAAATAATTGTAAATATAAGCCGGTCCCAGTGGCCGCGCGGTCTAAGGCGTAGGTCTACAGCCGCTTGCCTGCTGAGATTGTGGGTTCGAATCCCACCGGGGGCGTGGATGTCTGTCTGTTGTGACTGTTGTGTGTTGTCAGGTAGAGGTCTCTGCTACGCGCTGATCACGGTCCAGAGGAGTCCTACCGACTGTGATGCGTCGTCGTGTGTGATCTAGAAACCTCAAAAATGAAGAAACCATGGCCCGCGTTGGGCCGCAGCGCCACAAAAAAAAATTGTAAATAGAGCTGTAAACCCATGTATAATAAAAGTTAAGATCTGTAATCAAACATTGTAACAATAGTTTTTAGCGTAAAATAAAGTTCTCCTTGAGGATGACGCAATAAGCTCCGAAACATGTATCAGAGTGTTGATAATAATACATATATTTTATTGTGTATGTGCATTTTGTTGGTATATTCAAGATATAGTTATTTTACTGGCATTAATCAGGTGGGCGCAAACAGGATATGACAAGCTTCTGGTAAACCTTCTAATCAGAGATTGGGTAGTAGAACAATACCAGAAGATGATACATGGAATTAAGAGTAGGTTATTGTATTTGCGTTGTTTATGGTATCTAATTTTTGTAGTATGAATGCCTTTCTGTCTGTTTTTAAGACATGCTACCCGACCTAATACCTCTTAGCTGACTGCGGTCCGAACGCAGCGAGTTGCGGGTACGTCTTGTAAGTCGGTCCGCCAGTCCACCGTCAGTAGAGTCCAGTCAAAGTCCATTATTTGCTTATGGTTTGCATGATATAGATATACGTGTTGCCAGAATGTGTCGCAATGCCTTGCTTTTCTGGGCCGTTACTGAAACTAAGCAGGCACTGTCATGTCTTCGAAAATATTGCAAGAACCTGGAAGACGCAATATATCTTCGCTGACAAATCAAAAACTGCTGTGTGAGATGGAATTTTGCAGGAGAAAGAACGTAGGATGTGTGGTTATAAGTTAACCTGACACAGCGTAATGGTTTTTTTTTCACTGGTTAGATTAATTTATGCCTGATTAACGTACCTGGTTTTGTTGAAGTACGAGTATGTGTAAGGGCTGCTAAGCATCATAATCATCATCTTCATCTTCCTCCGTGGATTAGGTCGTTTGACCTGTTCCGGCATCGACGCGTTGCCATCTTTTCCTGGGGCGTCCACGATCCCTTCGTCCTCGTGGTTTGTAGTTGGGGGCGTGTTTCGGGAGATCCATTCTTTCAAGGTGGTTGATCCAATTTTGTTTGTATTTTGTTCTTACGTCTTGTATTCCAGGGATCTGTACTTCTTTTCTTATGATTTCGCTTCTTATTTTGTCTAGTCTTGTGTATCCCTTAATACTTCTTAGAAGCGCATCTCTGCCGCTTCTAGGCGAGCCATGTCTTGCTTCGTGGTTATCCTGCTAAGTGATATTAATATTACAAATTCGAAAAAAAAAGATCGAACACCACATTGATTTGCATTAGGTTCGAACCCGTATGGTCCTGATGCATCTAGGCCTTATAGACGGACCCTTTGTGCCCTAAAACACCACACAGTAGAGTTTTACTTGACAACGACGATGTAAGAACAGTGATTCCGAAAGCTGGCTGCATTTGTACAGCCATAAAGGTGACACAGGAAGCAAGAATGAGTTCTTACAGGCGAGACTGTAGTCCATCAAAACATAAAAACTTCCTCTGTATAGTAACTAACAAAGGTTTCTTTTGGTGGTGGTGAGATGACTGTACTTGATCATCTGTCTCATACTGTCAAGGCCGTTACTTCAAGGAAAATTAAACACAAGAAAGGCCTTGTATATTGACCCTGCTTGCTCCTACAAAAAGTACTGCAACCTCTTGTTTTATCTCAAACCAGGAACGTGAGTGCTTTCGGAATGAGGTTTATCTCAGAACTAGCGTACTTGAGGCGCAGATCTCTCATCACGTCATTGGTTTTCTCTGTCGGCCTGTTTTCGAAATGTGAGGTGGACTGTATGTTGTTGGAAAGGAGAGCCGGAGCGTTGAAACGCATGTTTTAGTTTCATGAAGGAATTTCCCAGTGATTCACGCTTGTTGATGCTGTGAATCATGTTTGGTGGGAAAACAGATATATAGATTTTATTAGGCTTCTCATATATATTAATGCTCCTTTTTCGACGTACTCGTGCCATACTGGAGAAAGGAGGAATTCATGCTGAATACTGTTCGTAAATTTTTTCACTGTGATGCGAGGGTAAGAGTGAAAGGGAAATAGTGTGTGAATTTGTGAAATGGACCTGCCTCGTATGGAACTTTGGCTTCAATTGTGAGAGAGTCAACGTACGAATTGGCGTGTCCCACATGTGTATCTATACTGTGGTGTAGCTGCTTACAAACATTCTGGTACTGCGTACCCGGCCGGCAGGCACCGCATTGTTGCTCAAACACGGGATTCCACTCCGTGACGAGCAAAATACACCTGAGGGTTCGAGGCCAAATCACCTGATGCCATTCGCCAGGCGCAATCTAATGTAACTCAGGAACCTGTTTATAGGAGATGGCTTAGTGTTGACCTTGAGCAAGCTGCTTGTTATTACTATGTTCCTGCCAAACTGGATACTAAGAGATTTTAGAAGCATTTCTAAATTAATATGCTGTGAAATTCTGTTGGTCTGTTCAAAATAAAATTTCCACTTTTATTCTTACTCTTGGAGTGGGATGAGAGAGTGCTACCTAGAACTGCGGGTTATAAGGGTTCATAATCGATCACCCGGATGACATATGAATTAGGAACGTCGATGGGAATGTGGTGTTTTGAGAAAACTGAAGTATACGGAGCTAATGCTGTTATAGAACAGCGTAATCCGCTACAGTACCTTCACGGGTTTCCACAGGTTCGAAACCAGGTCTGCGCGATTAGAAGTCGGCGACCACCCGTTTGATCAGTGGCGTATTTTGAAATTACTCTTCAATATTTCTGGTTGCAGAAGGAAGTGTTGTTGCTTAAAAAGCATCATATAATTAGCTAAAAGGAGAAGAAAACTTAGGTGCAGTGTGAATCAAAAGGGGAGGGTATGCTGCATCTTACAGGCTAGTAGCAAATCCGCGATAACGGTGTGTTCGTCTTGTGTGTACATTATAAGCAGATCGATGTGGGCCAGGAATTAATTTTCATGGCGTCTTGTAGAGTAACTGTTTCTGATTTTATCAGAACCTTACAACAATACAGGCGTTTATATATGAGAAATATAAATGTAATTCTGTTCCGTTGGCAACATTCGAAGTTGGATGTGGGTCAGAATATAATTCCTGTAATAATTTTTATTTGGAGTTGTATTCCTTTGTGTTATAACCGTGGCTGTAGTGCCCTTAACACTACAGCCATTTTGTAGCAGCTTGGTTAGGTCCAAATCTCCATTACGAAAATGTGTAACCTTTAATGATATGCCTATCTATCCCTGTCTACATTTCCCAGGTGATCATGTTCTAAAATTTTTTGTGCACTTCTTATTTCTTTTACCATCTGAAATGCTTAGCCCATTCAGTCCACAGAAACCTCCTCGACGCGACCACCGGATAATTACTGTCTGTTAACTACCGAATTCAATGAAGCGTAGACTGATTATTTAGAATCTGAAGCAGACACTAGTGGTCTTCTTCGATTGGTAGCACTGCTAGACTGCTGTTGGTCACAATGGATCTTCCTCCGCAACTTTTGGTATAGACATCCTCTCCTAGCGGTAAATCTTTAATTCGGTCACAGTACGTGTCGCTGAGGTAAGAAATGTTACGCTCGCTACTTACTGAGAGAAAGTGCTTTTACAATCCATTTATCGGATTTTTAAATAGGAATGAAGTAGAATCCAGCATATTGCTTACCTGTCCCATCATGCCGGTCTTTGGTATTGGTACGTAGTAGCATCTCCTGCGGTTTGCAGAGAAAATCAACGTAATCAGAAGGTATCTTTACGAAATGACTGATCTACTCAATTGACGTTATTAAATTCTAGCAGTAAAGAGAGTATTAATTTTGAGTTATATTAGTTGACCTACGTATAGGGGATGGAGCGACGTAAGCACAAGCTCCTGTTTGTTCTACAAATCATTAAAAATTCCGAGCAAAATTGATTCATATTCGTTGCACATTACAAGAAAAATGATTTACGAGGCAGTTTGTCATTGCTTGGCGGTACGTTAGCGTACGCAGTATTGTTTGGGAATGTATTCCTTTTCCTATCTATTTACTGAGTCTCGTTACAGGATCGGTGCCAACAAATAGCCTACGCAACAGCATACTTTGAATGAATAGTTTCGAAATCAAAAGTCGGCTACGCAGCAGGTTAAATGTTATGGAGTCATTAAGTTTTCTCCCTTAGGTCTGCTGTAGGAATCATAAACAAACACAGCAGGAAAGATAATGTTTTGTAGATCTATATATGTTAGATGTAGGTTGATAGGATACGAAAACCATAGCGAACTTTAAGATAGGAATCTAGTTAATGAGTACCTGCGTACAGTGTTACAGTAGTTACAGTACGTAGTGGGGACCGCGGTAGCACAGTGGTTAAGGTGCTGTGCTACAAATCGGAAGGTCGCTGGTTCGACCCCAGCTGGTGTCATTGGAATTTTTCATTGACATAAAATCCTTCCGATCGCACAATGGTACTGGGGTCGACTCAGCCTCTAACAGATATGAGTACCAGGAGCATTTCCTGGGGGTAGAGGCGGCCGGTGCGTAAGGTTGGCAACCTTACCACTATCCTGTGCCGTTGTCATGATATCTGGGAACCTTAACTTCCTGGAACCCTGTGGACCACTCCAGACCTGTAACGGGACTGCTTTACCTTTTCACAGAACGTAGTTTGATGTGCCGCGATTACTTTAAAGGCGGTATTTTAACTGCGTAAGTTCCACAGCACTGGATGGTAAAGCTTCTGTGGACGATGCAAGAGGAAGGATGTGAAATGATTAGGCCACTGTTGTAAGGGTCTCTTCTAATATTTGCCTGTAGGAAGAAGGGAGGCAGTTGAACAACTTCCAGGGTAATCCGTTTCCAGCCCACGCGTCTAGCCCGGGACTTCCCATGTATAAAGTAGGAGTTTTAAGCTCTCGGCTTTTACGTCCATTGGTGCGCTCCCGAATTTCGAAGCTTGAGAAACACTGCTCGATGTTGCGGACAATGTTTGAAATACTTTTGAATTCATAGTTGTCAGACAAGTATTTTGGTCGCCAGTACTTGGTGATGCCTTGGCGGTGATTCTCGACCAAGCCGGGTGCGTAGCATTAATTTCTTTCTGTTGCGATGTTTGTTCTAAACACACGCCGCCTGGAGGTAAGATGATGGCGAAAAATTGAATTTAAAAGAGACAGTATAGTAGTGACTTAATGAGTAATTATTACCGTCCTTGAATGTGATATTTTTGTATGTGATTCTGTCGTTGATAATAGCTTTGCTTATAGAGCCCAAATGAATAGGTTTTGACCTATCTTTTGCATAAGGACGGAGATCGATCCTGTCTATGAAACGTGATATTTTATTAATTCGTTGTTATTTGAGCACGAGGCTGTATCAAAGCCCACGAAGAAAATTATTCAAAGGCTTTGGAATGTGGTTCGCTCTTTCCTGTATGCGACAATCGACCGAGTGCAACTTACAGAATTTCGAAGGTCAGCTTGAGAAAAGAGTGAGGATTTAGTCGTCGGTCAGTTGTCACTGGCGAATAGGTTACCGCATTTCCAGCTGTTTAGTTAGGAAGATGTGTGTCCCCAAGTTGGCTTCGTATTCAGGAAGAGTGCTGGGTGTTTATTTAGGTTAGTACCTGTTTGTAAGTGTTGAGGAAAATGTGATTCTAACTGTTCAGATTACTTGCTGTAGAAATCGTCACATCGCGATGACTAGTCGCTTGTAGAAAAGGTGTAGAAAGTGGACGCTATGAAAGAATTAAATGGATTTGCTTTGCGGTGTGCGGAGTTGCACTTTCATCTGCGTCGTTTTGTTCTTAATGTATTGTATATGTTTCACGCATGTGGTTATACACTGGTCTGATATACTTGCTTATCCAAGCTTCCGAAGTGTGTGAAAATGAAATCTCAGAAAAAAAATCTTCGTATGCACGTTGCGAATTATCCATGATGGTTAGAAATTAAAAATTACATTGAGGCCCTTCCTTACACGCATATACAAGATATCAATAAGAGCTTAGTTACAGACGGCGATGCGCAATATTCGTATTGGAAAAATAGGGTTACATGAAGGCGGACGCCCATGGATTTCGCGATCTCTTAAAATACCTGTGTTTTTTGACAGTTAACATTTACGCAGTGCTTGGGTAGCTGATTCTATCAGCTTCCAGGGCAGTTGAGTAAACGCCGTCATTTTTCCGCGTGTATTTACATTTTTCAGTTGCCAGAAATTTCTTTCCCATATAGTTAATTCTTTTGAACCGCGTATAGTCAAAACCGCATTGGGAGAAGGGTTATTGTACCTTTATATATATTTTTTAATATTCTTTTTTGTTCATATACTGTTTATGGGGTGGGCCGGGTAGCTCAGTCGGTATACCAGACTGACTACGGGCTGGAATGTCCGGAATCGAATCCTGGTGGGGACGAGACTTTCCGCCCGTCCAGACTGGCCCTGGGGCCCACCCAGCCTCCTGTAAAATGGGTACCGGGTCTTTCCCGGAAGGTAAAGTGCGACCGGGGCTTGCTTCTGACCACTCACCCCTTCTAGTGCCGCGGTCATGGAAGAGTAGATCTATACCTCTATCCACCCTCTGGGCCACATCGGGCCTGTAACGGGATCACTTCACTTTTACTGTTTGTGGAAATGGGGCATTTCCTGTTGTAACCCCACCACTGTTCTGTCTCTTTTTATTACGTGTGTTTCACCAGTTCCTTACAACAGCAGCGTAGGTTATACTTCATACTCTGTCTGTTACAAAATGCCCTTTCTCGTACGGATGCAACCGGGCTTACCGGGCGAGTACCTTACCGCTAGTGGTGGGATTATAACAGGAATAACCCTGGAAATGGAAATGGTACAGCGTAGTTAGTACCTTTATTTTACGCGGCATAAATTGTTTCCAGTCGCGACGCTTAAGCACAGAGCAGTGGTGGTGATGATGATGATGATGATAATAATAATAATAATAACATTAATAATAATAATTCAGACAATGCCAACAATTTGAAGAGGCAATATACCACATTATATTTGGATGCCCAATACCAGCAGAAAAGCAATACCTGAAGAGACGTGATAGATATCCAAGGAAACGGTTAAAATTAGACGACGAACGCTGGTGTGAGCATATACCAAATTAGCAGAAACAAGCCATGAAGTAAGGTAACCATATTGTGGAATCAACAAGTGCAGACAGACAGAACCTCCCTAATACGCAATAAATTGGACAACATAATCCGTGATAATGGAAAACGAACCTGTCAGTGAAAAGAAGTTGCAGTGTCAGGAGCCGGAAATGTCATCAAGAAGGAAGCCGAGTAGATCCTAAAATATAAAGACCTTAATAGAAATACAGCGTGTGTGGAATGTAAAAACAAAGGTTTTACCGGTAATAATAGAGGCCAATTGAACCATCTCAGAATCTTTCAGATAATACCTGAGCATTACACCGGAAGAGCACAAAATCAAGGAACTGCAGACAACCTTATTGGGCACTGCACACATACTGCGGAAAGTACTGGTGTAAAAGTACGGAACATTCAACATGGGAAGTAACATTACATGTGCCAAAAACTGTAACTGCAGAATAGCTGCAGCACCATATACCTTAGAAACAGTGTTTGTGTGTTAGGTGTATTATTGTAAATAGCTTATAAGAGGGGGTGCTGATAAGTCCTTAGCCCGACCATGAAGGAAACAGGTTACAGCGACCAAACTCTGGATTTATTCAACATACTCCCCACGAAGTTCAATACACTTCCTAGCCCGTTGCTCTGACTTTTGCAAGCCACTCAAAAAAAGTTCATAAGATTGTCCGTCCAACCTGGTCTCAGCGGCAGCAGTGACCGCGTCGGACGAAAAATGGCGACCTTTCAATTGTTTCTTCAGTCCAGGATGCAGGTGGTAGTCCGATGGAGCCAGATCCGGAGAATAGGGTGGGTGATCAAGACACTGGAATCCCAGGTAGACCAGTTTCTTCTGGGTTGCAAGTGCCCGGTGAGCCGGTGCATTGTCGTGCAAGAACAAGACCCCCTTGGTGACCTTCCCGCGGCGTTTTTCCTTCAAAATGTCCTTCAATTGCACCAGCAGAGATGAGTAATACTCCGCGTTGATAGTTT
>Ga0123352_10010487_pt1 | contig 14535 bp, 6 predicted proteins | sample TergutLab28metaG_FD_89700 | JGI IMG/M metagenome (GOLD analysis project Ga0123352, IMG submission 89700) | Labiotermes labralis P1 segment gut microbial communities from Petit-Saut dam, French Guiana - Lab288 P1 | ecosystem: Host-associated > Arthropoda: Insects > Digestive system > Gut ... | reverse complement strand
TTTTAAATTTAAATTTTTTTTTTTTTTAAATTTATTTATTTTTTTTGTTTTTTTTTTTTTTAATTTTTTTTTTTTTTATTTTTTTTTTTTTTTTTTCAGTATTCAGAGTTGAGTCTCACTTCATATCCAACATTAGCAAAAACTGTGTTCACAATTTTTATGATTCTTGTTCCAATTCTGCTGTTAAACATGTTGATTGCAATGATGGGCAATACATATGCTCATGTCATTGAACAAAGTGAAAAGGAGTGGATGAAACAGGTATGTGTGTTTGTTATCCTGAAGTTTCTCTGGCTGATGTGTGATGTATAAGATTGGCTTTCAGATCTGAAATACATCACTTGTTGAAGTCCTTCCACTGTTTTGGTGAATCCGAAAATTGCTATTTCTTGAGGTATTGATCGATGACCATTTGGGCAACACTTTAGGATACAGAGTCAACAGGAAGCCCATAGAAACAGAAACATGTAGGCATCATCACACTGTTTGTTATTATCTCCATCATCATCATTTGCTCAAGCAGAGAATGTGCAGTTCATTTTTGACATGTTGGGCCACATTAGCAAATTATATCTAGATGATTTTTTTCTTTAGGACAATGGCTATTCTCATAGAAACATGGGAAGTGATTTGACATGTGAGCAAGAAAGAAAAAAAGAAAGAAAAAAAAATAGCTTATGAACCAAACTGGTTGGTCTCAATGTATAACAGATCAGCAGCTTTTACACTTCTGACATGCCTTATTTCACAATATGTAATGAAACTTACATTTGGTATTCTCAAACAAATCTTCACTTGAGAATATCAAATTTAATATTGAGTGGTTTTGTCATACATTTTTGTGCAATTTTATACTAATTGTATTCTTGTTATAGGACAATGTGATGATGGTCACAAGCATGACTGGAACATGTTGGTGAAGAATAATACGGGACTGAACATATTTATAAATGTGCATTTGTTGGTTAATTATACAAGTGTATAAAACTTAAGCTGGTTGCTATGAGAGTATCATTACAGCCTCAGTAAATTAGTTTCTTTGGGAGTGTAGAATTTAAAAATGTTTAAATCCTCTGAAACAGTTTTAGAAACCTTGTGTGTGGACAGTGCTTAGTATTGTAGGGTTTGTTTTTATCTGTAACAGTCAAGGAAGTGGCTACTTGGTGTTTGAGTATAGTAAATTTCAACAGATGTTTTTAAGCAACAGATTATTTTGTTTGATAATATTCGCATCATTGTCATCCTTCCCACCATCCAGTGTAGTCATGTTGTATTTGTTAGTGGGTGTTGCACAACATAATATTTCTTTCCCATTTTGAGAAATTCCAAAGTGTCTGTTACTTGGTTTGATATTTTATGAAATTTGGAACTTCAAATTTTGAGTAAAGGAAGAGTGGATGTGTGACAGTTTGTAGTATGGAAAGGGACAGAGGATAAGATTGCTTTCAGTATTATTTTTCAGTATATGTTTCATTGTGTTGTGCATCTGCCTGTATTGGTGTGAGTAGATATTTTTATTGCTGTTTTTTATTGTATATTTATTGTTGTTAAATTGCCTCTTACAAACAACATTTCACTGGTAAGTCCAACTTATATGCTTACAAGAGGAAACTCAAGGTAGCGGAGGCTGACTGGTGCTAGTTGGTTTGGCAACTTGTGCTGTGGCATGACTGTTACCCAGTTGTGTTGAATTATGGTAACCACAAATTACATTTATTTCCTAGTGGGCCAAGATTGTGGTAAGCTTGGAGAGAGCTGTGAACCAGGCAGATGCCCACCATTACTTACAAGAGTACAGTATCTCACTTGGTGCAGGAGATGATCCTAATACTGAGCAGAGGGGAGTCATGGTCATTAAGAGCAAGAGCAAGACACGGGCAAAGCAGCGCAAAGGAGCCGTAACTAATTGGAAGGTCCAGTCTTTGTATACTTGCACTTTGTATTTCTTTTGGCACTTGTGTTCCCTCTAACCACAGTGCGTATGGCTGATATGATTAGTATATCATGTTTGACACCTACAGTTTTTTTATAGAATACTTGTCAGACCCTGCTGTTAATGAGGACCATCATATGTTTTCTGCTTTTACTAACCGATGTGGCAAGCAATGTGTTTTTATTTCCTGATCAGTTCTCATGAGGAGAAGGTATTTTTCCGCATCTCAGTAACTCAAAGTACTGCACTGTACATATATTGTATCTATAAGTTGGTCATTATTGACATGGTCCTTTTTCAACTTAGAAGATAATTGAAAGGCACTGTGTTGAATTACTCGAAATAAGTACATTTTCAAACATGAAATGAAAGTTTTAAAAGTTAAAACAAACTCTGTCTCATTTGGGAAGTGGGTGAAATGAAGGCTAGACCTAAATTCAGAATCATGTATGCACAAATGAAGTTCATGAAATGGGCTGAAAAATGCACATGGAAAAGAGAGGAAGACATTTTGGAAGAACTAAAAGTTTAATTATTTTTACCCAAAGTTTTTTTTTATTATGGAAGTGAAAGAATTTTCATGCCTGTAGAATGCTGAAAGTAGATTTACTTCATTAAAATCCAAATCTGTTGCAACAAGGAGCCAAGAGATTGCCAGCTAGCTGGGTTCAGGATGACTCGGTCAGTGGCCAAGTCCGATTGACTGATGATATAATTGGTATTGTGCCTTTAATCATTGACAGTTGTGAAAAATACACACATTACCATTGTTTCCATTCTGAAAAAACACTTAATTATTTTCTGATTTTTGTGTGGAACATTTTTCAGCTATTGGAAGCTGCAGACTAACATAGATATTTACAGAAACTTTAATTTTAGCATGTTGGGAAAGTAACAATCAGAGAACTCAAGAAACGAGGCATGACTGGTGAGGAATTAAGAAAGCTGATGTGGGAACGAGGAGATATTTCTACACCAGTACGAGTTCCCACCAGGTGAGTTCAGTTAATCTACAAAATTGTGGACATAAATGTATGAGTCGTGTAATGGTGTATGCTTGCAGACTAGATGAAGTTAGATGTTTCATTTCTCAGTTGTCTTAGAAATATATTACAGTGATTATATTACTCTGTTACATTCCTTCTTTCAGTTATAATTTTGATCAATTATGATATTTACAAACAGTTGCTTCCTTCACAGTGTATATGGAAACAATAAAGTATACCTAACAGTTGTTTGTCACTGACTTCTTTATAGTGTTAATTTCATTTGGATATGTATTTTATCCAGCGTTTTTTCCAGTGCCGGTGTATGAGCTAGTCTGTGCAATGAAATTTAATACTGAGTGATCTGTATTGTTGTCACCACTATCTGAAGCAGTGAGTTGTTTTGTTGCATTGTATGGACTGTTGTCAGTAGATGTTTAGAACAATGAATTATAGTGTTAAGTGATTGAAAATGTTGTCACAGATATTTAAAGGAGTCAGTTCATATAATTCTGAGCCATCTGGAATCTTGTTATAGCTGTCTGGAGTAATTAGATGGTGTAATGCTATTCAGTCTGGAGTTTTTATCACAGTTTCATATTTGGATGATATTATTCTAATTATTTTTTAATCATGTCACAGCTATTTGGAGTTACTGGATGTTATAATACCTAGCAGCATGGATTTTATCACCGACATGGGGAGCAGTTGGCTGATGAACAAGTGTTGGTTCAAAGGACAGGTTTTAGGGGAAGTAGAATACATATTCAGTCAGTTTCTGAGGACACAGCTGAAAATTTTATTAGGTTGAAATGTAGAACTAAAATATATGATTTCCAAACCAAAATTGAGAATGGAGGTTTGCAGGAAATTAGTAATGCTCATGGCATTAGAGTAGTAAACTTACCAATCTAGTGATAGAAGAAAATTGTGGAGAGACAGTAAGCAAATGTACACTACAAAAGTTTGATAAGGGCAGGTTCAACCTGATGAATCTAAATATTGTGGAAGTCACAGAAAACAGTGAGGAATTAAAATTTCAAACAGGTTTGCAGCATTGAAAAACTTGGGTGATAACATGGTCAGTAGGATGATGGTTCAGCGTTAGAAGCATATTTCATTTTCAGCCAGCATTTGTCTAGGTAGTTTTGATTTAAAGTGGCCTAAACCATGATCTGAATAGAATGTTCAGAACAATTAGGCAGCAAGCCAGAATACATGTGTGCACAGTTTGCTGTTACAGTACATTTGCTCCTGTGGAAATCATAGAAACATCACTACAGTTGATGTCCATTGTATTGTATTAACATGTGTATCAGTCTAGTCCGTGATTAGGAACTCTTGAATGTTGATTACGGTTGTGAGAAGTGTGTAAAAGTGCAGAACGCGGATTCAAGTACTGATGTGCACAGGAACAAAGGTAGGTCTTCATGTATAGTGGTCTCCTCTCTGACCGCAGTCCATAGTCATAGTGACAGTGAGAGGTTTAAGCTGCACACTGCATTTGTAAATTATAGCTCACTGGTGTTCTGTTACAACAAATATGGACATTGTATGAACTGCAGTTTGAGGAAATTTCCTGGCTTGCAGCAAGAGGGATTAAGCCTTATTTTGCTACTTGCTTAGCATGTGCTTGACATTATATACAATGTACAGCTGGGAAGTATGAAATTTTGTTACAGCCCAGATGCTCTGTCTGAGCCAGATGTAAATGCTGGCTTTGGGGATGCTCTTACTGCAGCCCTGGATGTGATGGCATTTACTAATAATTTGGATTTGAGTGCAGCTCCTCAGCCTTTACAAAAGACACACTTGCCAGCACCAGCACCAGCAGCACCAGTACCAATACCAATACCAGCACCATCCCTTCCTCCAGCTATGACATCAACAACTCTCAGTGTACCGACTGAGGCAGCAGGTACCGTGCAGTGGAAACTGCCAGTATGGTGTAATTTAATTGTCAGTGGCCATGCTTGGCACCACTGTGATGGCATGTGCAACACTAAGCAACCAACTCAGTTCACGCTGTTTTGCAGCAACTATGATGGTGAAATTATATCCAGTGTTCTGTAAAGACACTTTTTTTTGTTGGGAGAATTGTTTATAAAGCTTGATTCTTGGACTGTTGTTTGTATGTTGAAATGATGATGTTTCATTTACCTTCTTCCTTGCACTTTGTCAAGGTCTTATCATTTCTGATAGTGGCATCTGAATTGGACATAAGGCAGACTGAAATAGATAAATCATTATTGAAGTATGTGTAGTTTGGGCAAGGGTGTGGTTGGGAAGTTATTGTGGCAGGTATACCACTCTCAAAAGTTTTTAACACACACACATGCATGGACCTGCATTGTTGTATGGTAGTGGGCAAGAGTGATAAATATTCATAAAAGAAAATAAAGTTTTGAAATAAAATGTATGTTTATTTCAGGTGTCCGTATCATGGACATGTTATCTCACAAGGTACCTGAGCTACCTGCATCAGAAATTCCATCATCTATTTCATCACTTTATCCCATGTTGGAACCTGATCACTCAGACAAAGATCATTTTCGTCAGCTGGTATTAGCATCAGAATTACCACATATACCAGAATCTGAATTGATGAGACTAGCAACAGCAGCAACTGATATGGCTGGAGTAGAAGAGGTATCTCTGAGGCAGCAACATCAGTACTGCTGCTTGTCATTGTCACAGGAGGCACTTGATAAGAGATGGCGACAAATCGCAGCACTTGATCCCAGTGATAGTGATGGTCTCGGTGGTAGGTGCACATCTTAATACTTGGCAGTGAGGGATGTTTCTTACTGGTACAACTTATATTTATGGGCTCACTTGTTTGAACACTCTGTGATCTGAGTATCATTACTTCAGGTAGTTTCTTAGTAAACGAAGCTGGTTTTTATATTGGCAATATTCTGCATTCTTATTCAGGAAGTACCCATTTTTAATCTAGGTTACTTTATTGTCTGTCCTTAGGGTTATCATGCTTCAATCAGTGAACCAGGTTAAAAATGGACTATGACCATATTCTTCCAAATTATTTCTTTCTGACTGTTTATGATAATTTTCCTGACTCATTTAGACAAAACCTGTACACTTTAAAGTATGTCATAAAATAACCTCAGAGTTAGTCATTTTGTGTCAGTATGTTGTTAAGTTTTAGAACAATGACAGTATTGTATTCTAAGTATATTGGTCATAGCAATTTCAGAGCTTCCTTGAGTTGTATTTTAAAACACTAATTCTTGCATACCAAATGCTTCAATTGTGGTGCACTAAATTCAGATATATTATTGTGTTTTACAATTCATAAAAATTTACTTATGTGACTGAACTTCTAACAGTGTTCACTTATTCACTTTATTCCTCACCGTATTAACACACTGGGCTAGTTTGAAGATAGCACAATATATGTCCAATCTGATGGCATTAGTGTCTTTTATCCCTATGATAAGGCACCTGGCACAAGATTCCAGAGCTTGTAGGTGCATTTGGAAAGCAGATGTGAAGAGAGACTATTTACACTTGTTGTCAGTGTGTCTGTATAAAACATTGCAACTGCTTCAAGGTGGATTTTTGTGAAATTTTGAATTTGGGATTTTTATTAAAATTTTACATATTCCAGTTTTCATTAAAACTGGGAAACATAGCAGATAATTTACACGTATACTTAATGTACATTTATGATAATATCATGTGATGACAGACAGACAGATCATGTTTCCTGTGAGGTATGAACTGTACCCAGGGAAACAGTTGACAATATTAAACATAACAGTTGAGCAAGATACAGTATTTTGCTAAAATATGGAAAGAACTTGTAGTGTGTAATCTGTCTGACTTGGTGAGGCACATATAAAATACTTGTCTTTTCAGTGTTTCCTTGAAATTACAAATTTAGAGTCTAGGGTCATTAACAAGCAAATGCACCAGAAGTGTTATGCTCTGCAGACATTGCCTGCTTTGTCTTTCTGATGCATATTATTCTTGAAATGAATACATTATGAATATTTAATGCACATTAATGTTGTTACTTCTTACAGATGGACCACTGCTAGGTCGTGGATCACGTGTCAGAAGAGCACGTTCATCCAGGCTCCATACTGCTAACTCAGGGAGGACAAGTACCGGTCTAGACCAGCAATACTTGTTTCAGCATCTTGATGATGCCAGTTCATATACCTCTTCAGATAGTGGCCATGTTAATCCAGCCTTTGTGCAGGACCAGGCCAGCCGCACGACAGCTACAAGATCCTTCAGACATACTTGCCCCACTGAAAATGGCAATAATGTTGTATGTTGATTGATTTGTTTCTGCTTCTGCATTAAACAGTTCAGTGATAATGCAATTAGGAGGAACTTCCTAATTTTCTCCAAGCATCATTCAGTATATCCAGTCTGAAGTCACTGTTTGGAGTTATGCACAGTGTTAGGCTGAGAAAATGTTGGATGAGTAGGGCCTATATTTTACCAAGGATATGGTATTTTTTGTTAATGAAGTTATTCAAAATGAGCTGGTGTAGTGTAGTCAGTGTAGTGACTTAGTGTACAGGCTGGATGACAGGAATTGTGTTTCAATTCCCAGCAGGGACAGGAGATTTTTCTCTTCTCCAGAATGTCTAACATTGGTCTTTGGGCCTACAAAACTTACTGTTCAGTGGGTACTGGAGCCTCATTCCCTTGGGTGTAGAACATCTGGGACATGAAATTGACCATCCATCTCCATCCAGTGCTAAAGTAAAGAATGCATGGAGCAGTACCTCTGCAACAGCCATTTGTATTCATTTAATCTATGCTGCACAGAACTGACCACATGTCAATTATTTTCCAGGAGAAACAGGGAGGAGGTTCTGCCATGAAATCAGATACATCTGATGTCCAGAAAGAAAAGAAACAGGAGATTTTGGCACCAAAACATTCCAGTATTCGCCCAAGACCACGGCCAAAGACAGCACGTGCTAACAGGTAATAAGGAAGGCGCATGAAAAGACTGAGTATTTTTGAATAAAGACTATTAACTCCAATTCTGATGTGACCTTATACAGTACTTATTCTGTCAGTCTGACTTTGGAAACACTTCAGGTTGCTTTTCCTTACTGTGGACTACATTCAGAGTAAAATGTCAAGTACTTACTTCATTGAGTGTTAAGACATTCTGTCTTAAACAAAAAGGTATTGTTGATTTAGTAATTACTGTCATGCAAGATTGAAAGAAAGAGTACAGTGAAACCTTGCTAATTCAAAGTGCTGGGGAGTAAAAAAAAGGGGGGGAGGGGCTTAGTATCATGCAGTTTCAAATTATCTGGTTTTTTCATCGTAAACATATCAGTTATGTAGTGGTTGAAACTGGTGTTTGTAAGTTATGGTTTTTTATTTAATTGAGAAATTAGAAGTTTTCCTTGTATGTTTTTAAAATGCAAACTACCTAATTTAATACAGTTTACATCAAAATTCAAGCCAGCAAACAATGATTCATGTTTGTCAAACTTTATATGTAGTTTGTTGTTCTTTAAAGTAAGACACTGGAGACCTTTGTTTTAGAGGTGCCCATTGGGGGGGAGGATAAAAAGATAAAAAAAGATGACTGCATGAATTGTGCAGAAAATATTACAACAGTCCACACTGATTTCTCTGTCTATGTCAGAGTTATGTGCTTTTTTTCATATGTTTACAACCATTAGGACCTTCATTTACCTTAAATGTTGTTATTGCAGTCGGATGGGTATAAATATTTGAGAAAATACAAATATTTTTTATCACGGCAATGGAAAATGGAGCCTGAGTTCACAGGGTAACATCTAGAACACAAAACAGGAATGCAGAGGGCTTGACAGCAGCACTGAATCCAGCTTCACTGTAATCTCTTCTCACTAACTTTAACTTTTTACTGAAAGGTCCCTTGATATGCTCGTAGGGTTGCTCCATCATGCATTGATTCTGTAAGAAGAACTGGATCGGCTGCCATAGTATCGAGTATTCAGCAAGATATCAATGGCAATGTGGAGCCACCTGCATCACCTCCAGATCCACTTGATGCTTGGAGTACACGTAACATTGCTAACATGAATGCATTATTAGAGTGGGGAAAGGATGATGAAAGCTTGTAAATTATTGCTTAATTGAAGTTTAAAATCTGTAGGTGAGGAGAACTGACATGCATACATGTAAAACACTGGCATAAACTTGGCCCATTCAGTTCCCCTTGCAGTGGAGGGTGTAGAACCCTGTCAGAGACATGAGTGCACATATTTTAATTATGGCGTGAGGTTTTCTTTGCTTGGCATTGACATTTTAACTTATGCAGCTAATAAGGAAGTGTGTTTATTTATAACGTGAAGATATACCATATTCACTGTTACATCAAGAACTGCTTTGTGTGGTAACTTACGTGGGCTGATCATTTAATTCTGGGACTGATTTTTTGTGAGTGAATGAGTAGACTTAACGGCTAGTTGGTCTTGTCTCCTTTGAAATAGTGTCCTTGTGCTGGTATGCACTTATTCCAGCGCTCCTGCCACTGACGAACGCACCTCTGGTAGTCACTTTTTGTAATAGCCCTTAGTTGTCTCGTCACGTTGGCTTGAATATCTTCAACGTAATAGAATCGGCGACCTTTCATTGTTTTCTTCAGTTGTGGGAACAAGAAGAAGTCACACGGAGCAAGGTCAGGGGAGTAGGGAGGTTGTGGAAGCGACAGAATGTTGTGTTTCGCCAGAAATTCATTTGTGGTGACAGCCCTGTGGGCAGGGGCATTGTCATGGTGCAGGATCCAGTTGCCGGAGTGCCACTTCTCAGGGCGATGTCTGCGCACAGCGTCACGGAGGCGTTGCAGGACTGTTTTGTAGAATTCCTTATTTACCGTCTGTCCTGTAGGGATGAACTCATGATGAGCCAGCCCATCAGTGTCGAAGAACGCGATCAACATGGTCTTGATATTGGACTTCACCTGCCGCGCTTTCTTTGGTCGAGGAGATGATGATGTGCTCCACTGGGAGGCCATTTGCTTTGTTTCTGGGTTATACCCATAAACCCAACATTCATCACCAGTAATTACCGAGGACATGAAGTTGGGATCGTTTTGGGCTTGATCACGGGGGTCAGTGCAAATTGACACGCGATCATCCTTCTGTTACACCATTAGGAGATGGGGCACAACTTTCACTGTCACACTTCTCATTCGCAAATCTTCAGTTAGATTTTCTGGCACGTACGGAATGCTATTCTAACTTCCTCGCACACGTGCCACGGTCTCCTCGGTGTGGGAGGTGGAAGGCCTGCCTGGGCGGGGGTCGTCTTCAAAGGATCGGTGTCCACTTTTGAAACGGGAATACCACTCAAATGTCTTTGATCGACTTAGGCAGGACTGTCCGAAAGCTGCTTGCAACGTTTCATACGTTTCAGCACCAGTTTTCCCCAGATGGAAACAGAAATCAGTGCACACACGCTGCTGCACTTTCTCCTCCATCGTGAAATGCGACGCAAACTGTTGTAGACGTTCACCCAAGGGCCTCCACAGAGCGAATGCGGGGAGATACCGACCTCCAGTTTTGCACATACACTTGTACAGAGTTGCCATGTGTCCCACTCTGTTGCCATTTCGCTACGTATTATAGTTTCTCGGAAAAAAAATCAGTCCCGGAATTAAATGATCAACCCATGTACAGCCCTTTTACCACCATTAAGATATACATTTTATTGCCACCATTTGGCCATAGTGCAGTATTTTACTTCTACAAGCACAGCACACATGCGCACATGTACACATCATAGTTTTACCTGTGACTCTGTGTTTACCCAATTTCATTTCATTTCATTTATTTCGTGTTAAGTTAATTTCATACACAACTTTGTTGTCAAAGGATTTCTTGAAACAAGGAATCAGGGTTGGCAATGCTCAGTATTTGGCAGAACAATTCCACCCTTTTGCACATAAATGTAGAAGATATAAAACATTTCAGACTTAGTAAAATTGTATCTCATGCATCGTCCCTGGTGGCATTGGTGTAACTCATAAAATGATACCAGATTACACTGTATGCCAAACACGGGTGATAAGGTAAGAATGGAAATACTGTTCTGCATTTCCTGAATTAACTGATTTATGGTTGCATTAATAGCATTTTGTCACTAGTATGGTAATATTTCATTAATGACAGACAAGAAATGAAGACCAGCTTGTTAGAGAGGAGAATCATTTAGCTCTCTCCATCACAAAACTTACATTATCTGGATACACTGTGTAACACATAACAGGAGGGACCATACAAGGTGACCACAATGCAGATTTGCGTATAAATCACGTTAGTCTAGTGGTAATGCTATAGGCATGTATTAGGGAAGTCTTCTTCTTCCTCTTCTTCTTCTTCTTCGTCAGCACTACAACTTGTTATGAGGTTTGTCTCATTACTGATCTGCTTCTATTCATTCCTACTTTTAACTTGCTTTTTCCAGTGATAGATTTTTGTAACTTTTAAATCGTGCTTTATATCATCTTCCCACCTCATTTTGGGTCTTCCTCTTGATCTAAAAGTTCTGGGTTTCCATATTATGTTCTTTGTTAACCAGTGTTAATCCATTCTTTATAAGTCCCCAAACTGTGTGATTCTTCTTAATTTCATCTCTCTTTCTATTATAAATATAAACAATATATAGTCAAACACAACTTAATTAATTGTTTTATTAAGGTGTATTTCTTACATTGTTCCATTCAACATGTTTCAGCTCTAGTTATTAGCCATCTTCGGGTTGATTACTTTTCTTAGTAAGGTAAAATATACAATTAGCAGTGCTATTGTAATTGTTACCTACGAGATCTCGTATAACATATAAAAATTTTAACATTGATTCCACTGTATAGCAGTATTAAAACTAAGTTAGTGGAAATTAATTATATAGTATATTAAAATTACAGGGTATTATAATCATGGAATGTGGTGTGAGTACTAAAAATTATTCTATTTAACTGTGTTAATGGATTCTTCATTGATGCAATGGTTTTTTGTGAAGATGTAACATAGGTCTGTGGAAGTTATCGGAAGTTTGTTGACCTTCTGTGATGGCACCTGTAGAGTAAACAATATGTTTTAAAAAATTAGGGTGTTTTCAAATTATTATGTCATATGATTAGCTTTAATTCTCCAAGAGCTGTCAGCTTGTTTATTTGGTCCAAATATTTTCTGCAGAATTTTCTTTTTAAAAATTACAAACTTCTTTTCAGTTTTTGTGTTCGTTATCCACGTTTTACATGCATATGTACTAGTTTAAATGTTGGGTGTGTTACCAGCTCTGCTGAGGTCTTCCTTAACTTCAGAGGTCTCACAATACCATGTAATGGTTGACCCCTACTAAATTCTTATATATCTTATGGTCATGGGGCATTTACATTATATGTCTTTTGGGGTAGAAACATCATTAATAAATTACCTAAGAATATGCAGCTGCAGCATATAAGAGAAAATGGTTTTCATTCACTGTTGTCATTGTTGTCATCATCACCATAATCTCCATCACATATTTCAAATTCATTGTAATTTTTCTGTAATTTTGACATTTTTGACATGACATGCACCACTAGTTTTAAAATGGAAACCATGTAAATTAGACATGGTGTGGTGTTATATATTATTTTATGGCACGGTGCACAGCTTTTGACCCTAATGAAGACAGGAGTTTTCAGTTGATGGTTTATTTTCTGAATGACTCTGCTTCTAATTGATTTAACAGTGCTGTTTTAAGTGCATAGATTTTATAGAATCAAATGAAAGTCATACATTTATTGTGATTATGTAAGGATATGCAATGAAGCTCTTGGCCATTTGATGATGCTACTGTATTGTATCATTTTCCTCGAGCAACTAGAGTGGAGGTGGGGGGAACAAAACCTTTATCAGGCAAGATAATGACACAGCAGATATTTACACCCCCTGAACAGAAGTAGAGCATTACCACTGCACCAACATGCTCAGTATGTGGCCATTATAATGTGCAGTATTTATGAATACTGCCTGTACTGAGTAACAGGATATGATATGACTCATTTTCTATATAAGACATGTTATTGTTCTTTACATCACAGTAATCAACATTTGAGTTGGATTATACACTGACATTTCATTGAACTGTTGTCATATACTGGTTAGGTGCTAGTAGTTTACATTCTTAAAGTTGTTTCTTTGATATGGGTTAAACTTTTTATTTGTTAGGAGAAAACGTCACACAAATTTATCTAGGGATTGAACTTGGAACCTCCTGCCTAAGAGTCTAGTGTCTTACTCAAAGAAAACTCTCCTGGCCTAATGATATGTATTAGTATTATTAGTACATGTTGTGTACTTGTTCACTCTTGCACTGTAATAAGTGTACATTTTTGTACACTTGCAATGTCCTCATGTTTCCAGTTACTTCCAGTGCATAATTTATAGCACAGTTGCATGTACAAAGGCTTGCATAATTTTCCATTACCTTCTGTATAATGCATTATGCGTACAAATATATCAACAGTCTTCATACATAGCAAGTTTAAATGTACATTAAAAATTGTAATCCTCTCATTATGCATTTCTTTTCAGTTCTATAACCTACATAAGTCACAGAATTCTGTCTGCGGCAATTTGAGATTATGAGTGCACAGACTTGTTTGTTGAGGTGTGTGACCACCCTGATGGGGGGTGGGGGGGGGGGTGTTGTGGTCAGAATTGTTAAAGCTGTTAAATTATGCTATATCAATATTTACCATTATGGAGTGGTAATATGTACAAACCTGTTTTGCTGTTGTATGAAAATATGTAGTAGTAGGTAACTAATGACTGAACTGTCTTATGTTGCAGTGTATTGTCACTGTTATGTGAATGTTGATTCTTTGGATATGAATGTATGGAGTTAGTACAGTATTAATCATGGAATGTGAATTAATTTATAAGACTTGGAAGTTTTCTTTTTCAAAATAGGCTTGTAGCAAATGTTCATGTAGACTGGCTAAATAAAGTCATGTCTGAGAGCTTTAATGTGTAACAGACGTGTGACTTAAATAGGACACCCAGTGTACATGACATGACTGCAGTACAGACAGTTGCTTGAATTCACATCTCCTTGAAGATTATTAGACATATTTGATTGAACTTTCCTTGTACTTCTCCACTTAATGTCAGGCATGTTCAGCAACCAAATTATATAATCCATTGTGTGTATGTAGACAAAATGCCATTACACATCTTGATAATGTCATAAAATAAACAGAAAGTAGTGTGTCTGTGCAGATATGTCTACATTGCAGTTTGAGGAGTTGTAGTTTATGTTTTCCCTTCATCCTAGTAGTGTGCTATAATGAACGTTGTGTTTTCCCTGAATGGACTTTCCACATATCCTAGTTTGGATTTTTCCCAGTGATGGCTTTCCCAAGTATCCTAGCAGTTGTTCTGTATTGTAGTTCCTCAGTATCCTAGCAATTGTACTGCTTTTGAATCTTATTTGAGTGACCGTTTTCCATGCATGTAATGGCCATGGAAACCACTGGGGGGGGGGGGGGGTGGGTTCCCCCCAGAAAAGAGTCTCTTTTTTTTTTTTGGGGTGTTTTTGGTATTTTTTCTTTTTTTATATATATACAGATTTTTTTTT
>Ga0123352_10010486_pt1 | contig 14536 bp, 10 predicted proteins | sample TergutLab28metaG_FD_89700 | JGI IMG/M metagenome (GOLD analysis project Ga0123352, IMG submission 89700) | Labiotermes labralis P1 segment gut microbial communities from Petit-Saut dam, French Guiana - Lab288 P1 | ecosystem: Host-associated > Arthropoda: Insects > Digestive system > Gut ... | reverse complement strand
TAAATTTACCATTCAACCCTAAAATATAATACTGTATTGTACTAAAATTTTATATTCATTAAAAACCTTATTAACCCTATAGGGTAAACACCAAATTACTAGATCCAAAATTACGAATTCCAATATAAGACACTCTTTTATAGTTAAATAACTTTTTCAAGTATAACGAGTTATGAAAAGTCACCCATCGAATCATATAATTCTTGCATGGAATGAAAGGAATGCTGACACAAGAACCCCCTCAATGTTCTTTTAAAGCTTTTCAAGTCAAACGTTAGGGCTTTTATATATTCCGGGAGGTGATTGTATATCTTTATAGCTGAGTGATAGGGTCCATCCCTATATCTTTTTAGGTTCACAATTGGAAAATAAAGATCCTTATTTTATCTGGTTTTGTAAGTATGTATATCATTACTAGCAGCATATATCTGTTGGTTCTGAACTGTATGTACCATTAAAGAGTAGATATATTGCGAGTATATCTTCATTATTTCCAGATTTATAAAATGTTGCATACACGAATCTGTCGGTTTTGACTTTGTTATAATTCTAATACTCATTTTTTGAATAATAAATACCTTTCTGGCGTGTGCAGAATTTCCCCAGAAAATTATACCATAGCTTAACAATGAATGTATATGGGCAAAATATATTGATTTTTATATATCTTTCGAAACGACCTCCCTGATATGCCTTAAAGCATAGCATGCTGAGCATAGTTTGCCCGTTAGTTTGTGAATATATTTTTTCCATGAGAGTGCACTATCAAGAGTAAGTCCCAGAAAACTAACTTCAGTTGCATTGCTAATATACTTTTGATCGCTCTTTGTCTTGACGTCGTCCTTAAGGAAATACTTCGTTCTAAACCCTAAAAACTGTGTTTTATTTAAATTTAATGTAAGTCGATTACTTTGAAACCAGCTATTTATTTGTTTATATGTATTAACTATGCTTTCATCCCAGTCCCCTTTATTGGGGCCAGTGATTAAAATACTCGTATCGTCTGCGTAGAGGACTGTGTCTGTATTTACATCTAGAGCCCTTGGTAAATCATTTATATATATGAGAAAAAGTAAAGGGCCGAGAATGGAGCCCAGAGGTACGCCATTTTTAATTTGTTTCCAAGTTGAAGATTTGTAATCTAGGCCTGAATTACCAATTATCACTCTTTGAAATCTTCCAGTTAAATATGATTTAATCAAGTAACTAAATTTCCCCTGAATTCCATACAATTCAAGTTTCTCCATTAGTATATCATGATTCACACACACAAACCTTTTCCGAAGATTGCAAAATATACCCCCTGCCAGTAATTTGTCATTATATTCTATCCTATGTTATACTTTATTATATCCTTTTCATGTTGTTTTGGCTGTTAATTTTTCTCCAAAACAAACTGCACTTGTTTTATCTAATTACAATCACAATATGCTGCAATAACACAGACCTTGTCCATGTCAACGGAAACGATAGAATCTTTCTTGTAATTTTTAGCCAAGCACTGTACAAGTCTCCCTGATGAAGTATCCTCTGTGATCCGAAATATGTTGGAACACTTTTAACCTTTTGACGCCTAATGTCAACTATAGTTGACGTACCGCACCGTTAAACTCTAAAGTTGCATTTTATATATTTATTCAACAAATATAGGCACTGAATATTTTAAACATGGTATATACTCTCCTATTCTTTCGCTTCAAAATGCAGTTTGTTTCATAATTATAACATATTTGGTTCCTGTATTATTCACATTTTATATACAGGGTGTGCTAAAATTTAAAAATGCAGTTTGTTTCATACTTCTAACGTATTTGGTTCCCGTATTATTCACATTTTATATACAGAGTGTGCTAAAATTTAAAAATGCAGTTTGTTTCGTAATTCTAACGTATTTGGTTCCCGTATTATTCACATGTTATATACAGGGTGTGCTAAAATTTAAAAATGCAGTTTGTTTCGTAATTCTAACGTATTTGGTTCCTGTATTATTCACATTTTATATACAGGTATGCTAAAATTTAAAAAAAATTCGGCGCCAAAAGGTTAAATATTTTATAATTTTAATTGTATCTACATATTATGTATTGTGCATTCAATGGGTAAATAAGTGTTTAAATTACCTTCATCTATTGCCAAGGTTACGAATGAGTGGAGTCGTACCTGTACTTGTCCTGTATGCTTTCATGGCTTGTACAGGTAGAACTTAACCTTTACTTTGATAGAGTTGTTAGAAGCACTCAGAATGGAAAAATTTGGACGTTTAAATGTAATTCAGTAGATATATAATATGCTGTCATGAACGAGGCCAAATTTGGATTTTGAAAGAACCATTTCGAATTATAAGCTAACCACGAAGACCTGAGAGAGTCTTACAGCTGTCGTAATGAAGAAACATTAGCCAAGCTTACTATGTAGAGTCAGCATACGTCATTTGCGCTGCTCTACTTGTCATATATGGAGGACTGCAGCCTGACTGACACACTTTGTTACTTCATATTTTTTAAGTGTTTCGGAATATGACCATATATGTTCAGGTATGTAAACTAAATCGCTGACAACGTACTTTCCTCTCTATAAAACTACCCTCTTTGATAGTTACGAGACAACTTCCTTTGGAGAATCATTCGGAACGTTATTTGTATGACTCTCGACACTGTACCGGCGAACCAAGTGCCTACGACGACGGCAGATTCATGAGTACACAGTTCTGTTACACAGCGACTGTCAAAATAACTAAAGAGACGCCGAGAATGGACTTCGGCACATTGTTGTTACAATGTAAGCTTTAACAGTTGCGTTGTGACGAATTTTGATTTTATTACAAAATTTAGTCGAGTTTAAATTAATTTTGTAATTCTAAATTGCATACCCCTTGGACAATACAGAGAGTCAAGAACATTCACTTGAACACCTTAGTACAAATATTTTTCTGTAACTAAACTGTGTAAAATTGTAGAATAGTGTAGAGCTATAGAATATAGAGTTAGTTAAAGAAGTCTTTGCTATTGCTTATCACTGAAACCGCGTAGTAACTCTCAGACGTTTTGCCTAGAAATAGGGTGGTGGCAGCATTTAAACCTACCCTAGATTTAATTCTAGATACAGAGCACTTGGTGCCTCAACTCACTCGTGTCTACCCGGGCATAGTTTGGTGGAAGTCAAGCCCCCTAACCCCGGGTTCACGACAATACATTAAAAATGTAAACATTCCATTGTGTGAAATGTGATAGGATACAGCAACGGAAACGTGAATAAGGAAGACTGGTGAAGCGGAGGAATTGTTAGTACAATATTTTTTTCAATGGATATATATATACACACAACACACACACTACTTCTTAACAGTTGCTGACAAAATAATTAGTAAAACTGAAAATGATAAAACTTCTTTAAATTGTAACAATCCCATGCATTGTCTTCATAAAACTTTAAGTTCCCCTGTTCAAACGTGAAACTAAAATATCCAACACGCAAAGAAATAGAAAAAATTATCAAATCTCTAAAATCCAAAAACTCTCATGGACATGGTGGAATTCCTATGAAAATTCTAACAGTAAGTACAACTTTCATCACATCTCTAACATATGTAACAAATCACTTTCGTCAGGTATTTTTCCCTCTCGATTAAAATTTTCTGAAACAAAGCCCTTACATAAAAAAGGAGACCAATTTTAGACCTATCTCTTTACTTACATCCTCTTCAAAGATTCTGGAAAAAGTTATATATACAAGATTATACCAGCACATCAACCAAAATAATATAATAGCAACCGAACAATATGGCTTCAGAAATAATTCCTCAACTGAAAGAGCCTCCTTGAAACTAATAAATGCAATATTACTGGCAGCACTTAATGATACATTAACAGTTGGTTGAATATTTTCTTACCCAGAAAAAGAATTTGACTCCGTAAATCATGATACACTATTGTCTAAATGTGAATTTTATGTATTCAGGGGCTACGATCATACATCAGTAATAGATGTCAGAGGTCACTAATAAAGAGTAGCTCTTCTGATACTACTACTTTTTCGGAATGGGGCAAAACAAAACACGGCATTCCTCAAGGTTGATTACTCTGTCCTTTTTTCTCTTAATCTATGTGAATGATCTTCAGAATATAATAGCTGACCCACTGAAACCGAATCCATTTGCACATGACACAAGCATAGTAATAATTAAAAATCCTATTCACTCAAAATTTAAAGAAAATATTTACAATATAATTAATAATATAAATGACCGGTTCAGATGTAACTCATTATCATTAAAGTTTGATAAAACCTACTTATTACAATTTAGGCCTAAAATAGTTGTGAAATTAATAAGAAAATATGTTGTGACAATAAACTGATTAAAGAGACTAAAAGTACTAAATTTCTTGAATTAGATATAGATAGTTCCTTGTCATGGAAAAACCATATTGATCAATTATGATTAGACTATGCAAACCATGCTGTGCAATTAGATATGTCAAAAAATTTATTTCCCAATATACACTAAGAACAATTTACTTTTCTTATTTTTATTCCATCTTATCATATGGCATAATTTTCAGAGGTAATTCTGCATGCAGGTCTAATATTTTTAAAATTCAAAAAAGGATAATTAGAATAATTATGAATACCAGAAGTAGAGATTCTTGTCGTTAGTTATTCAAGAATCTAAAAATTCTACCATTAAAATAACAATATATTTTTTCCCTGTTATTATATGTTGCCAAAAATGGAGATTCATATGAAATGAATTCAGGAATTCATAATGTTAACACTATATTCAGTTATGACTTACATACTCCAACTGAAAACTTAACAACTTTTCAAAAAAATCCCTTTTATTTTGGAATCAAAGTTTTTAATTACCTTCCTACTAGCATCAAAAATACATCTCATGACATAAACCAAATTAGATCTGTTTTAAAAAGTTTCTTTCTTATAAATTCATTTTCCTCATTAGATGAATATTTTTCTTGGAATTCCAATAGAGATCTTGGCTCAGTGTAATCATTTTAAAAGTAAACATCACAATAATTTTACATGTAACATAACTCAATATCATTCTTCATTATTACTTTTCATTTGAATTCTTAACTCTTAGGTATGTTTGTATAAATACACATATATATAGATGTAGTTGCAAATTCAACTTCCAAATGTTATTTAAATTTTGTATTGTCATTTATTATATTTTATTGTGTGGATGTGCATGTATTAAAAGTTGTGTAGTAAATTGTAATCTGTAATTTACGTGTCCAATATTACATATGTGACTGAATGGATGAATAAATAAACTAAACCAAAGGTGATTCATGGGGAAGTTCAATATTGCGAGAGGTGATAGTGTTGGTCGTTGTGAGGAAATTTAATATGTAACTGTGATTAATTCTGATTGGTTAACAAGACAGAGATGTTTGTGTGTGATCTTTGCAAAGGAGCTACCAAATACATTGAGAGGGGCGGTGGGATATTCGAGCATTTATTGTGAACTGTAACAAATTTGTCATTTCTGTCTATCAAATTGGTCATTTAAACTTTAAATTAAAATAAAAATAAAATTAATAATAAATAATTTTTCTCTCTTTATTACCATTCACACTGTTTTTGTATTTGTAGATTCAAACAGTTCTGTCTTGGTAACTATTCAGAATTAGACACATGTCCGTACGAATTTTTTTTCTCACAGTGACTGATACTATAGTATTCCAAAACATTGGCTTTTCCTCCTGAATCCGCCTGTGTAATTAAAATTATTTCTATTCTATAACGCTAGTTTGTATGTATATTGTAACTAATCCAGCATGTTTTGTCTAATTTATTTAGCCACCCTGATGGAGCACACAGTACACAAAAGTTTTATATATATAAGGTTGTCATTGGTAAATGGTGAAATATATATTACAGAATAAATTATTTCAATATCCACCTGTAAATGAGCAACTGTGTCTGCAGTTATTATACTGGCCTTATCTAGAAATATTTTCATCCGAACCTCAGCTCTTCAATTTTATTACTGAGTGTACATGTGGATACATTGCATACATATCAAACAAATATGCTTGCTACATTTAAAGAGAAATTGTTTGCATTCAACCATTACTAGTGGAATTCTGTATCACTGGGTAAGTAGATTCCACTGCTTTGAAGGAATGTAGCACTTTCAAAACACTGGGAACTGCTCAGCACGACATCCCAGAAGATTTGGATATTCAGTTATGCATTTGTTAGTTACAGTTTGAGACATCAAGAGTTGTGTGCTTCATTTGTGTAAAGCAGCCTCTGTTTTATATGCAGTAAAACCTACTGTAGCTACAAGACATGCCTGCCTTTACTGATGCCCGTCTTCCCACTGGTGATGACATTGTCATAACAGGGATTGCAGGCTGTTTTCCTGAGTCAGAAAATGTGTACCAGTTTCGGGATAATCTGTATAACAAAGTAGATATGGTGACTGGAGATGATCGGCGTTGGAAGCTTGGTGAGTTTATGTGATGTTGCTGAAGACTGTAATGTCATTTATGTGGATTTATTTGTTTATAGTTAATGTAATGATGTGTTAGTAATGTAGTGTATGCGGCATTATATGTTATGTAGTGAATTTGAAAGATATGGAACATAATGATTGTGGCATGATATGTGGTGCAATTCCTGCATTTGTCTGGAGGGACAGAGGAAATGTACAGAAGATTCACGTGAGGATATGCTGTCTCTGATCACAGATTTGAACATGCAGCTTCTGTTATGAATCAGTAGTGCCACGTTTGGGTAGGAATTTTCTTATTATCTTGGACTTATTTCTTTTTGTGCCATGTTATTAACACATGATATTTATCACTAGGCAAGTGCCTGTCATGTCATGGGCCACCATTTTGTTCACATGCTACTATTCCAGGAATCTAAGTGTTAATTGCATCTGTAGGACTGTTGCCATCAGCTTTTGCTATGTTGTGTTACATGCTTGATGCTGAACTGTTTCCTCAGCGTCAAATCATATCTCATGGAGAAAACTTTCTCTAAATTATGAAAACTCCTTCTTCAGCCTTTGTGTTTTGCCAACAGGGTACACAATCTGCCTCATACCTCATAAACATATATATTGAGGTTTGACACACTTAGTGACAAAGGAGTATTGTGTATAGGAGATAATGGAATGATGATTCTTTCACAAATTTTTTTATATTTAGGATAGTTTATTATTGTATTCTTTTAAAATACAGGAATTAAAAGGCAAGTGTTATCTAAATAGAATTGTATTGTGTTAATGATTGTAATGACAGTGTATTGTATATTAGACTGTATATTAAATTGACTAATGAGAATGACATTAAATCATTAAGAATTAATAATCATATAGTATATAACCAAATAACCATTGCAAGCGAAACTAAAAATTACTTTTTAAACATAGCAGGGAGTATAGGTAACAAAACAATTAATGAAAAAGAAGAGGCAAGTCCACTACAAAATTTATTTAAATATTTTAATCAGCCATTCAAAGACATAATTTGACCTTACACCTCCGCAAAAGAAATAAACAAAATAATAGACTCACTGAAGAATAAGAATTCCAGTGGTTATGATGAGATCTCAACAAAAATCATAAAAATGAGTAAACATTTTATAATCTCTCCCTTAATAATTATATGCAACAAAATGCTTGCCCCTGGTATCTGCCCTCATAATTTTTAATTCTCATGAATTAAACCAATTTACAAAAGTGGAGACAAATCTTCCCCATCTAATTATAGAGTAATCTCACTATTGCCTGTATTTTCTAAAATTTTCGAAAAAGTCATATTCAAGAGATTATTTGATAAACTGAACAATAATGTTATATTGAACGAGCATCAGTATGGTTTTCGAAGTGAAGTGTCAACAGAAAATGCTTCTTACATATTACTAAGTGAAATATTGACAGCATTGGACAACAAACAGATGGTGGAAGAAATATTTTGTGGCATCCGTAAAGCATTTGACTGTATTAATCATGCTCTGCTATTAGAGAAAATGAAATTCTATGGAGTATCAGGAAAGTTTTACAATTTAGTAAAATCTTATTTGGATGGTAGATATCAAAAATTAATTTTAAGTCATAATAATTGCATTGAATCCACCTGGGAGAAAATAAGAAGGGGGTACCACAAGGATCAATTTTGGGACCCATTTTTTTCTAATCTATATAAACGACTTGCCAAATTTAGCTTCAATTGTAACCAAAATCCTTTTGTATACAGATTATACCAGTATAAAAATAACTAGTCTAAATCTGGAAAAATTTGAAACAAAATTGAATAAAATATTTAGGGATATTAATAACTGATTTTAAGTAAACCAATTAATATTAAATTCCAATAAAACACATTACTTACAATTTAATATGAAAAATAAATGGGAACATGATTTGAAACTTAACTACCAGGGTAATTAGGTAAAAAATTCATCAAATATGAAATTTTGGGTTTTGATCATTGATGACTCCCTGTCCTGGAAGGCTCTTATAGACCAAAGGATGTTCAAATTGAATACATCATGTTTTGCAATTTGAACGATACAAGCTATAATGTCTCCAGAAACTTTAAGAATGGTCTATTTTGCATACATACATTCAATAATGAGTTATGGGATAATTTTCTGGGGAAATCAGCCATACAGTGATAAGATTTTCCAAATTCAAAAAACGGATGATTAGAATCATCACAAATTCAAGAATGAAAGATTCATGTAGGGAACTGTTCAAAAAATTAGAAATACTGCACTTATATTCTCAATATATCTTCTCAATATCAATATTTTTTATAAAAAACAAACATTTATTTTCTACAAATAATCAGATCCACAGTATTCACACCAGATTTAATAACAAACTTACATCCACCCACAGCTAATCTAACAAAGTTCCAAAAGGGAGTGTAATACTCAGCAATTAAAATTTATAACAACCTTCCTCACAATACCAAAGGCTTAGCTAATGAGATAGTAGAGTTTTGGAATGCTTTAAGGAACTATTTACTCATAAATTCCTTTCATAATAGTGAAGAATATTTTAATTATCAGCGATAGTCCATTGAAAATTGAAGTGAAAATTGGTTTTAGGTCTTTTATTTTTGTATTTTTTTATTTACTGCTAAAATTCTTCCAACACTGCATATATTATGTTAGATGGTATGTATGTGACTATGTCTATATCCACAGGAATGTATCCCAATTTGGATTTATGGAACTCCAATAAATTACATTACATTATATTACTTTGTTATGTTTGACACATCCATGGTCACAAGCATGAAGATTTGGTTTGAAATTGAATTTGAAATTGAAATAATATCATTAGCCATTTTAAATAACTTTCTCACATCAATATCAAGTATTTCATTATTGTATTGTTTTGGAACATATACTTTAATTACTGTTACTATTGCCTCATGTGGATAACTACTTTAAAATTGTCTCAGTTTGAAACTATTTACACCTATTGTAATTTTGCAATACATAATTGGACAAGTCCAGTGTTGCATATGCAACAATATGAATGAAAATAAATAAATACGTAAATAAATACAGGGTAAGAAGTTAAAGGGATTTTGTTTTGTCCTGCACAAAGACTTAAAACTGGGGAGAAATTAAAATACTCTGATTGAATGGCTATTACTTGGGTTCTTTATTTAGGCACCACCACAGTCAAATTTCATTTCAGAGACCAGCTGTTAGCTGGGAGTTTCGTGCTTTTGCTCGGTTCCTCCAGACAAATGGTAGAACAGCGTTTCATGTTAGTTTAAATGTATCTTATTTTATTCATTGATTCTTTTAATAGTATTCTATAAAATCCATATAGAGTAGTTCGTGCAATGGATATAGGGAAAGTAAAAAAATAAGCAGGTTGGGTTTATGTAACAAACGAGCCTTTCATTAAGATAGTCAATAATAATTGATATGAAATTGTACAAATTTAGAACAAAGTTACAAATTAAATTATATAAACACAAATAATTACAAAATTACAGATACAACTTGAAAATAAATTAAATTATAATTTACACTCAAATAAGATTAATAAATATGTATGAATTATGATAAATATTTAAAAATTAATAAAGCAATAGAACAATGGATAATTCTTGTTTGTTATTCATTAAGTTCGCTTCCTCTGACACTGTAAATAAATGAACTATGAATGAATAAACATACCACAATTAAACTTTTAGTGTTGTGTTTGTCTATATCGTTTTTGTTATTCAGTTTTGATTTACCTTCAGAATAATATATGTATGTATGTGTGAACATATTATTGTATTTCAGCATTTTGCATCACTCATCATAAATTAGAATTCCATCAGGTATTATATATAATGTATGATGCTGTCTGTAGTACAACAGGTCAGTCAGTTCCCTAAGTAACGTGCTTCTGCCTTTACATTTAATTTGAAATGATGACAGCCATAAACATTAATGTTTGCTATTTTCAGTAACAAATTGCATATCGAACTTCATGTAGGAATAAGGACAAACCGAAAGTTAATGAATCTTAACCCTTTGACGCTGGAATTAAATCCCCACCCCCCTGGCCACAAACTGCATTTTGAAGAGAAAAAAACGGAGAGTATATACCATGTTTAAAATATTCAGTACCTATATTTGTTGAATAAATATATAAAATGCAGCGTTTAGAAGTTAGCGGTGCGGTAAGACCCCTATACTCGTATGTGTCATTAGGCGTGAAAGGGTTAATTCACTCATGTTTCATACTATATTGCGTACTGAAACCCTGTTCTTGGTCCATGGTCTGTTTGTAGGAAGCAATATAAACTTCGAAGCTTATCCAGTCTGCTAATGGTTATATTCTTTGTGGTAAAGAAATAATTGAATACTGTGTTGATGATTGGCGTACCTGTATCTGTATGCAAGCCACAGAACACGTGGCAATGCGATTAACATACGTAATCAGAATGAAACAGATATGCGTTTATTATATATCTGTTTTGCACTTTTGTTTGATGTAATGCACTGGGGTAAAAAAAGAGGTAAAGCAGGCCCATTACAGGCCTGGACAGGCCCAGAGGGTTCCAGGAAGTTAAGGTTACCAGATTTCGTGATAGCGACACAGGATGGTGGTAAGGTTGTCAGCCTTACGCACCGGCCGCGTTTACCTCCATGAAATATTCCTGGTACTCATTTCTGTTAGTGGTTGTGTCGACCCCAGGACCATGGTGAGATCGGAAGGATATTATGTCAATGAAAAATCCACTAACAACAGCTGGAATCGAAACAGCGACGTACCGATTTGTAGCACAGCACCTTAACCACTGTGTTACCGCGGTCCCCCAGTGCAGTGGGGTAACATACAAATTCTTGTAAGCGAACAGCGCTGTTCTGAGTTATTACGCAGCAAGTAGTGGTGATTCCTTACCGACGTCTCAGGACAAACTCACGGTCCCATTTTCAAAGGTCCCTTGGCGATGGGACCGATAGGTTCTCCCTAAACTTCACTAAGGAATTACCACTCCTCACTTCACAATACCCTTAAGAATACTCTTCTCATCTGCATTATGACAGAAGCCTGAATTCATGCCAAATCATGTAAGGTTTGAAATATTCATGGCAAGTAAATGTGACTTATGTATATGTCGTAAGTGACCAGGTGCAAAGTCTGACATTTGAAAACGTTTTATATAACCATTAGGGAATATTTTCAATGGGTCAGAGGGTTGTGGAGTGTTATAGTTAAGCTGTTAATTTATGTAGCTTTTGTCTGTTAAGACCGTTGTATACTGCAGCAATATACAAGCAGACATTTCACTATTAATGCACAGTAATTACGTATTATACAGACCACAATCTGTGATGTTAAGAACATGTACATTTTGCAAAAACATTGAGTTTGTGCACTTTATATGATTGACAATAAACAGCAGTTAGTTTTGTAAGCAACATTAATTTAGTGGTCTTTGTAATTGAGATTATTGTGTTTTCTGTGGGGTACAAACTTTGTGTTTAAATACTTGTCTAAAAACATTTGTCCTGCCTTGGACAGCCTGTTCCATGGCTTGGGTAGTTAGTTACTGGCCTCTCACTATGGAGGCCCAGGTGTGACACTCGGTTAGTCGATGTGAGACATGTGGTGGATAAAGTGGTACTGTGACAGGTTTCTCTCTCAGTACTTCCACTGTCCCATCTCAGTATCATTCCTGCAGTGCTCCATACTCAATATCATTTTAATAATACTGAAAAGAGGACAAGTGTGTGATGCTTTGAGCCTTGAAACAAAGCGATACACTCTCAGACATTACGGAACATTGGTGAGAAAATTACATTCACTTTATGTTTCTTGCTTGAAAGATTGAAATTGTGGTATTGTGTTCAGGCTAGAGTGTATTTGAATATTATGGCAGAGGATTCAATCAGTGTTTTATGGTAAACTATGTATTTACAGATAACCCTGAGATACCTGCACGGACAGGAAAACTTTTCAGTATTGATAAGTTTGATGCATCATTCTTTGGTATTCACAACAAACAGGCTGAAAGTATGGACCCACAATGCCGCCTGCTGCTAGAGAAAACATATGAGGCTATTGTGGATGCAGGTTAGCGGTTCTATATTTTATGCTTTGGTAAATTGTGATATACAGACTGGACAAAATTACATAATTCCTTGCTTCATAATTTGTACTGTTGATGTAGTATTTTCAGGGTGATAAAATTAAAGATTGTACAATGTATTAATGAGCTAATATTATGCATTATAGTTTAAAAAATCATGTATTTAATAAAAGGATCTTTCAGAAGGTATTGATGTACTGTAGATTGAAAATAATAGCCAAGTTATTGATGGTCAGTTGTAGAGTACAGGGTTTAGAATGTGGTATTTTAATCTTAGGAATACTGATTGAATAGAATTTTTCCAATGTCTCACATTTCAAAAAAAAAATTCTGGACCTGCTGCTTTTTGCATTGACAGGTAATGTTTTATTGCAGTCTGTTGGCGCTGAATGAGGAACTGATAGGTTTTGATCTCCTTGAACTTTTTTGCAGGATGTAATAAATAGTTGTTGTGTTTAGTTGGTAACAAGCTGTTATGGAGCTCATATTATTGTGCATTACCTACTGTTAACTGGACAAAAACATTATTCTTCATAGCATACTCATAACTGTACTATGGCACTGTGTAAGATATAAAACTATGCATCACACATATCAAATGCTTTCATTATAATTGGCCCCCAGCTGAAGAAATGATATACTGAAATAATAACACAAAGAGATGTTCTTAGAAATGTGGGTGACACTGCTGCAGACATATTTGTTCCCTACAAACACCCACAATATGACCTCCACTCCTCTCACATGGCAGTATGTAAGGAAGCTGCCAGCATACACAAGTGTCATAAGGTTGTGATCAGAAACTGCAAGGGGAAGTAGGAGAAATACACTAACTTTTATCTGTGAGAAAGGATTAATGTAATTGACTGCACTGAACATAGCAATTGACTATCCCTATTTATTCACCTGTGATCAGGTTTTTTTTCCCCAGTGATTGTCTGTTGGATCTGAGAGGATGGACACAGTCCAGAAATAAACTAATAATTGTGTAATACCTCACAGTCAGAACTGTGTAGGATAAGTGTTCGAGAATATGAAGAATACCAGGTCCTCCCCTGTGTTCATTTCGTATGCTAAGCTATGGGTTCTGTTCTCTGACAGTCATATTTGTGATTAAACTTACACTTCGTGTAAGAGAATATGCTCTAAGAGCACCTCCAATTTAAAGGCATTGTACTTGCTTACCTGGGTATGCAGAGGCAAGAAAGTTCAATAGTAACCATGTCTGGGACCATTTATATCATAGCAGCTGGTTCAGCACTTCAATTAGTGTGGTATACTGTGTTTTGTCTAGATTGACTGCTACAGTCATTAATTTTGCCTTGATGGAGTTCACATGTTCCTCCACAACCTCAGCAACTGTCTACCAAGCAACATGTTGTAGCATCGAGAAGCTGAAGGTCAACTGAGACAAAAATTTGTTCAAGTTGTGCTGTGTTTTGTATAGAAGAATGAGATGGGTGGGGCATGAGGCATGTATTGGAGACAGTAGAGGTTCATCCAGTATGTTCGTAGGCAGACGTGAGGGAAAGGGACTACTTAGAAGACCTGGGCAGAGGTGGGATGAAAATATTAAAATGGATATTCAAAAATTGTGATGGGCAGGCATGGATTGGATTGATCAGGCTGAGGATAGGGACAGGTGGCAAGTGCTTGTGAATGTGGTAGTGAACCTTTGGGTTCCACAAAATTTGGGAAACTTCTTGACTAGCTGAGGAACTCTTAGCTTCCCAGGAAGAAATCTGCTTCATTGAATTAGTTAGTTTTGGATTTATCTGTGAGTGCCACTGAGTGTTCACGTGGGTTATTGTATGGAGTGTGTAACTGTGCAAGATTTGGTGTTGTCATGCTAGGGTTACCGAAGATACAGTTCATAATCTGATATTACACTGTGTCACTGGACAAATATTTTCTGTTTCAAAAGCTCATAATGCCTTGGAAAC
>Ga0123352_10010485_pt1 | contig 14536 bp, 8 predicted proteins | sample TergutLab28metaG_FD_89700 | JGI IMG/M metagenome (GOLD analysis project Ga0123352, IMG submission 89700) | Labiotermes labralis P1 segment gut microbial communities from Petit-Saut dam, French Guiana - Lab288 P1 | ecosystem: Host-associated > Arthropoda: Insects > Digestive system > Gut ... | reverse complement strand
GTTCGGGCTATTGTGTCCACAGTCACACGCCTGTCGTCTTGAATGATCTCATCCACTCTCTCCTTGTAGCGTTCAGTTGAGGCTGTTCGAGGGCGACCGCTCCGAGGCTGATCTTGGATGCTCGTGTTCCCAACTTTAAAATGTTTCACCCATCTTCGAACACTGCTCGCACCCATGCACACACTTCCATAAGCACGCTGAAGTCTCTGGTGAATTTCTGCATAAGGGATTTCCTTTTTAACGAGAAATTTGATGACAGCACGCTGGCGAAACGACATATCGTTGTCGGCCATTTTGTTAGGAGTGATACTGGTCACGTGATGCAAGCTATTGACGTCACGAGACACTGAAGGATAACACAACAGCTGGTTCCATCTACCACCATACTCTCCTTCGTCTGCTATTCCCGGTTTGCATGCAAAAAATGGTTGCTCATGACTTTCGGTACGACCCTCGTAAAACGTCGACGTAGAAGGTCTACACATCACCATATGCGGAGTTTTGGGAAGTGCTGCATGAGTATTTTCATAATGTCCCTCATTTTTTTTGGACTGGAGTATAATAAATATTATCTCCTTAGTTTTCACAATTCACGAATATTTTCTTGCCATATTCGATGCTATGCAACCTCCGCACTTGAAAAGAAGGACGCTCTAAAATGGGTTCAGAATATATCACAATAATGGAATAACTGAAAATGCGAATAATAAAAATGCTGTTCTTTGGAAATTTAAAGATTATATTATAGTGTTGTTTACTCTACGATACAGGAAATAACAATGCAATATTTGACAAAAAAACCGCGAGAACAGCAGAAAAGTGTTTGGTGTAAACCATATTTGTATTCGCCAGATCTTTAAGCCCGTTAACATTATAACGGGTATCTAACATCTTTGACGGATTTAAGAAAATATTCATTTTGTTGGTCATAATTTTCAGTTCTAAATACCATTAAGACAATATTTATTTTAAAAATTCAACCACTGCCAAGCTAGGTCTGTGCATAATATATTCCTTTTCTTCTTCGCCTTAATCAACTTCATCATCATCATCATCATCATCATCAACTCCTTTCGAAAGCCACTGTATCTTTGCCCTTCATAAACATATTTCTTAATCTGATGATCCACAATATCTGCAGTTGGTACCATGGAATAACTTCAGAATTAAACTTACATTACTGAGTGCGTAAGCTACGACAACGATCCATCCCCAGCCGCCATCTGGAGGCACAAGTTCTGGCTTCTTATCCATCTTGCTACTGGCCTTCCCTTCTCCAGAGACCTTGGCCTTAGTGGTGATTCTCCCACCCTGCATGCTGTTGGTGTCGTCAGCGTTGCATCACAATTCTGTAACCAGAAATGCTGTACGATTAGTACCAAAGCCTCTTCCTCCTAATATTTGCTGACGTTACTGCTCAAGCATTTAGTGTACATCATATCGAATATTTTCTTAGGCACGTCTCCTAAAAGGACCGCGATTAATGTCAGTGAGGAATAATTATTATATTTTAAATTATATGTTTTGTCTTACACTCATTGTCGAGAGATGTAATGGATGCAGATACGTCAATGAAACACTGGCACCACCCGCATTTTTTCTTTCCACGTCTTTTTCTTCTTTTATCCTGTTCAAACTCTAGTGGTTATTATACGTATCAACTACAATATTAAGAAAAGTTTTTATCTTTATAACAAACGTCGATTATTACTTATCTAAACATAGACGCAGCGTGCTGTCCATAAGGTGGGAGCTAGATTTTTATGTATTATTTATGAATGTTCCAAGTTCCTATACAGCATGCATCTGGTGTTGCTCTCCAGATTTGAGTTTATAACAAGATACGCAATATACGTATAACGTAACATTGAGGGACGTTCGTGTAACCAATGTTGCCGAGGAAAAGCAATAAGTATTATATATTCTGAGTGTGTGTCTGTAGCCTTAGTTACACAGCCTGCAATGCGCATGCGCCTTTTTATATTATCACTTGTGGCCTATTTTGGTCTACCATATTTTTCCACATTATCTCATAAAAGCACGATTTTCCTAAAAAATAATATTGAACGTAAAACCTGTGTTTGATTTTCTCTACAATTTTGTCTGAATTACTTCTCATTCTCAGAAGAAAACAGCGAGATACTATCATAATTATCAACGCGACTTCATCTAAAGTAGCCAGTGTTCAGTTATTTAAATTTCATGAGTTTTTTTAAATACTGAATTATAAAATTTCATGAAAATCGGTCTAGTGGAAGCCAAGTTGTTCCATGTGGGCGGACGGACGGACGGGCAGACATGACGTAGCTAATAGTCGCTCTTCGCAATTTTGCGAACGCGCCTAAAATTTAAACTTCCAGCTGCTCTCAATAGCCCCACCAAACTGCCTGTTCAAAATAATCATTTTTTCACTCATCAGAATATCCAAATCTGCTCTGCGTTCCTCGCCCCGGTCTCCTGTTTCTTGCCATTCTCTCTTTTTCGCTTTGAAGCTGTTATTTTCAGAATTACGAGCGGGTAAACTTGGAAACATTCCAACAGTGTGATGTTATTTATCCCCTCTTCGGAAATAAAGTCACTTTCTCTCACGACTTTCTCTTTAATCTATTCGTCAGATATTTATCATGTCTCTCTCTCTCTCTCTCTCAGTCTGTCTTTTCGTGCCTCGAAATATTGATTTGTTAAGTTAGTCACAATTTACCATGTCAGTATTAAAGCACTGCGGGACACACAATGCCGTTATCAATAACCCTTCAGGTAATCAATCAATATTAATTATTTTGTATTAATTAATACAAATAGTATTAACAACTGCAGGATTTATTGTTAAGAAAGTAAGAACCACACAAAATTTAAACGCACGCCGCTGTAGACAGGAAATACGACAGCAATTTTCCGTAACCTGTGCATGGTCAGTGTATGCTGCATTCGTTGATTTGGGTCTATCGAGGGGATATTCTAATTCGTGTCGAGATTTTGCAATAAATATTATTCATTTACTGATATCGCTGTTTATAATCTATCCTTCAAGCTGTTCAGAATTACTTGTACTTGTCCCTATCACACTCAAGTGATAGATCTGGTACTGGCACAAGATCTGTCCCCTCTTCCTTCTCCGTATCTTTGATTGCTACAGTACTTGTAATTTTCCCATCTAATCGACGTATATCCTTCTCCATAATACTCAGCTTCTACGCGAATTTAATTCACATACCCTGAAGTTGGAAGCAGCACGTTCCCCCGAAACGTCTTTGTGGTACAGTATTGTGTGACGACCATACCATTCTGGTATCGGAAACCAAATTCTATACCACCGAAGTTCAAGTTTAATAAAACACCTTAAATCGTGTGTTTTGATTTATAAGCAGTCAATGCCCACCACAACACACAGCACCCTTGCTGTCTCACTAACTCACCCCCACGATATCCAACGTTCTTGCCCTCAATATTCCCTTCACTTTCCATCAAGGACAAACACAGCCACAGAAAACTACTTGTACTGTACCATACAGGGTTAGTACGTCTTTCCTTAGTGTTGGCACAATGTTGAGTGATGACAAGTTATGGAAGTTCCAGTGAAATATTTCCCGATTTTTAAGTACAACTTAGAAGGGTTTTATATTAAATTGTTAGCACGCAACCCTGCTGCCACGGATTACTGTGTCAGTCATAAATTAATATTCCATTTGTACTGACTGTACGTGAACGTATTGAGAGTTGTGTTTTTACAGATGGATCTTCCTAAATTTTTGTCGTTGACGTTTGACCTTCTACGTCGTGTGGGCCAGTGGCAACATTTGAGAATAAAATTTGACCCACTAAATGTGTTGTTAGCACTTTTGGAATTTTATTCTAAATGTTCGAGTTTAGAAAGTTTGATGAAAATTTATGAAAGTGGCAACGACATGGCTTCGAAAATTACGTGAGTCGTATTAAAAATTGTACAACGAGATGTTACACAAAGCAGTCTATTTATTATTCTGCTAGTTCACTCTACATGTTTCGGGTGTCAACCGCACCTATCATCAGGAGTACACGAAACTGTAACTACAGCCTCCGGTACTGCTCATATATTTTGTGCAGCTACCTCCATCCAACGGGGTCTAGCTTGGCCACGTTGGAGGGAGGTTGCAACCACTTCGTATTTTAAAGTTATATTCTGAAAACCCTAAATCAACTAGGTGATCGTTGACATTGTGAAGAACAGGAAAACATTCATTTAAACAAATACCTGACAACTAATTTTTTTATACTAAATACGAAGGAAATGCTGCAATCCTAGGGTTTTATTCTATGACTATACTCTATTGTGTAGCACATACATTTACTTTCGAGAAAGAAGAAACAATATGATTTTAAACTAATAATGCTTATGTGAATTAGCAGAAGTAATAGTGTTATGGATCTGTTTGTCTTAGGTGCTGCCACATTTCTGAGAAAATGAAAGAACAGAACGGAAGCTGTTTTCCAACGTACTCTGCAGTTGGCACTAATGAGTAAGTACAAGACCTACATTTCTCTCTAGTCCATAATTTTTTGTAATCCTTTATTGCGTTGTGTGTTCAGGATGCCTACGTAATATAGAAGCGTGTGTTACATTATTATTATTGTTATTGTTGTTGTTGTTGTTGTGTAATCCAACGTTTTGTGGATAGCAGTGTACAACGCACTCCAAGACATGCTGACATTTCTTATTTCCTTTTCCAATATTCAACACATTAAGTTTAAAGAACTGGATTAAACTCTAAACTGAATAGCTACGTATACAACTTCCACTCAAAGCAAATTTTTGTTCAATTGTACTCACAATATTCCATTTGAGAGTGATAATCACTTAAGTAGAAGACTACTTTCAACAAGATTTTCCTGTACATTTACCACCTGAAAGGTGTAGTGTCGCGGTACGCGTCTAGTTTACTTTGTGTTCGGGGTAATAGCGGATCGAATCCCGGTCCAGACTATAGACTGAGATTATTTATGATTTTCCTCATCCTCTCCGGGCAACAAAACGTTGTATTTTATCAAGAATATCACCTTCTAAATTCTTTCAACTCATACTTCATTATCATTTACGTCGACGTCACTCAATTCTAGAAGGTGATAATGCGTCATTGGATAAACAGATAACACAAATTTCAACGATCATTTTTGCAGTAACAGCATATAATAATTCTTTTATAATATAAATATTGTTTCAGATACCCGTTAGAAGGCCTTAGAATGGTTGTGATAAGAGCGTTGAAGCAATTATTTCCGTCGGGGATGCGAAGTGTACACTTACGGTTTATGATCGGTCCGTATCCTTGTAGATAAAACTGGTACTCCGAATAGAATGTTAGCCAGAAATTTCGTAATCCTACTTAGTTTAAAATGTTATTGATGACAGACATCCATTACGGTGTCACCTCGATAGGATGACAGGTTACAGAATTTTAACTCTTTAAGGCACAGCGGTTACGTTATCAAATCGCCAGGTTTAAAAACAATTACTGTTTACCTTGGACATAGAATTTATATATTTCTGGTGGATCTCAGAACAAAGAAACATTTTTTTCGTATAACATTAATTAACTGATTTTCTTAACCGAGGAGTGTGTTTACTTCGCAGTATGGAGTGAATCTTTAAATACAATAGAGTCCTCGCTATTCAGTCTTCGGTTAACCGACATGCAGCTTTGTCCGTCATAAACACAAGACACGATATTTACAATTTTGTGCTAAGCGTAGGTGTACAAAAAAAAAACTCGGATTTCCTGGAAAGGCCAAAAATAGTGTATTTAATAACCTAGATACTGCTGTATCAGTTCATAGGAACCAAAAGGTTGCATGGATGGATTTAGGAATATATGGAGACTTTTTCGACGAAGTTCTACATTACTTGACATTTTCCGTAATCCGACCATTTATCGATCTCGTTTAGGCTGGATAATCAATATTCTACTGTATAGATGATGTTGCTTTTCTTCTGTAAAGGATTAAAATTGTATTTAAATGAAAATTAGGGGACTTGGGTACATCGCAAAGCCATTCGAACCAATGCTACTGCGCCAGGCTGATATTCAGTGCAAGTAGTGACTGATTTAGTTGAATGATTCTTACAAAACGAAGTTTGAGTTCTGCGCCCTACTAGTTTCGGAAACGTAAAATTTGAACCCCGATTTAATCTATGGAAAATATTCACGGTGATCTGTGTGAAGATTATTGAACAGACGAATTAGGTAATTAAAGTTAAACTAGTCCTAAATAACATGTTTTTATTTGAATCAAGTGATATACGTATTTTGTTTCCTTACATGTACACTCGAAAATCATACCTTTTATTCCCTCTGCAAGGCACAGTCAGTTTTCAGAAGTGATAAAGCAAAATTTTCAGTCCGTCAGGCATCCAATATCCTTGAGAAACCAGTTGGCCACTATCCACGCATTGTATTAATCCAGTCGACATTGACAGTTGCATGCCTTAACAGGTTTTAGAATCGTACGGTCCTACACAACGTGAGACGACGAAAGATGACTAGACAAATAATACAGTTCTTATAATAAAACCAACTAGATGCACTAATTTCTCAAATTTATTTTTGGAATAAAACTCTACATGTTTCAGACCGTTCCTCTGTCCATCATCAGGAGTTCGTTACTTACACACAGCAACGGTATATGTCATACAGGTTTGCTGACAGCTTGGGAGCTGTCAGCAAACCTGTATGACATATACCGTTGCTGTGTGTAAGTAACGAACTCCTGATGATGGACAGAGGAACTGTCCGAAACATGTAGAATTTTATTCCAAAAATAAATTTGAGAAATTAGTGCATCTAGTTGGTTTTATTATAAGAATTTATCACGATTCACGGTCACCTGAACGTCAAAAATAATACATTGTATGATGATTTGTACAGAACTAATTCAGCTTCTAGTTCCAACAAGTGTTGTCCGTGTAACAGAGCAGCATCTCCCATTTCAAATTATTTACCGTCGCACCGTTTCATGGAAGCTCAAGCGGGTGGTAGTCGGCTCCCTCGCAACCTTAATGCCGCAACATAGACCGGACGAAAAATACACACGTACGCATTCAATATAGAGCTCATAAAGACAGGTAGAGTAAAGTCAAACACAACTTGTGGATAACAAGTTGTGTTTGACTTTACTGTACCTGTCTTTATGATTGTATGCAGCACAGCGGGGATGGATCACTTAGAAGTCGGTATAGAGCTGTTTGCGCTACATCGGACAACTGTTAGATGTAGGTGGCTCAACCAGGAGTGAAAAATCTCTCATCTAGCCAGTATTCTGTGCATTTAATTAATGTGTTTAACGTTTGTGCATCATGTTCTGTTTCGTTATTTGGTGCCTTTGTACGAAGTAAATACAGTGTTTGTTGTGAGATGGCAAACGTTCTTCACAAATTTTAGACTCATCTGCCTTATTCTGATATTTAACTCCAGTTGTAGTTCAGTTTGGCGGCCAAACTTCCACACGATACACATGTGCTGGCGCTATAACACACTCTTCAGATTGTGCAAACGTTTTTATATTTGTATTGGGCTATAATTTTAGTTGCTGATTTTAGTCTGCGTTATGTATGAAGGAACATGATCTCGGTACACGTGCCAGTTTTAAGCGTCTCTTAATAAGTCTCCAGCATGTTTGGACTGATAACCATCATCTAAAGAAAATATCAAATGAAAGAAATTAAATAAAATCAGTTTGTTAATTTTCACTTACATACCTGGTAACATCGGGTTTCCGCCAGTACAGATCCGTTATTTTTATTACAAGCGGCTGGAGTTTGTATCATTTAATTCGTTCTAACATGTTCTGATCTCATCTACGTTTTTCTACCAATAAAGTATTTCTGTTTATAATTCTTCCTGTCAACCTCGCGGAATATGACGTCATTTTAGGCACTTTTTGAATTCTAAGAAGTGTCTTAAGCAGCTGATTACACAGACTGAAAGCTGCAACTTATAACCTTCAAACTGCAATGCAGGATCACAAGATGTGCCCAGCAACGTTGTCGGAAAGGCACGTCTCTGACCTCATAGAGCAACTGACTTTGGGACCCGTACGTACTGAATATGTGCGTACCTTCCTCATTCTTTCCGACACTAACGGTAGGAGACGCCAGAGTGATCACAATACCCGTATTGTCTGGTCATGTCACATGGTTCAGTGACTTATTTGGGATCATCTCAAAATAAGGAATGCTTGTAAGTCAGCACTTCGGTTTGCAGTACAGATTGCTGGCTTTATACTTGCAAGGAATATCACGCCTCATTGTTTTCTGCTTCGTTTGTTGTCCTTTCTTTTGGTCTTGATTTTCGCCTTTCTTCTTTCTTTCTGCCTTTCTTCTTTCTTTCTTCATTCCGTTCTTACTCTTGGTTTCCTTTCTGTTTCTGATTTGTTTATTTAATTTTATTTTTCTTCGTTGCTTTTTTCCCTTTGCTTTTCTCTTCCTTTCTTCCCTCATGATATGTCTTTGCTTCTAGTTTCGTTTCTTCCACTTACTTTGCTTTCTCATTTTACCTTCATTTGCTTTCCTTCATGCTTCCTTTTACTTTATTGACTTTTTCCAGTTGACCCTTTTACATTTTTCCAATTTGTTTCTCGGTTTCACCCGCTTCTGTTATTCATCATGCTGTTACTCTCCACCCTTCGGACGTACCAATATCATCATTATCATCACCATTTTCGTCATATTATTTTCATTGATCTTCAAGTTTTAAGCCTCTTGGCCTGTTCTGTTTCTATGGTAAGTCGTCATTCCATCTTCGTTTAGGACGACCTACATCTCACTGACTCACCGAGAACTGTAGTACTGCAGCAGTCAGCTCTCTTACATCCTTAGAGATGCATTCATACCAGTCGCATTTTCGATGTTAGGATTGTTACCAACATGGAAGGCATTTGATTATCCTAGAATTTGAGGATTTTAACTGTCACCCATTAATTAAGCCATTTAGGAACTCCATCTCTGCCGTTCCGCTTTTCCGTCTATCAGTTCCCTTTAGTGTCCACACTTCATGATTATATTAAACTTGGCACTGCCATTATTTTATAGAATTGCAGCTGATTAAATTTTCTTCATGTAGTTCGCGCCATTGATAGACTAATATCGGGTAAGGAAAATTTAAAATTATTCTACGATAAACGCAGAAACTAACTACTCATTTACGGATTTTGCTTTCTTTCCACCTCTTTCCCGATTTTTTAAGTAACTCACATTTTTTCACCTATCAGCAAGCACACCTAGCGTTAACTGGTTCTTTAAGTTTTTTTTTTCTGTTCAGTTGAATATCACTCTGCGTTGTTTCTTAGGTCGTATTCTTGATCTAAAACATTTTGGGAGTTGCGTCATTATCACTGAATGGCGTCGATTGTTTCGTTCTCATTAGATATACATATTGGATTCTGTTTTCAACATGTTCCGGTGTTTATACAGGGTGAGTCCTTCGCTAGAGGCCCCAAACTATTGTCTATAAAAATGATGTTATAGAGATAATGACTTGAAAATTTATATACACATACCGGGAACGATGCAAAACAGGACCTGCTCATAATCGATGCTGAAACTGATCTCTTTCACATCCAAGCACACTTGAATGCGTTTTTCCAAATTCTGGAAAACTTTTCCCAAAGTGTCGATGTTGACGGCTTGAATCTCTTGGCGTATAGAGTCTTTGAGTTGTTGGATTGTGCGGAGTGTATTTTTGTACACTTTACCCTTCAATATGCCCCAAAGAAAAAAGTCGGCAGGTGTTAGGTCGGCTTCCCCTTGTCTCTAACTTTTTAACCAATTTCTGGTTGCAACATTTCGATGGTGCACGTCTTTCACGAAATTCCGTTCGAAATGCCGTCTGGCATGCTTTAAATGAACCTGTCTGCCAGTATTTACGAACGAGAAACCCGCGCTGTTCGACTGTATACGTTTTCACTCACGCGGCATTCGATTCGCAACTGCCGTGATGCGGGAATGCGCAACACAAGCAAATGCAAGTAATTGGATCAGTCCAAATCGCCGGGAGGTCCATGCTGTTTTCCACCGTTGCCTGTATGTGTATACTGTATAAATTTTTTATTGGGCCTCTAGCACAATCGAACAACTCAAAGACGCTATACGCCAAGAGATTCAAGCCGTCAACATCGACACTTTGGGAAAAGTATTCCAGAATTTGGAAGAACGCATTCAAGTGTGCTTGGATGTGAAAGGAGACCAGTTTCAGCATCGATTATGAGCAGCTCCTGTTTTGCATAGTTCCCGGTATGTGTATATAAATTTTCAAGTCATTATCTCAATAACATCATTTTTTATAGACAATAGTTTGGGGCATCTAGCGAAGGACTCGCCCTATATAATGGTGGAAATTTTGAAAATCCTTGGTCAATAAACTCGCCAGATCTCAGAGAGGGTACATGGATAATTGTATAGGCCTAACGAGATATACTTTCGTAAATTTAAATTACGAGAATACATACATACATTATACTATATTACAATATTGCTTTTATTATTAATTTCTTAACTTTAATTTAGAGTAAAACTTAGTCGTTCCAACTCCAAATCTTAACTCTTATATCACAATATGCGGAAGGCAGGCTGTAATGAATTTAAATGTATTATATATTCGTATATCATACCTTTGTGTATGTATGTATGTATGTGTGTGTGTGTGTGTGTGTGTGTGTGTATACGGGTTTAGCGAGCGCGTCAATTTTTATGTATGTATGTATATGTTTATCTCACTTTCACTAACATTACCTGCAAGCGGTATGATATAAAAGTCATAAACTGTAACTTGAAAATATTCATACATTTTAGGTAATAAATTTATCATTATTATTAACTATGCCCGTCTGTTACAACGAATTCTATATCTGTTCTTAAAAATTCCACACCCGGCTGCCGCTACCTGATTTTCTTGCGTTGCGAGCCACCTGGCTTTTCACCTCCATAAACTCCATTTTAACATGAGAAATAAAACACAGAGCTTATATTCCGAAAACCCCCAATTCAGTTCACTGCGCGACACAAATTTCCTGACCTTCTTCAGTAACTCAAGCCTCTGTTGAACTGAAATAGTCCAAAAACACATATTTCTCCAGGTAACCAGTTAACCAAACCAAATAAGTCCTTTACTCTTCTGGGGTATTACATAGCGTACGTCTGTAGTTGGTTACCTACTTTTCGGGACAGTCTATCGGACCCATCTGCAAGGGTCAAGCAACCCAGTAAGTTACGAAAGTCAAGTTTATATCTCCTTGGACTGCTTTACTCTAGAAGATGGGACCGATAGGCTATCCCGAAACGTCGGTCGCCAACTACCAACTTACGCTCCGTAACATCCCAGAAGAGCATAGGCCTCGGTCAAACTGCGGAGGAATTCTGAAATCTCGCAACCCTAAAGAAGTTCATCACGTGATACTATGATAAACTAACGAAGATCATAGTTTTTCATTTCCTGCTCGCAGTGGAACAGGGGTTAGTCTGCATATCACAGCATTATTTACGAAAGTTAACGTGAAATAACGCATGTTACTGAGCAGACGACTGTGGCGGTAACTCTACAGGAATCGTAATTTGATTAGTAATAATATTGTGCTTTATAAGTCTGCAATTTACACTTAGGCCTGTCATCACAATACAACACTGCACTATAAAAACCCTGTCTAGTCACATCTCTGACGTGCTTAGTTTAATGTCTAAATGATAATCGGGGAGAATTTTGTTTGGGAGATGCCCTCTTCGAATCTCTGCCGAGGTAACATCTAGCCTAAGGAAGACATTTGCCCTTTGTTCAGTCCCCCTTGACAACTGTCGCGGTAGTACCGTAACTTTGTCAAGATCGCGTTCTTCCAAATATTTTCCACTACTGAAGAATAAAAACCAACTAGATGCCACTTATTATTTTATTGTACTTCTTATAGGCTCAACATGTTTCGGGCACTACTCTGCCCATCATCAGGAGCTCGCGACTATAATGTTGATTATCACATTGGTCGTTTCGTTCTTGGTTTGCTGCAGGTTGGAGGTTGGGTGCGGTTAGGCTGGAGTAGTGTCCGGGCTGCAGCGTAACCGCACCCAACCTCCAACCTACAGCTACCCAAGAACGAAACGACCAATGTGGTAACATTAGAGTCTCGAGTTCCTGATGATGGGCATAGTAGTGCCCGAAACATGTTGAGCCTATAAGAAGTACAATGAAATAATAAGTGGCATCTAGTTGGTTTTTATTCTTCAATTATCACAATGATGCACGGTCCATCAAACATCAAATTTTCCACTACATCAGTCATCCTACCATCTGATATAAAGTACTGACATAATCATACAACGAATTACTGAAAGAAATTCCGGTAGCTACAATATCAGAAGACTTGGCATCTGCATTTGTATTACCCGAAATTTAGACCCACTTTCTACGTGTCTCTCTTATTTTATATTATCTTTGTCTTTTTCCTGTTCCCGAGCATATTATAAAGTTTATCAGGTAACAAATATTGATACAGTGACAAAAGACACATGAACAACTCATTACTGTTGGTTATTCGATTTAACAGCCTATTTGTGAAGAAAAGGTTGGCTGTTACTTGTGAGTTTTCTTGCAATTAACTTAAGGTTTAAGCTCAGTGACAACTAATGTCATGCCTCCAAAATTACACACATATTTTACGAACAGTTGCCTATCCCAGCGGCCGCGCGGTCGAAAGCGTGGGTTTGCAGCCACTTCCTTGCTGGAATTGCGGGTTCGAATCCCTCCGGGGGCGTGGATCGCTGTTTCTTGTGAGTGTTGTGTGTTGTCAGTTAGAGGTCTCTGCGACGGGCTGATCATTCGTCCAGAGGAGTCCTACCAAATGTGATGTGTCTGAGTGTCATCTCGTAACGTCGACGAGGAGGCGTAGACCTACTAGGGCTGTCGCGCCATGAAAAATATTACAAAAAGTGCTTTGAGAATTATAAACGTAGTTAAGTAACTATATATATATATATATTCCAGGAAATGTAGCGTACTTGCCTAGAATAAATACCATTGAATATAGTTGAACAATCACCCACATACACAACATATGCACACAATTTATATAAAACCACAAATATTCCATACACATTGTGAAGAGAGAGAGAAAACCAACAAGATGCAACAATCAGATGTTTATTATCAACACTGTCTCAACATGTTTCGGGCATCATTATGTCCATCTTTAGGAGAACAAAGACCGTGTGTTACTGCATGTGGTGTGCTGCGCTGGTTCTGCTGGATGTGGTTGGTAGCGGTTGTGGGGCGCTGTAGCGCCTGAAGATGGGCATAATTATGCCCGAAACATGTTGAGACAGTGTTGATAATAAACATCTGATTGTTGCATCTTGTTGGTTTTCTCTCTCTCTTCACAATTTGCTTACAATGCACGGTCACAGAAACCTAAAGATTCCATACACATGAGCTCTCCTACGTGTTTCAGCGATAAATCTCTATCCTTGGGGAGATATTAATACAAAGTAATACGAAATTAATTAATCCAATTTACATATACAGTAGAATTCCACTTATCCGGATTAATTGGGACGGCGAACCATCCGGATATAAAGAAAATCCGGATAATGAGTTTTTTTCTTGAAAATAGGCTACATCTGCAGTTTGAAGTTTGGCTGTTACTATTTGCAGTATTTATCGGCGTCTAAACCTTTCGACCACCCCTGATTTGAAGTTCTAGAAGCTATAACAATGTACTGTATTAGAACCAATAACCGGTAATTTCAAGGCAAATTATTTTGTAAATTTTCGACAAACCTACCCGAATGGCCAAGCCGATCCGGATAATTGGCGATCCGGATAATCAGCATCCGGATAAGTGGAGTTCTGCCGTACAACGTTAAAAATAAATAATAGCAGCTGTAAGTATAAAAATGTGGACATATAAGTAATGTGCTACTGACATATTCTTGAATAAAACTCAATGATATGGCAGCGTTTATGTGGTTAAATGCATTGACACCTAGATCAGAGATTTTCATCCAAAATTATCAAGTCCGTATGCCGTTTATTAGTATGTCTCCTATAGGAGAATGTTTTGTACCCTCTGAGGTTGGAGATGTATCACTGAAACATGTAAAAGATTTCATGGTTATGGATAATTTGTAATTATACACACACACACACACATACAGGCGGACCCCTGTATCCGCGGGTAATACGTTCCAGGACCTACCGCGGTTACGTGAAACCGCGGATAATACCGAACACTACATGTAACGTGATATTCCTGTAACATAACATAAATGCCATAAAGTTTAATTGGAAAATTACCAACGACCGCCTCTGTGGTCTAGTGGTCAGAATTTCTGGCTACAGATACAGAGGTCCCAGGTTCGATCCCCGGCGCTACCAGATTTTCTGAGTAGTAGTAGGTCTGGAATGGGGTCCACTCAGCCTCGTGAGGTCAATTGAGGAGCTACTTGAATGAAAAAAGTAGCGGCTCCAGGTCTAGAAAACAGAGATTAACGGCTGTGGGGTCCCGTTGCGCTGACCACGTGACACCC